>Ga0302314_10002170_pt1 | contig 36685 bp, 36 predicted proteins | sample III_Palsa_N2_3_FD_200533 | JGI IMG/M metagenome (GOLD analysis project Ga0302314, IMG submission 200533) | Peat permafrost microbial communities from Stordalen Mire near Abisko, Sweden - III_Palsa_N2_3 | ecosystem: Environmental > Terrestrial > Soil > Palsa > Peat permafrost | place: Sweden...
CTTCCAGCCGCTCGATAACCTTCAGCTTGAACTCTCCGCTGAAGCGACGTCGTTCCATCTTGGGCATCCGTTCTCCTCGTCGAGAACTGTCCCCAATTATCCTGTCTCACTCCAGGGGGTCACTCCAGGGGGTCACTCCAAGGGGGTCACTCCACCTGTTGCCCCTAAGACCCCATCCACGCCCCAAACGCCTCCCTATAATCCTCATGCCACCGCGACAACGCCGGCCGGTTCTTGATCAGATCATCCGCCGCCCACTGCACCCGCTTCTCGTCCATCTCACGCGTCACGTCGTTGTCCGGGCACAAAATATAGAAGTCCCCCCTCCCCATCCCGGCCAGCATTTCGTCGACCACCTGCTGGGCGGTCCAGGCGCCGGCGGGTTTGCCTTCGGGGCGCTGGGCGCTGATGCCGGTATAGGTGAAGCCGGGGATCAGCAGGTGGGCGCTGACGCGGCAGGCTTCGACATTGCGCAGCTGGTGGGCCAGGGATTCGGTCAGCGACTTCACGCCGGCCTTGGTGACGTTGTAGGCGGCGTCGCCGGGCGGATTGGTGATCCCCTGTTTCGAGCCGGTATTGACGATCGCGCAATCCGTCCCCTGGGCGATCATCGCCTCGGTGAAGCACTGCACGCCGTTGATCACCCCCCACAGATTGACCGCCATCAGCCGCTGCCAGCGATCGTAGCGGTCCCAGGCGCCGCCGCCCCGGCCGATGCCCGCGTTGTTCATCAGGACGGCGACCTCGCCGAAGGTGGCGTAGACCCGGTCCTTGAAGGCCCGCACCTGGTCGATCTCGGCCACGTCCACCGGGACGGCCAGGACGTCGTCAGCGCCGCCGGGCGCCAGGGCGGCGACCCCGGCGGCCGACGCCACGAGCAGGTCGGCGGCGGCGTCGGCCATGCAGACCTTCAAGCCCGCGCTGGCGAAGGTCTTGGCGGCGGCCAAGCCGATGCCGCTGGCCGAACCCAGGATGACGGCCACGCGGCCGGACTGGATGGCGGGGTGCTGGGTCATGGGAGGGCTCTCGAACGTGGGGAGGATCGGGCTTCTTATACCAGCGGCCTTTGACTTTGACCCTCGGGTTTCCCCCAACGCGTCATCCTGAGCCGCGCCCGCTGGGGCGCGTGTCGAAGGACGCACGGACGGCGCCGACCCTGCGTCCTTCGACACGCCGCTTCGCGCCGGCTCAGGATGACGCCGTGGTGAGTCAGCCTTAAAGGCTTCTGGTATTGGCATGCTCGAACTGGCCTGACGGGCTTGCCAGGGCGGTCCCCGCACGATTGGGTGGGCGCCAAGACGATGGGAGGACATCGGATGACGTCGCCGTCAGATCAGCCAGCGCTGGAGGCCGCGCCGTTGGAGCCGGATCTCTACGACTATGATTTCGAGAACGATCCGATCGCGATGCTGAACCGGCTGCGGGCCGAGGATCCGGTGCACTGGTCGCGGCACGGCTTCTGGTACCTGACCCGCTATGAGGATTGCGCCGCGGTGCTGAAGGACCCGGTCCGGTTCTCAAGCATGGCCGCCGGCTGGGGCGGGGCCAATCCGCTGGCGAGCGCCAAGGCGGCCGGGGACCAGTCCAAGACCGAGCAGGGCATCAGCCGCAACCTGGCCATGTCGTTCAACCAGATGGACGCGCCGAACCATACCCGGATCCGCGCCCTGGTCGTCTCGGCCTTTTCCAGGCGCAATATCGAAGAGCGCCGGCCCCGTATCCAGGCGGTGATCGACGCGCTGCTGGACGCCGCCGCCGCCAAGGGCCGGTTCGACCTGATCACCGATTTCGCCTTCCATGTCCCGATCATCGTCGCCAGCGAGATCATCGGCATCCCGGCCGACGACCGAGAACAGTTCCGGGCGGCCTTCGAGCGCACCGCCGCGCTGATGGCTCCCAAGCGCTCGGAGGAATCCTGGGCCGAGGCGGTCGAGGCCGGCCGCTGGGTCGGCCGCTATATGCGCGCCCTGATCGCCGAGCGACGCGCGGCGCCCAGAGACGACCTGGTCAGCGCCCTGATCGCGGCGGAGGACGCGGACGGCGCGCTGAGCGAGCCGGAATTGTCCTCGGCGCTCAGCACCATCTACACCGCCGCCGGCACGACCACCGAGCGGTTCATCTCCAGCGGGCTCTACCTTTTGCTGTCGCACCGCGATCAGTGGCGCGCGATGGTGGCCGACCGGAGCCTGGTCGCCCCGGCGATCGAGGAGATCCTGCGCTTTCACCACCCCACCCAGTCGACCTCGACCAACCGGCGCTGCACCGTGGACGTGGAGATGGGCGGCAAGACCCTGCGCGCCGGCGACACGGTGCGGGTGGGACTGGGCGCCGCCAACCGTGACCCCGCGGTCTTTGCTGACCCCGACCGGTTCGACATCCGGCGCAAAGCCGCGGTCCCCGCCCTCTCCTTCGGCGTCGGCCCGCACTTCTGCATCGGCGCGGCGCTGGCCCGGTTCGAGGCGCGCCTGGCCATCGAGGCGATCGCCGACCGCTGGCCGGACCTGCGCCTGGTCACCACCGCGCCGGTCAAGGACCCGCGCCGGCACGACCGTTACCGCGAGATCATCATGGCGGCGGACTGACGCGCCGGATCGACGCGGCTCGCCCGGCGCCGCGATTCAGCCTAGTTTGCCGCGCAAATCCCCGCCCAAAGCGACGAACGCCTCGCAGAATCGGCGAATTGGGCGGCGTCATGACAATCAGGAACGCAAAATGAGCATCTATACCGGGCCGGTCTTCGACATGGCCGCGCGGCAGTTCGAAAAGGTCGCCGACCATCTGGACATGCCGGTGTCCGAGCGCGACCGGCTGCTTTACCCCAAGCGCACCATCACTGTGTCGGTGCCGGTGCACCGCGACGACGGCACCGTCGAGGTGTTCCAGGGGTATCGGGTGCAGCACCACCTGACCTTAGGGCCCACAAAGGGGGGTACGCGGTTTTCGCCTCAGCTGGATGTCGGCGAGGTGGCGGGCCTTGCGGTCTGGATGAGCTGGAAGTGCGCGCTGGCCAATCTGCCCTATGGCGGGGCCAAGGGCGGCGTGGCCTGCGACCCCTACGCCCTGTCGCATCGCGAACTCGAAGCCGTCTCGCGCCGCTATTTCCAGGAAATGATCCCGTTCGTCGGCTCGCACATCGACGTCATGGCGCCGGACATGGGCACCAACGAACAGGTGATGGCCTGGTTCATGGACACCTATTCGATGTACCAGGGCCACACGACGCCCTCGATCGTCACCGGCAAGCCGGTCGGTTTGGGCGGCACGGTCGGGCGCAAGGAGGCCACGGGCCGGGGCGTCGCCATCCTGAGCGGCCTGGCGATGAACAAGCTGGGCATGAAGTCCTCGAAGGCCACCGCGATCGTCCAGGGTTTCGGCAATGTCGGCTCGCTGGGCGCCCACATCCTGGCCAACGAGTACGGCGTCACCATCGTCGGGGTCAGCGACCACACCGCGGCCTATTACGACCCCAAGGGCCTGCCGCTGAAGGAGATCGAGGCCCACGTGGCCAAGTTCGGCGTGCTGTCGGGCTGGTCCAACCAGTGCCACATCGATCCGCTGGAGCTGCTGATGCAGCCTTGCGACATCCTGGTGCCCGCCGCCATGGAGCGGGTGATCGATGAGAACACGGCGGCCAAGCTGAAGTGCCGCATCCTGGCCGAGGGCGCCAACGGGCCGACCACCCCGCTGGCGGACGAGGTGCTGGACGACCCCGAATGCGACATCTTCGTCATCCCCGACATCATGTGCAATTCCGGCGGGGTGATCGTCTCCTATTTCGAGTGGGTCCAGGACCTGCAGCAGCTGTTCTGGACCGAGGCCGAGGTCAACGGACGGCTGGAGGCGCTGCTGGCGCGCACCTTTTCCGAAGTATCCCATCGCGCCGACAAGACCGAGGTTTCCAACCGGACCGCCGCCATGGCGACCGGCGTCGAGCGGGTGCAGGAGGCCAAGCGGCTGCGGGGGCTTTATCCGTAGGGCTATCGGATTCACACATCTGGCCGAGACCGACGCAGCGCCACAACTCCTCCCCCATTGGGGGAGGGGGACCGCCTGCAAGGCGGTGGAGGAGGCCTTGCCGGAGACGTCTCCATAGCCGCAAGCCCCCCTCAGTCGCTTCGCGCCAGCTCGCCCAACGGGGGAGCAGCCAGTTTGATGGCGCGGCGCGCGTTACGCGACGAGACTCGCCACCGTCTCCACCCGCGCGCCAAGCTCGGCGAACAGGCGGTTGTGCCGATCGATGATCTGCGCGGCCGTCTCGCCGTTCCAATCCACGGTCGTGTGCGCGTCGGCGGCGATGGTCACCGAAAAGCCGCGCTCCAGCGCGCCGCGGCAGGTGGCGTTCACACACTCGTCGGTCTGGGCGCCCAGCAGGATCACCTCGCCAATGTCGCGCTCGCGCAGCCAGTCGGCCAGATCGGTCTCGGCGAAGGCGTCGCCGACGGTTTTCTCGAAGATCGGTTCGCCGTCCAGGGGCGCGATCCGCGGGTCGATCGGCCAGCCCGCCGCGCCCCGCGCCAGCGCTTCGCCCGGCTTGCCGTCGTGGCGCACATAGGCGACCGGGACGCCGCTCGCGCGCGCCCAGGCGGTCATCCGATTGGTGTTGGCCAAGATGCGCTCGTGATCGAACACGGGCGGGAATTGCACCCCGCTCGACATGGCGATTTGAAGATCGATGACGATGACGGCGGGCATGACGGACCTCCTCTGGCGGGATGATACTTACAAAGCCTCGGGAACATATCAAGAACGATATTTCAAGTCCCATAACCCCTCTGGACGGGCGGTTGCGGGTTCGGCTTAGGTGACGCCATGACCCAGATCCCGATCAGCGCCGGGCGCCAAGCGTTTGGCGACGATCCGCGGGCCTATGCCGCCGCGCGGCCGGACTATCCCGACACGCTCTATGATCGCCTGGTCGAACGCTGCGGGCTTGGGCCCGGTTCGGCGGTGTTCGAGATCGGCGCGGGAACCGGGATCGCGACGCGGCGCCTGCTGGCGCTGGGCGCGGCGCCGCTCGTCGCCATCGAACCGGACGGGAGGCTGGCGGCGCATTTGAGGGACACTATCGTGAACCCTGCTCTGCGGGTGGAAGAAACGGCGTTCGAGGATACGCGGCTGCCCTTGGCCGGCTTCGACCTTGGCGCGGCGGCGACGGCGTTTCATTGGCTGGAACAAGGTCCGTCGCTGGCCAAGGCGCGGGCGGCGCTTCGGCCCGGCGGTTGGTGGGCCATGTGGTGGCACAATTTCGGCGGCGCCGGGAAGGATGCGTTCCAGGACGCCACGGACCATCTGTTCGCGGACACGCCCAGCAGCCCGTCCCACGGCAAATCCGGCGGGCCGCCTTTCTCGCTCGACCAGGACGCCCGCCTGGGCGACCTGGCGGCGGCCGGCTTCGAAGATGCCGAAGCGGAGATCTGGGCGTGGACAGAGATCTATGACACCGCCCGCGTCGGCGCTCTCTACGGGACCTTCTCGCCAATCCAGGCGCTGGCGCCGGCGAAGCGTGAAGCATTCCTGGATCAGCTCGCCCGCATCGCCGACGAACAGTTCGGCGGCCAGGTCGAGCGGCCGTTCACGACGGCGCTCTACACGGCGCGGCGGGCCTGACGAGGGACGCCGGCGTCTACGGCGCCCGATCGCTCCCCAGGGTGAACACCTCCACCCCGTCCTCCGTGACGCCCAGGCTGTGTTCGAACTGGGCCGAGGGCGCGCGGTCGCGGGTGACGGTGGTCCAGCCGTCGGACAGGATGGTGACGTCGGCGCGGCCGGCGTTCACCATCGGCTCGATGGTGAAGATCATCCCCGGCTCCAGCACCACGCCCTCGCCCGGCCGGCCGTGGAAGGGGACTTCCGGCGCGGTGTGGAAGATGCGGCCGACCCCGTGGCCGCAGAACACCTTGACCGTCGTGAAACCGTAGGCCCGCGCCGTGGACTCCATGGCGTGACCGAGATCGCCGATCGTGGCGCCCGGCCTGACCAGCGTGATCGCGTTCCACATGGCTTCGTGCGTCGCCTTGATCAGCCGGCGCGACCGGACGGAAACCTCGCCGATGATGAACATCCGGCTGGTGTCGCCGTGCCAGCCGTCCAGCAGCGGGGTGACGTCGATATTCAGGATGTCGCCGGGTTTCAGGATCTTGTCGGCCGCGGGAATGCCGTGGGTCGCCACGTGATTGACCGAGATGCAGCTGGCGTGGCGATAACCCTTGTAGCCGATGGTCGCCGCGATCGCGCCATGATCGCGCATGAACCGGTCGCAAAGGCCGTCCAGCTCCAGGGTCGAGGCGCCCGCCTGGACGTGCGGGGCGATGAAGTCGAGGGTCTGGGCGGCCAGGTCGCCGGCGCGGCGCATACCCTCGAAGCCTTCGGGGCCGTGCAATTCGATCTTGCGGCCCAGGGGGTCGCTCTGGCTGGACCAGTCCATTATTCGGCGGCCCTTGAACGCAGGGGATGCGGCTCGGCGACGACCAGGCGGCGGAGGCTGGCGGCGAGGTTGTCGACAAAGGCCGGGATCGGCTCGCCGGACTGCAAATAAGGACGGATCAGGGCGATCGGCCCATCGATGATCGCGAAACGCAGGCCGGCGAAGGCCTCGGCGCGGTCTGGTCCCACGGGGAACGGGGCGCTCAACCGGCTTTCGAAGGCGGCTTCGATGCGCGCCTCCTGGGCCCGGATCGCTGTCGACAATTCCTCCGGGGGCGCGGTGTCGAACAGGCTGGCGGGCTCGTTCAGGAACAGCGCCCTCGCCTCGCGCGGATGCGATCTGGACCAGGCGACGAGGTTCGCCGCGGCCTCGATCTCATCGGCGAACACCGTCAGCGCGCCAAGCCAGGCCGCGGCGACCACCGCCGCTCGGCTGGGAAACCGGTGATAGATCGACCCGGTCGGCGCACCCGATCGCCTGGCGATCGCGGCCATGGTGACGGCGGTCGGCCCGCCCTCCGACAGCAGCACCAGCGCCGCCTCGACGAACTCGGCCTGATCGAATTTGGAGCCGCGCACCATGAATTAGAATTAGCATTCTAGAATGGTGCGTCAAGGCCTGGCTGCTCCCCCATTGGGGGAGCTGGCGCGAAGCGACGGAGGGGGGACTGGCGGTTGCTGAGACCTCTCCGGCAAGGCCCCCTCCACCGCTTCGCGGTCCCCCTCCCCCATCGGGGGAGGAGCTTTGTCGATCCGTCAGCTGACCTTTTCGAACTCCGCGCTGATCATCAAGGTGACGTCGTCGCCGATCATGGGCAGATAGGTTTTCTGGCCGAAATCGCCGCGCTTCAGATGGCCCGAGGCGTTGAAGCCGACCATGTATTTCTTGGTGAAGGGGTGGGGGCCGGCGGCGTTGAACTTGGCGTCCAAGGTCACCGGATGGGTCACGCCGTGAAAGGTCAGGTCGCCGGTGATCTGGGCTGTGTCCTTGCCCGTGCGCACGACCTTGGTGGAGGTGAAGGTGATGGTGGGGAATTGCGCCGCGTCGAACCATTGCGGGCTTTTCAGCTCGCCGTTCAGCACGCTGTTGCTCACGTCCACCCCGTCCGTCGGCATCGTGATCGTGACGGCGCTCTTGGCGACATCAGCCGGATCCAGGCTGAGCTGACCCGTACTGCCATTGAGCTGTCCGTAATAGTCGGTGAAACCCAGGTGCGAGATGATGAACACGATGCGAGTGTGCGCGGTCCCAACCTTGTAGGTTCCAGCCTGAACCTGGGACGGATCACGGCTCGGCGGGGCCGGTTGAGCGACGCTCGAACCGGTGACAGCGGCGGCGAGCACGAACGCCAGGACCGGCGCGGGGGACATCTTCATGGGGCGGGACTTCCTTTGATGGGGATCGTGGCGCGACGTTCACTACGCTCATCCGCGATCGCTTAACCGTCAAGCAGATAGGATGGCCCCGGCGTCAGGGGAAGCACCCTGGCCCACGGAACAAGAGAGCCCCCATGGATCCGGTCTCGACCGCCTCGTCCAGCCTGATCGCCGCCAGCGCCCGCTATGGCGCGGCCGGCGCCAACGTCGTCGCCGCGGACAGCGGCGGAAACGGCGATATGGCCGCCGCCATCGTCGGCCAGGCGGAGGCCGGCGTTCAGCTGCAGGCCGCCGCCAACGTCCAGAACATATCCAACCAGATGACCTCCGCCCTGCTCGACATAACGGTCTGATCAATTGGCATGGGCGAGCCCGGCCGATCGGCCTATGCTCCGCGCCGGGCTGGCCGCTTCGAGCGCCGGCGACGCACCAGCAAGGACATGCCGATGGCCAAGGGTCAGAAGAAGAGCAACAAGGAAATCCGCAAACCCAAGGCGGAAAAGGCGAAGCCGCCCGTGCAAATCTCCAGCTTCATCCACACGCCGGGCAAGAATAAATAGCCTTACGGCGTGAGCGTCGGCCTGTTGCACGGCTGTTCCGGCTGCTCGCCGCGGTGCACCCGGACGATCTCCTCAGACACCCGGGTGCGCAGTTCGGCCACGGATGAGGCCGACGAAAACGCCACGTGCGGGGTGACAATCACGTCGGCGCGCGCCGTCAGGGCCGCCGGCGGGTTCGGCTCGCCCTCGACGACGTCCAGCCCCGCGCCTGAAAGCTGGCCGCGCTCCAGGGCGCGGACCAGGGCGTCATTGTCCACGATCGCGCCGCGCGTGACATTGACCAGGAAGGCGCCGGCGCGCATCTGACCCAGCCTGCGATCATCGAACAGATGATGGGTCGCCTCAGTCAACGGCGCGCAAATGATCACGGCGTCGCTGTCGGCGAGCAGGGTGTCAAAGGACACGGCCTCGACTGACGATCCGGCGTCAGTGATGGGCGCCCGGCCCGACGCCAGCACGCGCATTCCGAACCCGGACAGTTTTTCCGACGCCCGCCGCCCGACCCGGCCAAAGCCGACGATGCCGGTGGTAAGGTCCCGCATGCGGCGAAGCCCGACGGTCGTCGGCTCCCAGCGGCCGCGCTTGATCTCGCTGTCCAGCGGGACCAGGCCGCGCGCCCAGGCCATCAGCAGCGCGACGGCGTGGTCGGAGACCTCCTCCACGCAATAGTCGGGCACATTGGTCACCAGCACCTCGCGCGCCGTCGCGGCGGCGACGTCGATATTGTCCAGGCCGACGCCCAGCCGGGCGATATGGCGCAGGCTGGGCGCATTGGCGATCGCCTGGGCCGACAGCCGCGCCCAACAGCTCATGATCGCCACCGGATCGTGCTTCAGGGTCAAGGCCTCGACCTGGTCCGCCGGGCCCATGCGCGCCGGACCGGCGACCAGGGTCAATCCCGCCTCGCCCAGGATGGCGCGCTCGATCGTAAGATCGGGCCACGGGTAGTCGGTGATCAGCACATTGGACATGCTCAGCGCGAGCGGGGCGAATAGAGGACCACCGGCCACCCGCCAGGGGCCTCGACCAGACAGCGATCCTCATGCGGCCCTTGGCGGACTGGGCCGACAGTCAGCCCCTGCGCTGCGGCGCGGGCGCGGGCGGCGTCCAGATCGGTTACTTTAAGCATCACGCCGGGAAGGTTCGATTCTCGGTCGGTCCCGGCCAGGGCGATCCGCCGGCCGGCGATATCGAACTGGGCCCAACGCTCGCCATCGACGAAGGTCGGCGCCACGCCGAGCAATCCGGCCCAAATCTTGGCCGCCGCCGCGACATCATCGACGGGCAAGACCGTCGCGACGCCTTCGATGTCCATTCGGGCCTCCCGCCGCGAGCCATTCCGTGCACCCCTCCCTAGCCGAGCCCAGCGGCTTTGCGAAGCCGCATCGCCAGTCGTCCGACTTCGGAACAGCCGCGTGCCGCCACAGCGATGCGAGGGTCGAATTCGGCGCGTCGTGACCCCGAAAACAGCCTGCGGCCTCAGGCCTCATCCCCGACGGGGCGATACCGGACTAGGTTACATAACGCCGTCATCCGTTTTCGGCCTAGTCGCGTATATCTCTGCGTCTCGCCACATCCGGAGTCGCCATGAGCCTGCTTGCTTCCACCATCAGCGTCGCCGAACGCGCGCCCCTGCCCGATATCGCCCTCAAGTTCGGCGTCAGCACGCTGGTCAGCAATGCACGGCGCAAATTGGCGGCTGAGCCGGTCGGCGTCGAGGCCTTGTTCGCCCAACGGATGGTGGACCATCCGGTCGCCGCGAACACCGAAGACGCCAACGCGCAGCACTACGAACTGCCGCAGGAGTTCTTCGGCCTGGTGCTGGGTCCGCGCCGCAAATATTCGTCCTGCTTCTACGGCCCCGGCGCCGACACCCTGGCCCAGGCCGAGGACAAGGCCCTGGCGACCACCGTCGAGCACGCCGGGCTGAAAGACGGCCAGCACATCCTGGAACTGGGCTGCGGCTGGGGATCGCTGTCGCTGTGGATGGCCGAGACCCTGCCAAACGCGCGCATCACCTCGGTGTCCAATTCGCACTCCCAGCGCGCCTATATCGAAAGCCAGGCCCAGGCGCGAGGCTTGGGCAACCTGCGGGTGATCACCTGCGACATGAACGTGTTCCAGCCGGACGGCCAGTTCGACCGCGTGGTCTCGGTGGAGATGTTCGAGCATATGAGCAACTGGCGCACGCTGCTGGAGCGCGTGCGGACCTGGGTCAAGCCGGACGGGCGGGTGTTCATCCACATCTTCACCCACCGCTCGACGCCCTATCGGTTCGATCACAATGACGACGCCGACTGGATCGGGAAATACTTCTTCACCGGCGGCATCATGCCCAGCCATGGCCTGATCACCCATTTCCCGGACCTGTTCGAGGTCGAGGCGGACTGGGTGTGGAACGGGCGGCACTACGAACTGACCGCGCTGGACTGGCTGACGAATTTCGACCGCAACGCCGCCGAGGTCTCGCGGGTGCTGAAGGGCGTCTACGGCGCGAACGCGGGCGTCTGGTACAAGCGCTGGCGGCTGTTCTTCCTGGCGACGGCGGGCCTGTTCGGCCACAGCCGTGGCGAGGAATGGGGCGTCAGCCACTATCGGCTGAAGCCGGCGGGGTAGCACCGCGCAGGGTTAAGCCGGCGTTCGAAGCCCAAGCGCATCGATACGCACGATCAGGTCTGGCCCAAGCGGCCCTTGCCGTTCGGCGTCCAGGCATTGGCGCAGCTCGGCGCGGTTCTTGACCCCCAGCACCACCGTATCGACGCCAGTCATCCCAAGGGCATAGCGATGGGCGATCACGGCGGGGTCTTCGTCCAGTTCCGCGCACAGGAATCGGAACGGCGCGGCGCGGACATAGTCGACCGCCTCGGGATGGCTCGGCTTCAGCTCTCGGTCGATCTGGGCGGTCAGGGCGCCGGCCTGGACCGCCCGGATGCCCATGACGCCGATCCCCGCCTTCGCGGCCTCGGCGATGATCGCGCGAGGTTCGGTGGGTTCGGCGAAATTGCGCATGCCGCCGGCGCTGTCCAGCAGATTGGTCAGGGCCTGGACGACCTGCGGGGCGGGCGCGTGCGCCAACGCGGCGTGGATCGAGGCTGGAACGCCGACGCCGGTGATCCCCCAGGCGCCGATCCGCCCCTGGGAGACCAGGTTCTGCATCGCGGGAACGACCTCATCCACATAGCACGACCAGGTGGTGGCGGCCTGGTCGCGACGCTCGGGGTGGCGCGCATAGACGTAAGTGTCGGGGCAGATGTTGGTGTGCAGGAAGTAGAGATCGAGACGATCCAGATTCATGGCGTCCAGGCTGGCGTCCAGACTGGCGGCGATCCGCGCCGAGGCCTCGCCCGACGGCGGCGTACCGAGGCGGCACTTGCTGGTGATCCGCACGCCCTGGGGCAATTCACCTTCGAACGCCGCGGCGACCACGGCCTCGCAGTCTCCGTACATCGGCGCGGTGTCGATCAGGTTTATGCCGGACTCGACCGCTTCCAGCAGCGTCGCCACCGCCTCGGCCCGATCGGTCTCGCCCCAACCCTGCCCAAGGCCGCCGCCGCCCAGGGTCAAACGGCTGATGTCGGCGAAGGGTCCAAGCGTGGTGGTATGCATAAGGCGGCCCTCAAGTTGTTCGGCGCGGGAGACGTTCGCAGGCCCGCATAAGAACCCTTCCCTCTCGATGGGGGAAGGGCAGGGTTGGGGGTGAACACGCCGAGGATGGGGCGAAGAACGCGCTTGGACTCGAACGCAACCTCCTCGTCCACGCCGGTGCGCTCACCCCCACTCCAACCTCTCCCCCATCGAGGGGGAGAGGCTTTTGAGGTGGCTCGCTCCGATTAACCCAGCGGCAAGACCAAGTTTGGTGATCGCCGTTCACAAAAATGCGCCCACCCCCGCGCTTTAGGTGATTGCCGAACGCGCGCGGGCGGTCATATTGCGGGCCGAACGGCCGCCCGCGACGGCCGCAGCGCTCCAGAGAGGAAGTCCAGGATGAAAGCCGCCGTACTCCGTGAAGTCCGCAAGCCGCTGGTGATCGAAGACGTCCAGATCGGCAAACCCGGCCCGCATGAGGTGCTGATCCGCACGTCGGCCGCCGGTTGCTGCCACTCCGATCTGCATTTCATGGAAGGTTCCTACCCCACCGCCCTACCCTCGGTGCTGGGCCATGAGAGCGCCGGCGTGGTCGAACAGGTCGGCTCGGAAGTGCACACGGTAAAGGTCGGCGATCACGTGATCACCTGCCTGTCGGCCTTCTGCGGCCACTGCGAACACTGCCTGACTGGCCACCTCTCCCGCTGCACCAGCGCCGAGGTGAAGCGCGGCGGCGAGGAAGAACCCCGCCTGACCACCACCAACGGCGCCATGAACCAGTATCTGAACCTCTCCTCTTTCGCCGAGCAGATGCTGATCCACGAACACGCCTGCGTCGCCATCCGCAAGGACATGCCGCTGGACCGCGCCGCCTTGATCGGCTGTTCGGTGATGACCGGCGTCGGCGCGGTGATCCACACCTCCAATGTGCGCCCCGGCGAGACGGTGGCCGTGATCGGCTGCGGCGGCGTGGGCCTGGCCGCGATCAACGGCGCGGCGATCGCCGGCGCGGGCCGGATCATCGCGGTGGACATGATCGGCTCCAAGCTGAACCTGGCCAAGCATTTCGGCGCCACCGACGTGATCGACGCCAGCCAGGGCGACCCGGTCAAGCAGGTCCAGGAGCTGACCAAGGGCGGCGTCAATCACAGCTTCGAGGCCATCGGCCTGAAGGCCACCACCGAACAAGCCTTCCGCATGCTGGCGCGCGGCGGCACGGCCAATGTGATCGGCATGATCCCGGTCGGCACGATGATCGAGCTGCACGGGGTGGAGTTCCTGGGCGAAAAGCGGATCCAGGGCTCGCTGATGGGCTCCAACCGCTTCCCGGTGGACATGCCGCGGCTGGTCGACTTCTACATGAACGGCAAGCTGAAGCTGGACGAACTGATCTCGCAGCGGATCAAGCTGGAACAGGTCAACGAGGCCTTCACCGAGATGAAGAAGGGCGAACTGGCTCGCTCGGTGATCGTGTTCGACGCCTGATTGCTCCCCGTTGGGGGAGCTGTCGCGAAGCGACGGAGGGGGCGACCGGGCGCGGTTCGTGCGGCGGTTGCACACCCCTCCCACCGCTACGCGGTCCCCCTCCCCCAACGGGAGAGGAACTAGCCTCAGATCGACCGCGCCCTTTTAGGCCGCCGACTGGAGCAGACCGCCCAACGTGGCGCCGGTCGAGGCGCTGTCGCCGCTTGGTGTTGGCGCGGCGACCGACGTACTTGAGTGGACCGACGAGCTCGCGTCGTTCGACTTGCCGCCGCCATGTCCGTGATGATGGTGGGTGTGCAGACTGGCCGACGCCGCGGCGCCGGACGACGGGCTCGCCTGGGCGGTGAGCAGCGACGCCAGCGTGCTCGAGGCGAATTGGCTGGAGGCGCTGGCGGTCTGGGCCGTGATCGCGGCCGGGGTGGAACTTGCCGCGCTCGACGGCAGATTTTGCCCGGTCAGGGCCGAGAGTCCGCCCTGGGCCGCGCCGACCAGGGACTGTAGCCCCGACAACACTGAAGTTGCTGAAATCGCTGGGATTGTCACCGTTCAGTCTCCTGCCTCGCCAGCGGGAACGCCCGCCGATATCACGCCGCGGCCGGCCCGTCCGGCGCCGCGCGATGAAGGTCATTGCAAGCCTCGAGCCGCGAGCCCACCCGGTCTGGCGGCGCGCCACCTGGTTTTTGGCGCGGAGGGCCTTGTCGCCGCGGATCTCGCGGATATTGACGACCACGCCGTCGACATCGCGAATCCGCGCCGCTCATTCCCAGGTCTTGAATGAGTTTTAAACTTTGCCGGGCTAGATTTCGCTCGGGAAAACGCGCGGGGACCACCCACTTGGCCAATGATGTCTTTCGCTTCGTGGGTTTCGCCTTCGCCACCGCCGATCTCTTGTTCGAGATCGACAGCCAAGGGGCGATCACTTACGCGGCCGGCGCGGGTCTTCAACTGACCGGGCGCGACAACGCGGCCCTGGTCGGATGCGCCTGGAACGAGCTCTTCGATCTGGATGATCAGGCGCTGGGCCAGGCCTTGCTCGGGGGCCTCGTCGATGGACAGCGCCGCGGCCCGATCGATGTGCAGATGGCGACGGCCACGGACGGCGTCCCCCGCTATGCGGGCCTTTCGATGTTCCGCCTGCCGCAGAACCCGCCGCGGACCTCCTGCGCGCTGACGCTCTCACACCGCAGGCCCAAGGCGCGCAAGACCGGCGGCGGACTGCACGAACGCGCCGAGTTCGAAGCCATCACCCGCGGTCTGATCGAAACCGCCCGCAACGGCGGCGCCGAACTGGAACTCGGACTGGTCGAGTTCGCCGGCCTGCTCGCGCAGCGCCAGCGACTTTCCGAGGAAGACGCCGTCGCGCTCGATCGGCGACTGGCCGGCGCGTTGCGCGCCGAGGCGCTTGAGGACGCCGCCACCGATCTGGGCGACCAGCGCTATGCGGTCCTCAGGCGCAAGGGTGAGCCCGCAGACGCCTTGGCGCGGCGGCTGAGCCGCGTGCTGGGCGCCACGCTGGAGCCGAAGGCCCATTCGGTCGGCGTGGACGCGCAACAAAACCCCGGCAAGCTGATGCGTGCGCTGCGCTATTCGCTCGACAGCTTCCTAGCCGATGGCGAGGCGCCCGCCAGTGACAGTCTGTCGGCGGTGCTTGGCCAATCCGTCCAGCGCACCGTCTCCCAGGCCGGAGCCTTCGGCGCGATGGTGCACGCCCGCAAATTCAAGTTGGTGTTCCAGCCGGTCGTGTCGCTGACGGACGGCAGCGTGCATCACCACGAGACCCTAATCCGCTTCGACGGCGATCAAAGTCCGTTCGCGATGATCCGGATGGCCGAAGAACTCGACATCATCGAAGACCTGGACATCGCCGTGGCCGAGGAGACCGTCGCGCGGCTTCGCGCCGACAAGACCGGCAAGCTGCGGCTGGCGTTCAACGCTTCCGGCCGCAGCATCATCAGTCCGAGCTTCATCGAGGCGATCGAGCGCCTAGCCAAGCCGGGCGGTTTGTCCGACCGGCTGATCATCGAGATCACCGAGACCGCGGCGATCGACGACCTGGCGCTGGCGCGGCGCCACATCGAGGCGCTGCAGGCCAGGGGCCTGGAGGTCTGTCTGGACGATTTCGGATCCGGCGCGGCCTCCTTCGCCTATCTGCAGCAATTGCCCATCGACGTGGTCAAGATCGACGGCTCCTACGTGCGCGAGCTGACCAGCTCCGGCCGCGACGACGCGATGATCCGTCATCTGGTGGGCCTCTGCCGCGAGCTGGATGTCACCACCGTCGCCGAAATGGTCGAAACCCAGGCCGTCGAGGATGTCCTGCGCCGCTCGGGCGTCGACTTCGCGCAGGGCTGGCTGTACGGGCAGCCCACTAGCGAGCCGCAGACCCCGACCAAGGCCGTGGTGATGCCCGCCGCCCGCCGCCGAGGCGTCGTGGAAACCTGGGGATAAACGGCGAACACCGGTCCTGATGTGTCGCTTATGACACAACCGAGCTCCTCGGCGCCGCCAGTGACCGTGGCCGTTCCTGTCAAGCGGCCGAATCCGTACTACAGTTGAAATGGCGCGACGTTGCAGACCGTTGACGAGGCCGCCATCGGCGACGTAGCGAGCACGCAACAATCCGCGCGCGTGGGGTTCGCGGACAAGGAGACGACATGGCCGCAGCGGCCCTCAAGCGCGAAACACGGGCCGGCGACCGGAAGGCAGCCATCCAGCCGATCGAGCTGACCATTTTGATGCCGTGTCTGAACGAGGCGGAGACCATCGAGGTCTGCGTACGCAAGGCCATGGGTTTTCTGCAGCGATACGGCGTCGGGGGCGAAGTCTTGATCGCCGACAACGGCTCGACCGACGGCTCCCAGGCCATGGCCGAGGCGCTCGGCGCGCGCGTGGTGGCCGTCCCGGAAAAGGGTTACGGCGCGGCCCTGATCGGCGGCATTACCGCCGCGCGCGGCCGCTATGTCATCATGGGCGACGCCGACGACAGCTACGATTTCGAGAACCTGGAAGGCATGGTCGAAGGCCTGCGCGGCGGCGCCGATCTGGTGATGGGCAACCGTTTCAAGGGCGGCATCGCTCCTGGCGCCATGCCGCCGCTGCACCGGTACCTGGGCAATCCGGTGCTGTCGTTCCTGGGCCGGCTGTTCTATTCCATCCCGGTCGGCGACTTTCATTGCGGGCTGCGCGGGTTCTCGCGTCAGGCCATCCTGGACCTGCGCCTGCAGAGCCCCGGCATGGAGTTCGCCAGCGAGATGGTCGTCAAGGCCTCGCTGAACAACCTGAACATCATCGAGACGCCGACGACCTTGAAGAAGGACGGCCGGTCCCGACCGCCGCACCTGCGCAGCTGGCGGGATGGCTGGCGGCACCTGCGGTTCCTGTTGCTGCACAGTCCGCGTTGGCTGTTCATCTATCCTGGCCTGTCGCTGATCACCGTGGGCGTGGTGGGATCTGCGCTTTTGGCGCGCCATTCGGTGCGGATCACGCCGCGGATCGAACTGGACGTCCATTCGTTGGTGGTGGCCTGTTTCGCTATCCTGATCGGGGTCCAGCTGATGATGTTCGGCGCCCTGGCGCGGCGCTACCAGATGATCGAGGGCGTGCTGCCGCCGATCGCCAACTTCAAGCAGTTCCTGTTGGGGCTCAGCCTGGAGCGGATCTTGCAGGTCGCGGTGGTCGTCTTCCTGGGCGGCGCGGCGGGCATCGTCTGGGCGGTGATGCACTGGGCCAGCCTAGGATTTGGGCCGATCCCGTATAATCTGGTCATGCGCGTGCTGGTGATCGCCTTGACGGCGGTCGCGGTCGCTATTCAGCTGGCGGCGTCAGGATTTCTGGCGTCCATGTTCACTCTTCGACGTTGAGCGGAATTCGGAACGTGATGCCTCGATGGTGGTCATTGCTGGTCGTGGCGGCCGGGACCCTGATGATCATGGCCGTGGTCCTGATCAACGGGCGCCCCGCCGTGTTCACCGACAGCGACGACTATTTCATCGAGGGCCGCACCTTCGTCGTCGGCGCCGCGGTGGCCTTGCATCTGAAGGCGCCCGATCCCGTCCCCACCGACCCGGATGAGATCGCCGACGCCAAGCAGGCCGCGGCGGACCTGCACATGTCGCATACCGAGATCGGGGCGCGGTCGCCCTATTACGGGGCGCTGCTGTACGTCACCCAGCGGATCGCCAACATCTGGCTGACGGCCGCCGTCCAGGCGGCGATCGGGGCCTGGCTGGTCTTCCTGCTCTGGCGCACCGCCGTGCCGGGCGCCGCGCTTTGGACCGCCTTGGCCGCGGAGGCGGCGGTCGCCTTCGGTTCGACCCTGCCCTTCTTCGCCGGCTTCACCATGCCGGACGTGTTTTCCGGCTACGCGGCGGCGGCGACGGTGCTGACTCTGGTGTTCTGGGATCGGCTGGCGGTGCTTGAGCGGATCGCGCTGGGGCTGCTGTTGGGCGCGGCGATGACCTTCCACACCTCGCATCTTTTGACCACGATCGCGGTGCTGGCGATCGGCGTGATGCTGTTCAAGGTTCTAAGGACGCCGCGCCTGACGGCCCTGGCCTCGGGTTCGGCGGTGTTCGCGGCCGTCATCGGCGCCCTGCTGGCCAACGCCATCTATAAGGAAGCCGTGCTTCTCAAGACCGGCGACGAGATGCGCCGCCCGCCCTTTTTGGCCATGCGGGTGATCGCCGACGGGCCCGGCCGCCGCTATCTGCGCTACGCCTGCGACCACGGCGCGACCTATGTCCTTTGCCAGTTCCGTAAGCTGGAGCTGACCAATTCCCAGGACATGCTGTGGTCCGACGACCGCAAGAAGGGCATTTTCAACGTCACCGGCTATGACAACCGTCTGCAGATGGAGCGCGAGGAGAACAGCTTCGTCCTGCACACCTTCCTCTATGACCCGATCGGCCAGATCGCGGCTTCGACGGGCAACTGGCTCAACGAGCTGGTCCTGGTGTCCCTCGACGACCCCCTGAAGAACCCCCACTACTATCTGACCAACGACTATTGGAGCACGACCAACCTGCCGTGGCTGATCAACCGCGCCGCGGACTGCGGGCGCGACCATTGGGAGTGCGGGCCGCGCCTGTCGATCGACGGCTCGATGTGGTTGCACGGCGGGCTGACCGTGTTCGGCCTTGTGCTGATCGCTTGGCGGCTCAGCCGGAAGGACTTCCGCCGCATCCTGTTGGAGCGGAACTTCGACTGGAGCGACGACCGCACGCGGCTCTTGATGATGATCGCCCTGATGTTGGGGGCCGTGGTGATCAACGCCTTTGTCTGTGGCGCGCTGTCGGGGCCCTTCGCGCGCTATCAGGCGCGGATCACCTGGCTGATCACCGCCGCGGCCAGCCTTTCGGTCATTTCCGTGATCCCGGCGGGCTTCGGCCAGATGGTCGTAAAGCGGCTGCAGCCGATCCGCGACCTGCCATTGGTCCAGGCGGTGGAGCGCCGGATCGACTTTTCGTTCCTGCGCTTCGGTCTGGTCGGCGCCAGCGGCTTCGCCATCGACGCCACCGTGCTGCACCTGCTGGTCGGTCTGGCCAGGTTCGATTATTTCACCGGCCGGCTCTGCTCGTTCAGCGTGGCCGTGGGCGCCACCTGGCTGTTGAACCGCAGCTTTACCTTCCGGGGGCCCACCCTGCACGGGACGGCGCGGCAGGCGCTGATCTATGCGGCCGTGCAGGGCGCGGGCGGGATCGCCAACATCGGGATCTACACACTGGCCATCGCCCTCGCGCCGCCGCTGAAACACATGCTGCTGATCCCGCTGGCCATGGGTTCGGCTACGGGCCTGTGCCTGACCTTCCTGGGCTCGAAACACCTGGCGTTCCGTCCGGCCGGACTGGCCGAGGCGAGCTCATCCTGACGCCTCGCGACCGGCGCCGCGATCAGGCCATTCGCGCCTTCTCGTAGCTGGCGATCACGCCGTCCAGCACCGCCAGCGGGGTGGCTCCCGGCAGCAATCCGGCGTCGTGGAACTCGCGAATATCGAATTTCGGCCCCAACGAGGCCTTCGCCCGTTCGCGCAGGCGAAGCCAGGTCAGTTTGCCGACCATGTAGCTGCAGGCCTGGCCGGGCCAGACGCAGTAGCGCTCGACCTCGGTGATGGCCGACGCCTCCGGATCGCCCAGCGCGTCGGTGTAGTATTTCACCGCCTGTTCGCGGCTCCAGCGCATGCCGTGCATGCCGGAGTCCACCACCAGCCGCACCGCGCGGAACATGGCGTCGTGCAGATAGCCGACCTGGCCCAGCGGATCGTCCTGGTACATGCCCATCTCCTCGGCCAGTTGCTCGGCATAGAGCGCCCAGCCTTCGCCATAGGCCGAGAACCAGACCACCTTGCGGATCAGCGGCAGGCCCGCTTCCTGCTGCAGCGAGAGCTGAAGGTGGTGGCCGGGAATGCTTTCGTGGAAGGTCAGGGTCGGCAAGGTCCAGCTCGGGACCTCGGCCGTGTCGCGCAGATTGATGAAATAGACGCCGGGCCGCGAGCCGTCGAGCGACGGCGGCTGATAGTAGCCGCCCGGCGCGCCGGCTTCGGTATAGACCGGCACCCGGCGGATCTCGACCGGCGATTTCGGCAGGGTTTTGAAATAGGTCGGCAGCCGGGCCTGCACCGCCTTCACCTTGACGTTCAGGTCAGCGATCAGCTTGGCCTTGCCGTCGTCGGTATTGGGATAGCGATATTTGGGATTGTCATAGAGGCCCCGCAGACGCTGGCCCACCGTCCCTTCGGTTATGCCCTGGGCCTTCAGCAGCCCATCGATGCGCTGGGACAGCGTCGCGACCATATCCAGGCCGGTCTGGTGCACCTGGGCCGGCGATATGTCGGTGGTGGTCGACGATTTGAGCGAGACCGCGTAATAGGCCTCGCCGCCCGGCAGACGCCAGACGCCGGCGTCATGCACCGCCTTGACGCGAAGCGCCCGCAACACGCCGATCTGCCGGGTCAGCGCCGGAACGACCTTTTCGACATAGATCTTGGTCGCGCGGGCGGCATAGTCGCCGTCCAGGCCCTTCTCATGGGCCCGACGCACCAGGGATTGGACCAGCACCGCCTTGTCCGCCGGCGTGTCGCGCAGGGCGGTCATCTGGAGCAGGGCCTTGTCGATCACGAAGTCGGGCGGAATCACGCCCAGGCCGGCGTCGTGGCGAACCTGCTCCAGCTCCTGGTCCATCATCACGGCGAAGGCCTCGAGCCGCGACAGGTAGGCCTCGGCGTCGGCCCTGGTGGCGATCACGTGCTGACTGTCGAGGAAGTCGGGAACCTGGGAATAGGCGCCGGTCAGCTGGGTCAGCACATAGGGCGCGCCAGAGCCGGTCCCGCCATAGTCGAACTGCCGATCAGCCTCGGCCTGGATATCCAGGGTATAGAGAACGGTGGCGTAGTTGACCTTGTCGGACGCGGACAGCGGCGCCGGATCGATCGCCTTCATGCGGGCAATCCGGTCCAGATTGTCCGCCTTGTCCTTGGCGACCGAGGCCAGGGACTGATCGGACAGACGGCTCTTGGCGCCCGCCAACGCGCCGGTGTCCAGCCCCAAGGTGGTGACCAGTTCCGGCGATCGCTCCATCTGCTCCTTCATGAAGACGTCGAACAACGCCGCCAGCTTCGGATCGCCGGTCTCGGCTTGTGCGAACAGGGGCAAGAATGCCGCCGCGGAGGCGGTGAAGAGCAGATGGCGACGGTTCAGGGACACAGATTCACCGATGGAAATTGCACGATCAGCCCGGTTAGGCGCCGCGATTGGAACTGGCAAGTGTATTCGCCGTAAGGTTGGCGCTGGTCTGTCAGGCCGCCTGCAGCTGCTGCTTCACGCGTTCGGCCAAGGTCTTGATATCCAACGGTTTCGGCAGGAAGGTCACGCCCTGCTCGTCTTCGAGAAGGTCGGAAAATTCCGCCTCCGCATAGCCCGAAATGAACATCACCGGCGCCGAACCCAGATAGATTCTCGCCTTTTTCAGCAAGGTCGGACCATCGATGCCGGGCATGATCACGTCCGAGATCAAGAGGTCGATCTTGCCGGCGTGTTCCTCCGCCAGCAACAAGGCTTCTTCGCCGTCGGCGGCCTCGATCACCTCATAGCCGCGGGCGCGCAGCAGCCGGGCGGCCACGCCGCGCACCGCGTCCTCGTCCTCGACGAACAGGATCCGTCCGGCGCCGGACAGATCGCGCGCGACCTGCGGGCGAGGCGCGGCCGCCTCGGGCGCCGGCGCGGCGCTGGCCGGCGGCGTATAGACCGGCAGAAAGATGCGAAACGCCGTGCCGCCGCCTGGCGGGCACTCCAGATGGATCCAGCCGTCGGCTTGTTTGACGATGCCGTAGACCGTGGACAGGCCCAAGCCCGTTCCCTCGCCGACCGCCTTGGTGGTGAAGAATGGCTCCCAGATCTTTTCACGCACCTCAAGCGGAATGCCCGGTCCGTTGTCGGCCACCTCGATCAGCGCGACCTCGCCCGGCCCGGCGGTCTTGTCGGCATAGCCCAGGTCCTGGGCCTGGGCGTGGGACAGCCGCGCCGTGCGGATCTTGACCACCCCGCCGCCCTGGGCCCGCACCGCGTCGCGCGCATTGACCGCCAGGTTCATGATGGCGTTTTCCAGCGCCGATTTGTCGGCCCGCACCAAAGGCAGGTTGCGACCGTAGTCGGTCTCCAGCTTGACGTCCTCGCGCAACAGCCGCCGCAGCAGGACTTCGGACTCGCTGATCAGTTCGCCCAGCTCCAGCGCCTCGCGCTGAACGGTTCGCTTGCGCGAAAAATCCAACAGCTTGCGAACCAGGTCCGCCGCGCGGACCGCGGTCTGGCGGATCTCGTTGAGACCCTCATAGGACGGATCGCCCACCGCGTGACGCTGCAACAGCTCGTCCAGCCGCAATTGGATGGCGGTCAAAAGGTTGTTGAAATCGTGCGCCACGCCGCCGGCGAGCTGGCCGATGGCCTGCATTTTTTGGGATTGCGATAGCTGCAGCTCGACCTGCTTCTGTTCGGAGACATCGACCAGATAGGCCACGAAGCCGTCGCTCGCGCGGACCAGGTACAGCTGGGCGATTCGGCTCGGATCGTGGGCCAGGTGCACCTCGACCGGACCGCTGCGCCCGTCGGCGATGCGTGACGCGGCCTCGCGCCAGGAATTCGGCTCGATCAGATCGGCCAGACGGACCCCCGCCAGGTCGCGGCCGCCGCTCATCGTGGTGATGGCCGCGTTGACCTCGCCGAAGGTGGCTTCCAGCGGATCCGAGCCGAGGAGCATGGCCGCGCCGAAGGGCGCCGCCGCGGCGAAGGCGTCGAGGCCGACTCCCGCCCGGGCGCCCGTCGCGGAGCCCTCGGCCTGCACCGGCGCATCGCGGACCTCGACAACCCGTTCCGGCCTGGGCGGGAGCCGAACCAGGAACCGCCGCGGACCGAGCAGCGAGATCAGCGCCGTGCGACTGTCGCCGTTCACGCGCAGCAGCGTCCCGGCCGCTTCGCCCCGGCGCGCGGCGGTCATGGCGTCGAACAGGCCGTTGGTCTGAACCGCCTTGGGCAGCCGCCCTCCGCCGCCGACCGAGCGGGCCCAGGCATTGTTGGATCGCACGATCCGGCCGTCGGCGGTGACCAGGGCGGACGGTTCGGACAGGGCCTCGACAACGGTTTCGGGGGCCACGCCCTCGTCGATCTCGCGACGGCCGCTTCGCAAGGCCAGCAGCGTGAAAAAGGCGACGGCGGCCAGGCCCAGCAACAGAAGCAGCCCCGCCAGGATCGGCGGTCCCGCGTGCAGGGCCGGATAGACGGCGAACACCAGGGCCAGTCCGAAAAAGGCGGCCGCCGCCGCGGTCAGCGGATCGAACCGGGCCGATCGGCGACGATCGGGACCTGTCAGCCGCGCGGCGGCGGACCCGGTCCTGGCTTGGTCTTGCGCCGCGCCCAGCACGGGCCTCGCCTGCGAATCAGTCATGGCCGTAGTGTGATCCCAACTGGGCCCGCCCGCGACCCGTTGCGCCGCCATGGTCCACGCCACTCACATGCGGCTCCTGCGCGCCTTGGCGGTCTGCAGGATGAAGCCGATGATCTTGGCCACGGCGTCATAGTGCTGGCGCGGAATCACGTCGTCGATCTCCACCGTCGCATAGAGGGCCCGCGCCAGCGGCGGGTCCTCGATCACCGGCACGCGATGTGCCTCGGCGACCTCGCGGATGCGCAGAGCCAGGGTGTCCAGGCCCTTGGCCACGCAGATCGGCGCCGCCGTCTCGCCGGCCTCGTAGCGCAAGGCCACGGCGTAGTGGGTCGGGTTCATCACCACCACGGTGGCCTTGGGCACCTGCTGCATCATCCGCCGCCGCGCCCGTTCCTGGCGCAACTGGCGGATGCGCGCCTTGATGCGCGGATCGCCCTCGGACTGCTTGAAGTCCTCCTTGAGCTCCTCCTTGGTCATCTTCATGCGCTGCATGAAGCGGTAGCGCTGCCAGAACCAGTCGAAGCCGGCGACCAAGGCCAGAAAGACCAGAACGGCGAACAGCAGATCGCGCAACAACTGCGCCGCCATCGGCAACAGCGACATCGGATCAAGCGCCGACAGCAGCTCGAATTCGCGGACGTGGGGCGCCAGCACGAACCAGGCGATCGCGCCGACCGCGACGATCTTCAGGGCCGACTTCAGGAACTGAACCAGCCCATCGACGCCGAACAGCCGCTTGAACCCCTGCAGCGGCGACAGGCGGTCCAGGTTGGGCGTCAGCGGCCCAGTGGTGAGCATAAAGCCGCTCTGCACCAGGTTCGCGGCCACGCCCGCCAACATGGCGCCGCCCAGGACCGACATCAGGACCGGCGCCGCGGCCATCAGGGCGAGCCGCAGAACCGCCACGCCGCCGCCGTTGCTCAGGTCGAAATCATCCGGGCGGGATATGAACGGGCGCAGCCGGTCGACCATGCCGTGAGCCAGCCCGCCGCCGGCGAATATCACCACGCCGCTGACGGCGGCCAGCGAGGCGAACGTGACCACGTCGTGGGATTTGGGAACCTCGCCGCGTCTACGCGCCTCCTCGAGTTTTCGCGGCGACGCGTCCTCTGTTTTCGACCCAGAGTCGTTTTCGTCAGCCATGTCCGCTCACGCGAAGATCCGCAGGAAGTCGGAATAGGAACGCACCCAGACCATGCCGATCGTTCCGAGGCTGAGCGCGAAGAGCGACAGGCCGAGCAGAAGGGTCAGGGGGGTAGCCGCGAAAAAGATCTGAAACTGGGGCATGACCCGCCCGATCAGACCCGTGGCGATGTTGAACACCAGCGAGAAGACGATCACCGGCGCCGCCAGCTGGACCCCAAGCGCGAAGGTCTTGCCCACTGTCTGGATGGCCAGCGTCCCGGCGTCGCCGATCGGCACCGCCTTGGTCGAAGGGAACAGGGTGTAGCTGTGGGCGATGGCCGACAGGAACATCCGGTGCAGGTCGGTGTCGAACACCAGCGTCACCCCCATGATGGTCAAAAAGGTGCTGATGGTGGTCGCGGGCGCCGCCTGCAGCGGGTTGGTGGTCTGGGCGAAGGCCAAGGTAGTCTGCAGCGATATCAGCTCGCCGGTCGTCGTCAGCGAAGCCAGGAACAGCCGCAACAGGCCGCCGATCATCAGTCCGATCAACGTCTCGCGAATCACATAGCCGAACACCCCGCTGACATCGCTCGGTATCGGCGGCAGGCTGGGCGCGGCGATCGGCGCCAGGCAAAAGGTCAGGATCAGGGCCAGAGACAGGCGGATCCGCACCGGCACATAGCCCTCGCCGATGCCGGGGATCAGCATGATCAGGGCGCCGACGCGGAAGAACACCAGCGCCCCGACCCAGACCTGCTGCGCCGTGGCGAAATGTTCCAAGACCTACATCCCCGCGATGCGGGCTACGATCTGGCGCATGAAGCCGGCCATCAACGCCCCCATCATCGGCAATAGCAACAGCAGCGACAGGAAGATGGCCAGGATCTTCGGCGCGAACACCAAGGTCGCTTCCTGCACCTGGGTCAGGGCCTGAAACAGGCCGATGCCGACCCCGACCACCAGGCCCACGATCATGATCGGCGCGGACATCTGCAGGGTCAGCCAGACGGCGCCGCGCGCGACGTCCAATACCTCGGCGCCGGTCATGTTTAAGCCCTTCGAACAGGTGGAGTTGATGGGCTCGACAGTGGGTCGAACATGGTTAACAGGGGGCTAAGACACAGGCGCCGCTTGGGTCGCGACACCACGCCGCAAACGGCTTCGACATCGTGAACGAAAAAGGCGATCTGCCCGCATGAGCGAACATCCCAACATTCTCTATTCACAGGAACCCGACCTGGACGTGAGCGAATTTCGGCGCGTGCTGGTGGAGTCGGGCCTCGGAGCGACCCGCCCGATCGAGGACGAAGCCCGACTGCAGGCGATGCTTTCAGGCGCCGATCTGATCGTGACCGCCCGGCTGGACTGCGCCGGGACACCCCTGGTGGGGGTCGCCCGCTGCGTCACGGATTTCGCCTGGTGCTGCTATCTCTCCGAGTTGGCTGTGTCCGCTTCGGCGCAGGGCCTGGGCGTCGGCAAGGCGCTGTTGGACGAGACACGCCGGCGGCTCGGGCCGACGGTGACCTTGATCTTGGCGTCCGTGCCGCAGGCCGTGGGCTTCTACGAGCGGGCGGGGATGGCGCGCACGCCGGACGTGTTCTGGTATCGGCGCGAAAGGTGAGCGATACTAACGGACTTCGAATCTGACTCTTTGTTCCTCATCCTGAGGCGCCCGCGTAGCGGGCCTCGAAGGACGCCGCGGCGGCGCGGAGCGTACGTCCTTCGAGGCTCGCCGCTATGCGCCGAACACCTTAGAGCTTGTTACTTTATTCGATTTTGCCGATTTTTGTGGTCTAAAATCACAATGAAATCAATGTGCATCTCTTTTGAAAACTATAAAAAGTCACAGCCTCTCAGGATGAGGACTTTGGGAGACACCGACAGGTTGACGCCGAGGACTATTGGCGGAAGCGCTCCTACCCTCCGATCACCCTTTCGAGCGCCCGCGCCGCCTGGGCGGGGGTCGCCTTGTCGCGGTCGCGGTCGACGCTGAGATTGGCCTTGCGCATGGTCTGGACCGGGATGGCGCCCAGCATGGGCGCGAGCGCACGCTGGAAACGCAAGTCATGGGCGCGTTTGGGCGAGAGCAGGATTACCGCGTCATAGGGCGGGATGGCCTGTTTGGGGTCGCTCAGCACGACAAGGTCGTCGGCGGCGATGCGGCCGTCGCTGGAAAAGGCCGAGATCACGTCGACCTCGCCGCCGGCGACGGACTTGTACATGAAGGTCGGCTGAAAGCGCCGCTCGGCCTTGAAATTGAGGCCATAGGCGGCCTTGAGCGCGCTCCATTCCGGCCGGGACAGGAATTCCAGGTCCGAGCCCAGGGTCATTTCCGGCGCGCGCCGCGCCAGGTCGGCGATGGTCCTGATCCCCAGCGCCTGGGCGCGGTCGCGTCGCATGGCCAGCGCATAGGCGTTTTCGAATCCCAGCGCGCCTTGCAGGGCCACGCCGTCGCGGGCGCGCAACGCCTGGGTCAACTGCCTGAGCAGCTCGGCGCGAGGCGGATTGTCCGCGCGTTTCAGGACATTGGTCCAAAGCGTGCCGGAATAGTCGACATAGGCGTCGATTTCGCCGCTGGCGAGGGCGCGATAGGCCACCGCCGAGCCCAGGTCATTCTTCTGGGTGACCGAGAAGCCGGCCGCGTGCAGCCGGTCGGCCATGACCTGGGCCAGGATCGATTGCTCGGAGAAGTTCTTGGCGCCGATGACCACCGTGTCGACCGGCCCGCCCAGGACCACCAGCGGCGCCAGGGCCGCGAGCGTCCCGGCCACAAGGCCGGCCAGGCCGCCAATGATTCGGCGCCGGTCGCGCAGGGCCGCGCCCGCTTCGATCAGGCCCAGCAGCTGGTCGGCGACCATGGCCAGCGCCGCGGCCGCCGCGCAGCCGAACAGCACCAGCACCCAATCCTCGGTCTGCAGGCCGGAAAAGATATAGTCGCCGAGCGAGGTCTGGCCGACCGGCGTCGACAGCGTCGCCGCGCCTATGGTCCAGACCGCCGCCGTCCGCACGCCGGCCATGATCACCGGCGCGGCCAGGGGCAGCTCCACCTGAAACAGCCGCTGACGCTCGGTCATGCCGACGCCGCGCGCGGCCTCCACCACCGCCGGGTCGACGCCAAGGATGCCGGTGGTCGCGTTGCGCAGGATCGGCAGCATCGAATAGAGCGTCAGGGCCAGCAGGGACGGCAGGAAGCCCAGGGCGGAGAAGCCGGCGCCCAACGTGGCCCGGCTGAGCGCCGACAGGGCCAGCAGCAGCGGATAGAACAGGGCCAGCAGGGCCAGGCTGGGAATGGTCTGCACCAGCCCAGCCAGCAGCAGCACGATCCAGCGCAGCCGGGCATTGCGGCTGGCCGCCACCGCCAGCGGCAGGCTGAGGCTAAGGCCCAACACCAAGGCGCAGGCGCTGAGCAGCACGTGCTGGCCCAGATAGTTCGGCAGGAGCCGCCAGGCGGCGGCGAGACGCTCATCCACGGGGCGGCTCCAGCCGCTCGCGCACCCGTTCGGCCTGCCGACGCGGCGTCTCGATCAGACCGCGCACTTCGGGCCGCTCATGCGCCAAGAGGTCCGCCGGGACGCCGTCGGCGATCAACCGCCCATGGTCCATCACCACGATGCGGTCGGCCAGCAGCACCGCCTCGGTCATGTCGTGGGTGACCATCAAGGTGGTCAGGCCCAGCTGGTCGTGCAGGCGCCGGTATTCCGCCCCCAGCGCGTCGCGGGTGACCGGGTCCAGGGCGCCGAAGGGCTCGTCCATCAGCATGATCAGCGGCCGCGCCGCCAGGGCCCGCGCCACCCCTACCCGCTGGCGTTGCCCGCCGGACAGGGCGGCGGGCCGGCGCGCGGCGAAGGCGCGCGGCAGGCTGACCAGATCCAGCAGCTCGTCGACCCGCGCATCCCGCTCGGCCTTGGCCTGGCCCAGCAGTTTCGGCGTGATGACGATGTTCTCCGCCACGCTCAGGTGCGGGAACAGGCCCACCTCCTGGAACACATAGCCGATCCGGCGGCGCAGCTGGTGTGGTTCGGCCGCGTCCACCGTCTCGCCAGCCACCCGCACCGAGCCGCGGTCAGGGACGATCAGCCGGTTTATGGTCTTGAGCAGGGTGGTCTTGCCCGAGCCGGACCCGCCGACCAGGGCGACGAAGGCGCGCGGCGCGACGCTCAAGGTCACTTCGGCCACCGCCTCGGTCCGACCGCCGTCAAAGGATTTGCAAACGCCCTCAAGCGCGATCATCGGCTCGTTCATCGGCCCACCGTAGAGGCTGATCGCCTTGTGCTGAAGCCCGAAGCGCCCGCGGCGCTAAATCGGCATCGCCATGATCTGCTGATAGGCCGAGATGACCTGGTCGCGGACCGCCAGGACGGTCTGCAGGCTGGTCTGGGCCGAGGAGATGGCGGTGGCGACGTCGATCAGGTCGGCCTTGCCCTGGACGTTGGCGACCATGGCGTGCTCGGCGGTCTTGGACGTCTGCATGACGTCGGTCATCGCCGACTTGAGGATGTCGGAGAAGCCGTGGGCGTCCGCCCCGGTCGCCGCGCCCGACGCGCCAAGATTGCCGGTCAGGCTGGAAGCCTGCGCCTGGATGGCGGCATAGGCCTTGGCTGCGGCGAAGGGGGCGACCATCGGTTAGAGCCTTACTGCTTCAGCAGCGTCATGGTGCTGGCGTCCATCGCCCGCTGGGTCTCGATCACGCTGATATTGGCGGAATAGGCCCGCTGGGCGTCCTTCATGTCCAAGGCTTCGACCAGCGGGTTGACGTTGGACAGTTTGACATAGCCCTTGGCGTCGGCGGACGGATGGCCAGGCTGGAATTCGCTGCGGAACGGCGTGGTGTCGGCCGCGACCGAGCTCATGGACACGCCGGGCAGTCCGCCCGGCTGGGTGGTCGGCGTGAAGACGGGGATCTGACGTCGGTAGGGATCGCCGCCGGCGGTCTTGGACACCGAATCGGCGTTGGCCATATTCTCGGCGATCACCCGCATCCGCGCCTGCTGGGCGCGCAGAGCCGAGGCGGCGACGATCATGACGGCGTTGGCGGGGGGGATCGGGTCAGCCATGGCGTTCTAGTCTCTCATCACGGTTTAACGGGCATCACGGTTTGCCGGGCGCCTTGAGCGCCATTTGGATCAGGCTGATCGACTTCTCATAGAAATTGATCGCGGCGTCGTAGTCGCCCCGCGCCTGGCTCATCTTCATCATCTGCTCCTCCAGCACCACCTGGTTGCCGTCCAGCCGGGCCTCGGAATCCGGCGCGGGCTGGGACTTCCAAGCCGCGCCGTTCGTCGTCGTGTGGCCGGGCAGGAAGGCGGCCTCGGTCTGGACCGGCGCCAGCGACAGAGCGCCGCCGGGCACGATGGTCTTGCCTGGCGCGCTGTATTTGAACGCGTTCAGCTGGGTCGGAACAAAACCGGGCGTGTCGGAATTGGCCACATTCACGGCGATTCCCTGCTGCTGCTGGGCCACATAGCCGAGCCGGCTCTTCAGCATCGAAAGCAGCGGAATGTCGTCGAACGTCATGTTCAAAAAGATGAACGAACAGGGTTAATCGGGTGTTAATCAGCCTGGTCCAGACCATGCGACACGGGCCGCGAACGGCTCGCTGGACCGGTCGATTCCCACCATGGACGTCGCTGAAATCGCCAGAATGATCTTCAGCCTGGCCATCGTGCTGGGCTTGATCGGCCTGCTGGTCGTCGCCGCGCGCCGGTTCGGCCCGGAGACGTTTCGCCAGTGGCAGGTCGCGCGCACGGAACGCCGCCTGACGGTGATCGAGAGCATAGCCCTCGACCCGAGCCGGCGGCTGGTGCTGATCCGTTTCGACAAGGAAGAAAAGCTGATCCTGCTCGGGGAAGGCCGTTTGCTTGCGGGCGAATCCATGGCGAAGGGCAAGAGCGAGTGATGCAGAACCGATTGCGCCAGTGGATCCGCCGCGCGAACCTGATCAGGACGGGCCTGTTCGCCGTCTCGCGCCAGGACGCGCGTCAGGCGGCCAAGTTGGCGCTGCTGGCCACCCTGGCCAGCCTGGTGTTTCCGGCCATGGCCGCGGCCCAGCAGGTCAATATCAACCTGGGGACCGGCGCCGGCCTGACCGAGCGGGTGATTCAGCTGGCGGCGCTGCTGACGGTGCTGTCGCTGGCCCCGTCGATCGTGATCATGACCACCTCGTTCGTGCGGATGACGGTGGTGCTCAGCCTGTTGCGCACAGCGCTGGGCTTGCAGCAGAGCCCGCCTAACGCGGTGCTGATCAGCCTGGCCCTGTTTCTGACGGCCATTGTCATGGCGCCCACCCTCCAGGCCTCCTACGACGCCGGCGTCAAACCCCTGCTGGACAAGAAGATGGAGCTGCCCCAGGCGTTCAACGCCTCGGCCCAGCCGGTGAAGATGTTCATGCTGGCCCAGGTCGACCGCGAAGACCTCGGCCTGTTCGTACGGCTCTCCAAGACGCCCAAGACGGTGAAGATGGCCGACCTGCCGATCCATGTGGTCACGCCGGCCTTCATGATCTCGGAGCTGAAGCGCGCCTTCGAGATCGGCTTTCTGCTGTTCATTCCCTTCCTGGTCATCGACCTTGTGGTGGCCAGCGTGCTGATGAGCATGGGCATGATGATGCTGCCGCCGGTGGTGGTGTCCCTGCCCTTCAAGCTGATCTTCTTCGTGCTGGTCGACGGCTGGCGCCTGGTCGCCGGCAGCCTGGTGGAAAGTTTCCACCGGTCAGCGGGCGTCGGGTAGGCCTCGCGCGTTCGCCGCCTCGGGCGCCGTCACGGCGTTCAGCCAGACGATGAGCTCGCTTTCGACCTGATCGCGGCAGGTCTCGTTGAACATCTCGTGCCGACCTTCGGGATAGATCCGATGTTCGATATTCGACAGGCCGTGGTCCTGATAGCCGCCGATCAGCGCCTCCACGAAGGCCTGGCCCGGGCCGGTCACCGGATCGTGTTCGCCGGAAATCACATAGATCGGCAGATCGCCGCGCACCCCAGCCAGCCGCGCATCGGTCCGCGCCCCGCTTCCCAGCGCGAAGATCGAACCCATGGCTTGGCCGTCGAGGGCGAAACCGCAGAGCGGATCGTCGACATAGGCGTCCACCTCGGCCGCGTCGCGCGTCAGCCAATCGAAGGGCGTCCGCGCGGGCTCGAAGCCCGCATTGAGCGACTCCAGCCCGACCGGCCGGCCGCTGGCCAGCATGTTCTCGAGCAGCTTGTCGAGGGCGGCGGTCCCCGACAGAACAAGGCCCGCCAGTTCGCGGTGATGATCCAGCAGGTAAAGCTGGGCCGCGAACGAGCCCATGCTGTGCCCCAGCAACACCAGCGGCTGGCCGGGCGCCTCGCGCTTTGCGACCTGGGTCAGGGCGGCCATGTCGCCGACCAGGGCGGCGAAGCCGGCCGGCCCGAACTGGCCCAGCCCGTGGGCGCCGGCCGAGCCGCCATGACCGCGATGATCGTTCGCATAGACGGCGTAGCCCGCGCGGGTCAGGCGGCCGGCCAGGCGATGATACCGCCCGAAATGCTCGGCCATGCCGTGCGCGATCTGGACCACGCCGCGGATGTCGGCCTCGGGCAAGGCGCGATAAGCCGCGATCGCCACGCCATCCGGCCCTTGTAGCGTGAACCGCTCGATGGGCCGCGTCGGGGCGGTGGGGATCGGGTGGGCTACCGCCAACGGAGGCTCAGCGCTCCACCAGGCGCGTATAGAGGTGCCAGGTCGCATAGCCCAGCACTGGCAGCACGATCGCCAGGCCCACGAAACCCGGCAAGGATCCGAGCACGAGCAGGCCCGCGACGCGCAGGCCCCACAGGGCCATCACCTTCGGATTCTCCATCACCGCGCGAACCGAGGTCGAGACCGCCACGTCCGCGCCGACCGGCTTGTCGACCACCATCGGGAAGGAGACGACGGCCAGGACCAGGGTGGCGACCGCGAACATGAACCCGACGAGGTTGCCCAGCACGATCAAGGTCCAGCCTTCCGGCGTGGTGACCACCCGGCGGAAGAACTCGACCGCGCCGGCCGGATGATCGGTCCCGATCGTGTCAGCGTAGATCGCCCAGGCGGCGAGCAGCCAAGCGGCGAATAGGACCGCTAAGCCCCCCGTCAGCAGGGCCAGCCCCGCCCGGCCGCGACCGCGCAGCGGATCGAAGAAGTGCGGCCAGCTGGACTCCAGGCCCAACTCGCGGCGGCGGGCGATCTCGTAGAAGCCCGAAGCCACCGCCGGGCCGAAGATCGACAGGCCGGCGACCAGGGGGAAGAACATCGGCAGCAGCTGCTGGTTGAACACGGCGACGGCGGCGGCCAGCCCGACCAGCGGATAGATCAGCGCCAGAAAAAGGATGTCGCCGCGCTTGGCCTGGAAGTCCTTCCAGCCCTCGGACAGCGCCCAGCGAAGATCGTCCTGGCTGATGCGGCGGACGTTGGGTCCGGCCGCCGTGAACGGCAAGTGCATGGATTGAAGCGTGGTCATGGATCGCTCTCCAGTGCTGCGCGGTGCGGCCGCCCGCTGTTGTCGTCCTGCCCTCTGGAAATGAACTGGCCGGCGCCTATGCTACACCCGCGCGGACGCCACACAAAGATCGACCCATCGACCGGGCGCAAGGCGCAGATCAAACCGGGATCGCGGAACCCCGTTGGGAGTATTGTCATGGAATATCGGCAATTGGGCGCGTCAGGTCTGATGGTCCCGGCGCTGAGCTTCGGAACCGCCACCTTCGCGGCGAGCGGGACCTTCGGGTTCGCGGCGGTGGAGGGCGCCGAGGCGCGGCGGATGGTCGATCTTTGCCTGGACGCGGGCCTCAACATGTTCGACAGCGCCGATATCTATTCGCGCGGGACCTCCGAGACGATCCTGGGCGAGGCGATCAAGGGCCGGCGCGACAAGGTGCTCATTTCCACCAAGGGCACGTTCCGCAATGGCCGGGATCCGAACGCCGTCGGCTCGTCGCGCTTCCACCTGTTGCAGACGGTGGACCAGGCGCTGAAACGCCTGGGGACGGACTATATCGACGTCTATCAACTGCACGGCTTCGACGCCAAGACGCCGGTAGAGGAGACGCTGTCGACCCTCGACGACCTCGTACGGGCCGGCAAGATCCGCTATGTCGGCGTCTCGAACTTCTCCGGCTGGCACCTGATGAAGTCGCTCGCGGCCGCCAAACAGTACGGCTATCCCCGCTATGTCGTGAACCAGACCTACTATTCGCTGATCGGGCGCGACTACGAATGGGAGCTGATGCCGCTGGGGCTGGACCAGGGGATCGGCGCCGCGGTGTGGAGCCCGCTCGGCTGGGGCCGCCTGACCGGCAAGCTCCGCCGCGGCGCGCCGCCGCCGGAGGTGAGCCGGCTGCCGACCACCGCCGCGTTCGGCCCGCCGGTCGATGACGAATACCTTTACCGCGTGGTCGATGCGCTGGACGAGGTCGCCAAGGAAGCCGACAAGACGGTCCCCCAGATCGCGCTCAACTGGCTGCTGCAACGCCCCACCGTCTCGACAGTGATCATCGGCGCGCGCAACGCGGAACAGCTGCAACAGAACCTCGGCGCCGTGGGCTGGAACCTGACGGCCGAACAGGTGGCCAAGCTGGACGCCGCCAGCGAACGCACCCTCGCCTACCCCTATTGGCACCAGCGGCAGTTCGTGGAGCGGAATCCCGCGCCGGTGTGAGCGGACGATTGTAGGTCGCGGCGAACCACAAGCCCCCGCGTCAGGTCATTGCAAAGCCGCGACGAGCGCGCGGCGGGCGTGACCGCCAAGCGGTCCATTCGCGGACAAGCCCAATGATGGACATGGCGAGCGGAGGGGACTCCACAGCCAAAGGCAGTTTTCGGGCAAATAGCAGGAGCGATAGGAATGCGAAAAAACGTCAGCTTTCGAAGCGGCGTTGGAGGCGATTGCATGCTTCAGCCAACGGCTGGAGTTCGGACGTCAGAACGCGCCGTATGACGTCATCCTGTACGCCGTCATAGTTGTGACGGATGAAGTTGCCGATGCCACGAACGGTGTGCCAGTCGATTCCAGACTCCACATCCTCCACCTGACCTCGAAGTTTTGTCGCGGCTTCTGAAAGGATGAGGAGCTGCCGCTCAACGGCGTCTCGGTGAAGATATTCGTCACGCATAAGAGCGTCGACGCCGCCAATATCATCCACGTAGGACTGAATCCTGTTGATCGCACTGAGAATATCGCCGACTCGTCTGCCAGGAACCTCAGAAGGCAATCGCCGCCTCACGCTTTAGCGCGGCGTTGAGCAATGGATCGCGGGTCGGCAACGCGACGACATCCACGTCTACGCCAAACAGCGACGACAACAGCCCGGACACGCCGCAAAGCTTCATGACGTCAACGAACTGGCCGCTCTCGAAGCGAACGGCGACGTCCACGTCGGAATGATCATCGGCCTCGCCTCGCGCCACCGAGCCGAAAAGTTGAGCGCCAACCACCCCATATCGAGAGCGCAGCTCCGGGGCGGCCTTGCGCAGAATATCCAGGGCGATTTCCCGTCTCATGTTCCGGACGATAGCACAGCTCGCATCGAGAGACACGGGTCGCCGCGCAACACGCGCCCGCCCACCCTCACAGCGTGAGCCGAGAGAGCCCCAGAGTTGACTTAGGCGGCGGCCAATCTCTTCGGGGAACTGACAGCAAACTAGGACACTACCGAAATTCGCCGAGCCCCGTCCGTCCGCTCACGCCCTACCCCTTCGTCGCCGCCCCGCTCGCGGTCTGGGTCGGTTTGATGGCGCGGCCGTCGCCTACCGGGACGGGGCTTTGGCGAAAGCGGTCCTTCATCTGCTGCACCCAGGTGGCGAAGGTGTCGTTCTCCGCGGTGGTCTTGGCGAAGTCGCTGGTGCTGACGACCTGTCCGTCCATGCCGGACAGGGCAACCTTGAGCGCATCGGGCGAGCGGGCCTGGGCGACGAAGCCGTCATAGTGACCGCGCAGCCGCGTCAGCCCCGCCTCGTCGCCGTTTAGGCTCAAGGCGATCGCCGCGCGCAGCAGCCGCGCCTCGTCGTCGGCGCTGAGCGGGCCGGCGGCTTTCCAGCGGTCGCCCAGCAGGCGCTCGAACTGTCCGCCGGCGGCGGCCCAATCGTGCTTCTTCCAGGCGACCTCGGCGCGGACCGCGTCGGCGTCGGCGCCCTTGTCGGTCTGCAGGATCTCCATCGCATGGTCGTATTGGCCAAGGCCGAGCCAGGCGCGGCTCTCGACCAGGCGTCGCTGGGCGTTCAGGGCGTTGGGCAAGAGCGTCGTGCGCGAGGCGTTCAGCGCATTCAGCGCGGCCTCGGGCTGGCGGTTCATCACGTCGATGACGGCGAGATCGGTAGCCACTTCGGCGCGCGGCACGCCGTCGAGCCGGTTGTCGGCCTGGTATTTGAGCAGATCCGCGGCCTGGGACAACAGATCCACGTCGACCAGCCGCCGAGCCAGCTTGCGCACGATCAGGTCGCCGTCCGCGCCGATCGGCGTCAATTCCTTGAAATCGTAGAACAAGGCCAAGGCCTGGATCGGCTGCAAACCGTCGGCCTGGCCGTCCAGGAACAGGCTGCGGAACGCGCCCGACAGGTCGGTCTGCAGCTGCAGCGCCTGGGGCAGGTCCGGCAGCCGTTGGCCCGCCGAGCGCAGCGCTTCCAGCGCCTCGCGATAACGGCCCTGGCTGAGATAGATCTGGCCAAGCGCCCGGATGGTGTCCAGCTCGGTCGCATCGCCGCGCCATCGGTAGCGCAGGCTGTCATAGACATTGGCCGCCTGGGCCGGCGTGATATGGCCCTGGGCGAGTTGCAATTCCGTGGCGTGCAGCTTGGCCGGCGCGGCCAGCCAATCGAGATTACAGGAGGCGATCGCCTGATAGACGAGCAGCGCCCGCTCCTTGTCGCCCTGGGCTTCCATCAGCTTGGCCTGCACCAGGCGCGTGGAGAGCTGCTCGACCGGATCGTCCTGATCGCGCAGGGCGTTTTCGATCGCTACCTCTGCCACGGGGTTCTGGCCCAGCGCGATCGCCGCCTCGGCGTCGGCGGTGGCGAAGCGGGCGCGCCACTTGGGCGAGAATTGGAACAGCGACGCCGCGCCGGCGGCGAATTGCTGGCGCGCCTCGGTGTATTGGCCCAGCTTGGCGGCGATATAGCCGCGCCAGAGCGCGCTGGCGGCGTCGTCGGCCACGGCGGGCGCCGACAGATCGGCCTCGGCCTCCTTGTAGCGGCCTGACATCGCCTTGGCC
>Ga0302314_10002171_pt1 | contig 36678 bp, 32 predicted proteins | sample III_Palsa_N2_3_FD_200533 | JGI IMG/M metagenome (GOLD analysis project Ga0302314, IMG submission 200533) | Peat permafrost microbial communities from Stordalen Mire near Abisko, Sweden - III_Palsa_N2_3 | ecosystem: Environmental > Terrestrial > Soil > Palsa > Peat permafrost | place: Sweden...
TCGACGTCTCGCTGCTCGAGGTGAGCAAGGACGAGGACGGCTTCTCCACGATCGAGGTCAAGGCCACCAACGGCGACAACCACCTCGGTGGCGACGACTGGGACCAGGCCGTCGTGGACCACCTGGTCGTCCAGTTCCGCAACGCGCACGGCGTGGACCTGTCCAAGGACAAGATGGCCATGCAGCGCCTGCGCGAGGCCGGCGAGAAGGCGAAGATCGAGCTGTCCTCCTCCTCGGAGACCTCGATCAACCTGCCCTACATCACCGCCTCCGCCGAGGGCCCGCTGCACCTCGACGAGAAGCTGACCCGGGCCCAGTTCCAGCAGCTGACCAACTCGCTGCTCGAGCGCTGCAAGGCCCCGTTCCACTCGGTCATCAAGGACGCCGGCATCTCGGTCCGCGACATCGACCACGTGGTCCTCGTCGGCGGCTCGACCCGGATGCCCGCCGTCGCCGACCTGGTCCGCGAGCTGACCGGCGGCAAGGAGCCGAACAAGGGCGTCAACCCGGACGAGGTCGTCGCGGTCGGCGCCTCGCTGCAGGCCGGCGTGCTCAAGGGCGAGGTCAAGGACGTCCTGCTGCTCGACGTCACCCCGCTGTCCCTCGGCATCGAGACCAAGGGCGGCATCATGACCAAGCTGATCGAGCGCAACACGACGATCCCGACCAAGCGCTCGGAGATCTTCACCACCGCCGAGGACAACCAGCCCTCCGTGCAGATCCAGGTCTACCAGGGCGAGCGCGAGATCGCGGCGTACAACAAGCGCCTCGGCATGTTCGAGCTGACCGGCCTGCCGCCGGCCCCGCGCGGCGTGCCGCAGATCGAGGTCACCTTCGACATCGACGCCAACGGCATCGTCAACGTCTCCGCGAAGGACCTCGGCACCCAGAAGGTCCAGTCGATGGTCATCACCGGCGGCTCCGCGCTGTCGAAGGACGAGATCGACCGGATGCAGCGCGAGGCCGAGCAGTACGCGGAGGAGGACCACCGCCGCCGCGAGGAGGCCGAGACCCGCAACCAGGGCGAGGCGCTGGTCTACCAGACCGAGAAGTTCCTGCGGGACAACGAGGACAAGGTCCCCGGCGACATCAAGGCGGAGGTCGAGACCGCGATCACCGAGGCTAAGGCCGCGCTGGCCGACACCGACGTCGAGGAGATCAAGAACGCCTGCGAGAAGCTCGCGACCACCAGCCAGAAGCTGGGCACCGCGATCTACGAGCAGGCCCAGGCTTCGCAGAGCTCCGCCGGTGGATCGTCGTCGGAGGGTCCGCAGGACGCGGCGCCGAACGACGACGTGGTCGACGCGGAGATCGTGGACGACGGCAAGAGCTGACGTCGCGTCCTGCGATCGGGGAGTCGGCCCGAACCGGCCGGCTCCCCGATCGCGACGTGGCCGAAGAGCCGTGAACGCGCTGTTGAGTCCCCGATCCGCACGTACCGCAGCAGGAGACTGACGTGAGTGAAGAGCCCTACCGTTCCGATGAGGACTACGAGGCCGAGCCAGGGTCCGGCACGCCGGAATCCGGTGCGCCGTATGACGAAGCCTCCTTCGCCGAACGCGTCAACGAGGCGATCGGCGACGGCGTCGCCGACCTCGCGGTGGCCGATCTGATCCAGAAGGTGGCCGAACGCACCAACGAGCTGCAGACCGCGCAGCACGAGCTGAGCGAGCGGACCGCGGACCTGCAGCGCCTGCAGGCCGAGTTCGTGAACTACAAGCGGCGGGTCGAGCGGGACCGGCAGCAGGTCGTGGAGCTGGCCCAGGGCAAGGTGATCGGCGAGCTGCTCGGCGTGCTCGACGACATCGGCCGGGCGCGCGAGCACGGCGAGCTCGAGGGCGGCTTCCGGCGGGTCGCCGAGCTGCTCGAGGGCGCGTTGACGAAGATGGGGCTCGAGCAGTTCGGCACCGCGGGCGACCCCTTCGACCCGAACCTGCACGAGGCGTTGATGCACCAGGTTTCCCCGGATCTGGAGGAGGACACCGTGGCCGCGATCCTGCAGCCGGGGTACAAGTTCGGAGAGCGGATCCTGCGGGTGGCCCGGGTAGCGGTGGCCCAACCCGGCGACGCTGACTGAGTCTGGTTGCTGCGAAAGGCTGAGCGATGAGCACCAAAGACTATGTGGAGAAGGACTACTACAAGGTGCTCGGCGTTGCCAAGGACGCGACGACCGCCGACATCAAGAAGACGTACCGGAAGCTGGCCCGCCAGTACCACCCCGACGCGAACCGGGGGGACGCGAAGGCCGAGGAGAAGTTCAAGGAGATCTCCGAGGCCTACGACGTCCTGTCCGACGACAAGCGGCGCAAGGAGTACGACGAGGCCCGGTCGCTGTTCGGCGGCGGGTTCCGGGCGCCGGGCGGCGGCGGGTTCCCGTTCGACCTCGGCGACCTGCTCAACAACCAGGGCGGGGGCAGCGCCGGCGGGCTCGGCGACCTGTTCGGCGGCCTGTTCAACCGCGGCCGCACGCCGGGCCAGCCCGGACCGACCACGGCCGGCGTCGGCCGCCGCGGCACGGACATCGAGTCAGAGGCCTCGATCAGCTTCATGCAGTCGATCGAGGGCGTGACCATCCCGCTGCGGATGACCAGCGAGCAGCCGTGCACCGCGTGCTCCGGCACCGGCGCCAAGGCCGGGACCACCCCGCGCGTCTGCCCGACCTGCTCCGGCACCGGGCAGACCAGCACCAACCAGGGCGGCTTCGCGTTCTCCGAGCCCTGCCGCGAGTGCAAGGGCCGCGGCCTGGTGGTGGACACCCCGTGCCCGACCTGCAACGGCTCCGGGCGCGCGGCCTCGACCAGGACGCTGCAGGCCAGGATCCCCTCGGGGGTCAAGGACGGCCAGCGGATCCGGCTCAAGGGCAAGGGCGCTCCCGGCGAGCGCGGCGGACCGGCGGGAGACCTCTACGTGGTGGTGCACGTCAAGCCGCACGCGGTGTTCGGCCGGGACGGCGACAACCTGACGGTGACCGTGCCGGTGACCTTCCCCGAGGCGGTGCTCGGCGCCGACATCAAGGTGCCGGTGCTCGGCGGGATGCCGGTGACGGTGAAGCTGCCGCCGGGCAGTGCGAACGGCCGCACGATGCGGGTGCGCGGCAAGGGCGCCCCGCTGCGTGACGGCGGGCGCGGCGACCTGCTGGTCACCTTCGAGGTGGCCGTGCCGGTGAAGCTGAGCGACGAGGCCAAGACGGCGCTGGAGAGCTTCCGCACCGCGACCTCGGACCACGACGTACGAGCCGATCTGCTGAAGCAGGCCAAGGACGGAGGTGCCTGAGATGAACATCCACGGTGGTCTGACCGGACCGAGTGACGACGCGCCGGTGTACGTGATCTCCGCGGCGGCGGAGCTGTCCGGTCTGCACCCGCAGACCCTGCGGCAGTACGACCGGCTCGGCCTGGTCAGCCCGGACCGGGCCGCCGGGCGCGGGCGGCGCTATTCGGCCAGGGACATCGAGCGGCTGCGCGAGGTGCAGCGGCTGTCCCAGGACGAGGGCGTGAACCTGGCCGGGATCAAGCACATCAGGGGTCTGCAGGACGAGGTCTCGGCGCTGCGGGCGCGGGTGGCCGAGCTCGAGGCGACCCTGGCCGCGGTCGCGGCGACGACGATCCCGGTGGCCGTTCCGGCCTCGCCTGCGGCGGAAACCGCAGCGCCGAACCCGCTCTACCGCGGCGATCTGCTCCCGGCGCTCCCGTCCTTCGGCCACTCCACCGCCCTGGTGGTCTGGCGGCCGCAGCAACACTGAGATCCACAATTATCGGGCCGCATGTAGGTATTTCGGGGCCGCGTCGACCGGGCGGTCGGCGCGGCTCTCGCTTTGCACGACCCACGAGTTTTTGAATCTTCACGCGGGAGATGCGCATGGAAGTCGACCAGCTAACAACCCGGGCTCGGCAGGCCCTGTCCACAGCCATCCAGGACGCCGGCGTCACGGGCAATCCCCAGGTCGAGTCGGCGCACCTGCTCAAATCCCTGCTCACCCAGCCGGACGGGACGGCCGGGCCACTGCTCGAGGCGGTCGGCGCCGACCCGACCGCGGTCTCCGCGGCGGCCCGCGACCTCGTCACCCGGCTCCCGGCGGCCTCCGGTTCCACGGTCGCCGAGCCCACCCTCAGCCGCGGCCTGCGTTCCGTGCTGAGCACGGCCGAGGGCGAGGCCAAGCGCCTGAAGGACGAGTTCGTCTCCACCGAGCACCTGCTCGTCGGCGTCGCGGGCGGTTCGGACGACGCGGCGAAGCTGCTGGTCCGCCACGGTGCCACGGTCCAGGCCTTGCGCGAGGCCTTCACCCAGGTGCGCGGCTCCGGCCGGATCACGTCGCAGGACCCGGAGTCGACGTACCAGGCGCTGGAGAAGTACGGCATCGATCTGACCGAGCAGGCCCGCGAGGGCAGGCTGGACCCGGTGATCGGCCGCGACAAGGAGATCCGCCGCGTCGTGCAGGTGCTCTCCCGGCGCACCAAGAACAACCCGGTGCTGATCGGCGAGCCCGGCGTCGGCAAGACCGCGGTCGTCGAGGGCCTGGCCCAGCGGATCATCGCGGGCGACGTGCCGGAGTCCCTGCGCGGCAAGAAACTGGTGTCCCTGGACCTCGGCGCGATGGTCGCCGGCGCGAAGTACCGCGGCGAGTTCGAGGAGCGGCTCAAGGCGGTGCTCGCCGAGATCAAGGAGAGCGACGGGCAGATCGTCACCTTCATCGACGAACTGCACACCGTCGTCGGCGCGGGCGCGACCGGCGACTCGTCGATGGACGCGGGCAACATGCTCAAGCCGATGCTGGCCCGCGGCGAGCTGCGGATGGTCGGCGCGACGACGCTGGACGAGTACCGCGAGCGGATCGAGAAGGACCCGGCGCTGGAGCGAAGGTTCCAGCAGGTGCTGGTCGGCGAGCCGAGCGTGGAGGACACGGTCGCGATCCTGCGCGGCCTGAAGGGTCGGTACGAGGCGCACCACCAGGTGCAGATCTCGGACAGCGCGCTGGTCGCCGCGGCGGCCTTGTCGGACCGCTACATCACCTCGCGTTTCCTGCCGGACAAGGCGATCGACCTGGTCGACGAGGCGGCCTCGAGGCTGCGCATGGAGATCGACTCGCGTCCGGTGGAGATCGACGAGCTGCAGCGCGCGGTGGACCGGCTGCGCATGGAGGAGCTCGCCCTGGGCAAGGCAGCGGATCCCGGTTCGCGCGAACGGCTCGAGCGGATCCGCCGCGAGCTGGCGGACCGTCAGGAGACCCTGTCCGCGCTCACGGCGAGGTGGGAGCAGGAGAAGTCCGGCCTCAACCGCGTCGGCGAGCTCAAGAAGCGGCTAGACGACCTGCGCGGCCAGACCGAGCGTGCCCAGCGCGACGGAGACTTCGCCACGGCCTCCCGACTGATGTACGCAGATATCCCCGCCGCCGAACGCGAACTCACCGAGGCCTCGCAGGCCGCCAACGAGCGCGACGCGATGGTGAAGGAAGAGGTCGGCGCGGACGACATCGCCGAGGTGGTCGCCGCGTGGACCGGAATCCCGGCCGGAAGGCTGCTGGAGGGCGAGTCGGAGAAGCTGCTGCGGATGGAGGACGAGCTGGGCAAGCGCCTGATCGGCCAGAAGCCGGCAGTACGCGCGGTCTCCGACGCCGTCCGCCGCGCGCGAGCCGGAATCTCCGACCCGGACCGCCCAACGGGCTCGTTCCTCTTCCTAGGTCCGACCGGCGTAGGCAAGACCGAACTGGCGAAGTCGCTCGCCGACTTCCTCTTCGACGACGAGCACGCCATGGTCCGCATCGACATGTCCGAGTACAGCGAGAAGCACTCCGTGGCCCGCCTGGTCGGCGCCCCGCCCGGATACGTCGGCTACAACGAGGGCGGCCAGCTGACCGAGGCGGTGCGGCGCAGGCCGTACACGGTCGTGCTGCTGGACGAGGTGGAGAAGGCGCACCCCGAGGTCTTCGACATCCTGCTCCAGGTGCTCGACGACGGAAGGTTGACCGACGGCCAGGGCCGGACCGTGGACTTCCGCAACACGATCCTGATCCTGACCTCGAATCTGGGAAGCCAGTTCCTGGTCGACCCGACAATCGGCGACGAGGCCAAGAAGGACCTCGTCATGCAGACCGTCCGCGCCTCGTTCAAGCCGGAGTTCCTCAACCGGTTGGACGACATCGTGCTCTTCGACCCCCTGGGCACCGACGAGCTGGGCCTGATCGTGCGCCAACAGGTCGCCCTGCTGCAGAAGCGACTAGCAGACCGCCGGCTCGCACTCAACGTCACCGACGACGCGCAGGAATGGCTGGTGCTCACCGGCTACAGCCCCGCATACGGCGCCCGCCCGCTGCGCAGACTGGTGCAGTCGGCGATCGGCGACCAGCTGGCCAGGGAGATCCTCGGCGGCAAGGTGCCGGACGGCTCGCTGGTCACGGTGGACGTGGACCAGGACGAGACGGATCCGACGGCTGAGCATTTGGTGATTACGGTTGAGGGCTGACGAGAGCTGAGTGGGGTTGCTGATCTGAGCGGAGCGGCTGACGTCCGGTTGGGCGTCGGTCGCTTTGCGGTTTGCGGTTGACTGTCCGCTCTCCTACGTTCCGGCACTACGCTGCGCTCCGTGCCGGACCTCGTACGAGCTCTCGCTGGCGCTGGTGCTGGCGCGGCGTCGTGCGACGCCCACGTCGCTCCGCTCCTCGGGCGCTTTCGCGCCTGCGGCGACTGAGCCTGCGGCCTTCGCTTCGCGCCCGCCCTACGTCGCTTCGCTCCTCGGGCGGGCGCTGCGCTACGGCCTCCGGCACGCGCACGTTAACGATGCCAGGCGCCACGTCGGCTCCCTACGTCACGTTAATCGTTGAACAAACGCCGCTATCTCGCCGCGGCAACATCGCTCGCAATTGTGTCGAAGATGTCCGCATCAGTCTGCTGCTGCCATGCGGGCAGGTCTTGCCAGTCGGCGACGTAACTAGGCTTCGGGTCGTCGAAGTGCTTGTAGATCTGCGCGATCCAGCACAGCGCGACGAATCGCCCCTGCTGCTCGCGCGTGAGCTTCGCCGAGTGGCCGCCGCTCACCTCAACGAACTGTCGAACCTGCTCGTAGACGGCGGCGGCCGCCTCTCGTTCCCACGTCGGCGTCTCGTCCCATGGGGCGATGTATCCGGGCTTGGGCTCTCCCGGATAGTGACGCTTCACTCCGGCGATCCATGCCTCACGGAAGATGCGGCCTGCCTCGGTCGTCACAATCGATCCTCTCGTTGCGCTCAGGAGGTGCTGTCCAACGCACTGATGGAGTCTGCCAGGCTCGCCAGGCGCCTGTCGGCGATCAGCGGTCCGAGTTCGCCGCGCAACTGCCGGAGCTTGTGCGCGATATAGCCGGAGCCGGTGTGCCGCGCCAGTTCGAGAGCAGCAGAGCCATACTCAAGGGTTTGATCCGGGTCGCGTCGCTGGACGCCCAGGTGCGCAAGATCGATGAGGACGCTGCCACGGCGACGGGCGGTGAGATTGCCGTTCAGCGCAACAGTGAGGGCTGTCTCGGCGAGGTCGAATCGGCCGAGCCGGGTGTAGCAGGCACCGCGCTGCTCGGCGATACGGGAGCCGTCGAACCGGAGCCAGCCGCCATTGTGGAATTCACCGCTGAGCCCGTGGACTGTTTCGGCGTCATCAAGGGCTCTGTTGCACGCATCGAGATTACCTAGTTCGGCGTGGAGTTCCGCCTGCACTGCCGCCACCCATTTGGCGCGTTGACAGTTGACCATTGCCGCGTGTCGCAAGCCGCCTCGCCGCGTCCAGCATCGGGACTGTCTCGGAGAAATCCCGCTCGTACATGCTGACGTAGGCGTGCCGGGTGAGCGCACACGCCCAGAGGTCGTAGTCCTTCGCCTGCTTGCTCGCGGTCGCCGCGAGCGTGTAGCAATGGGCAGCGTCCGTGTGGCGGCTGGCGTCGAAGAAGACTTCTCCGGCGAGCTGGAAGACGTCGGCTGTGAGCGAGCAGAGCCTTGTGTGTTCGGCTTCGGATCGGGCGCCGCGAAGCTCCGATGTCAATGTATTCAGCTGCTCGCGGACTACGGGGTAGACGGTTTTCTTGGATACGGAGAGCGCGTATACGCCCCAAAGATGGCTATTCATCCGGGCGTGGGCGTTGGTCCGCGTCCCATCGGCTGGGGCTGCGTCGCTGTTCGGCAAGGCCGCGTCAAGCGGAATGGCTACCTGAGCTCCGGCAACGGACAGGATGCGCAGGAGCTCCCGACGGTTCATGTCCTCGTCCTCGTCCGCAACTACTTCAGTCCTGGACGTTGTTGGTGGGACGGCTCCAGCGGCGAGTTCGCCCTGACGAGACTCCCATGGGCGCGACGCGAGCATGAACCGTTCCCCGGGAATACCCAGTCCATCAGCCACGCGCGCTATGACGACAAGCGACGTTGCCTGACGCCTGCCCGCCATGTATTCAGCAACCCTACTGGGCGTGAGTTCACAACGCCTGGCCAAGGGGAGCGGGCTTCATCGATCCGGCCTGTGCGATCCCACGCTTGATCGCAGCCGGTCACACTCCAACCCTGGCAGAGAACTGGGCCGAGCAAACCACGGCCTGGCAGCAGGCCGACCCGGCCGCCATCGACTTGTTCGCTCTCGCGCTGGCCCGCACCTGGCGCCGAGTCACCGAGAACGATCCCGGCCGGGCCCGGATACGACCACTGGTCGACGCGGCAGCATCCTGGGTGGAGCATCGGAGGGCCAGAACCTAGAGCGTCAGGAGCCGACGGTCCGTCAGCCACCACCTGACGTGCGCGTGCCGGAGGCCGTAGCGCAGCGTCCGCCCGGAGGAGCGCCAGCGACGAAGGCCGGGTGCGAAGCGAAGGCCGCAGGCTAGTCGCCGCAGGCGCACAAGTGCCCGAGGAGCGGAGCGACGTGGGCGTCGCACGACGCCGCGCCAGCACCAGCGCCAGCGCCAGCGAGAGCTCGTACGAGGTCCGGCACGGAGCGCAGCGTAGTGCCGGAACGTAGGAGAGCAGACAGCCAACCGCAAACCGCGAAGCGGCCGACACCCAGTCACCCAGTCGGCCCCCAGCCACCCCCTAACCCGTTCGACGTAGTTATCACTCTTTAGTGTGATCACTTTCCGCGTGCCGTCATTCCCCTCCCGCAGTCGTGTCCCCGTCCGTGGCACAACGGACTACGCAAGCAGCGGAGGTGTGTCTACGCCATGCCGGAATCGTCGCCCCCCACCCGGCGCGAGGTGCTCGACCTCGTCGCACCGTACCGGGACACCCGGGCCCAGGACCTGTGCTGGAGCCTTTCCCTACCCGTCCAGCCCGCGCTCGCCGTGCGCAGCGTGCGGCTCGGCGGGCTCGTGCTTGAACTGCGCCTGCTCGGCGCCTCGCATCAGGTGCTCGTCTGGGCCGAGGAGGGGACCGAGCTGCTGTGCGTGGAGACCGTCGCCTGCCTGCCGGGCCTGGCCGGGCCGCTGCCCGCACGGGACCTGCGAGCCCTGTCCGGGGGCGGCTACCAGTGGGAGTCCTCGACCCTGCCGCTCGCCGGGCCCGAGTTCGACCGGGCGGTGGCGCGGATCCGGCGCTCGGTCTCGGACAACCCGCACAGCCTGGCCGGGTGCTACCCCGGTGCCCCCGGCGCCATCACCGCGGTGCTGCCCGAAGCGGCCGAGGCGGGCGTACGCTGGACCACCTGGCACAGCTACCCGCAGGACGGGAGGCTGGTGCGCACCAGAAGCGGCTACCGGCGTACGCTGAGCCCGAGGCAGCGAGGCGCCGACGACCATGGCAACGACATAGGGGAAGGCGTAGATGGCGTACGAAGCTACGGTGCCGGTCCACCGCCGGTTGCTGTGGTCAGCCGTCACCGACCCTGAGCGGCTCCTCGGCGCCGTGCCCAACCTGGTCGTGGAGGCCAGCACCGAGCAGAGCGTGGCGGCCCGGCTGCGGCTGCGCGTCGGAGACCGCAGCATCACCTTCCGCGGCGTCGCGCGGCTGGCCGAGCTCGTGCCCGAACAGCTGCGCGCGGTGCTGGAGATCGAGGCGGTGCACGGACGCTCGGACGGAGCGATCGATGGCCGCCTCGAGCTGCGTCTGCTGGCCTCCGGCACCGGGACGCGCATCGTGATCACCCACGAACTGGAGCTGTCCGGACACGCCCCGACGATCCCGCCGGAGCAGCTGGCCGAGGTCGCGCAGCGGTTGATACCGCGTTGGTTCCAGCAGTTGGCCAGCGTCTCGCCGGAGACCCGGACCGCGCCGGTCACGCTGACCGTGGTCTCGGACTCCGCCCCGGCCCCTTCCCCGGCCACGCCGCTGAGCCCGCCGAACGCGCCGGTCACCGCGTCCCCGCCGACGAGCTCCGCGGCCGAGCCGCCGCCGCACGGACCCACGCTCACCCTGATCACCGGGAACGCCGAGGACGCCAGTCCCAGCCCGAAGGCCCCGCTGCGCCTGGTGCACGAGTCCGAGCAGGACTCGGACTTCGAGCCGGCCGCCGAGGCCGATCTGTGGAGCCGGGGCCGCGGCCCGGTGCTCACCGCCCCGCTCTGGCTGCTCGCCGTCGCCGCGCTCGGCCTGGCCGGCCTCGCCGCGGTGCTGTTCAGGCAGCTGCTGCGGCGCCGCTGAGCGGCCCTGGCCCGGCATACGCCACCCCCGCCTAGCGGCATGGCGTTTTTTCTCACTAACGAGTGAGTCTTGTCATCGGATCGAGTGGTTGTCGGCTGAATCTCCGTCGAATGGCCGATTCTTCAGCTTAAGGTGAGCCGCATTCCCGGATCTTCGGCGATTTCAGCACATCGTCTCGCGAAGGTCCTCAAAGCGCACTTCACCAGGAGCCGAACGTCATGTACGTCGAAGGGTGGAACGCCCACCGAGTCGTCCGTCCCAGTCGGCTGGCCAACGCCGTGATCGAACGGCTGCTGCTGCGCATACTGGACGGCGAGTTCCAGCCCGGCGGCGACCTGCCGCCGGAGGCCGCCCTAGCGCAGGAGTTCGCGGTCAGCCGCACGATCCTGCGGGAGGCGCTCAAGGCCCTCGAGGAGAAGCGCGTGCTGCGCATCCGGCACGGGCGCGGCACCACCGTACGGCCGAAGAACGAGTGGAACATCCTCGACCCGATGGTGCTGAGCGTGCTGCTGGAGTACGGCGGCTCCTCCACCCTCGCCACCGAGCTCGACGAGGTGCGCACCGCGCTGCAGGGCCTGATGGCCGACCTCGCCGCGCAGCGGATCACCCCGGAGCAGCGGCGCGACCTCGACCTGTGCCTGAGCCGGATGCGCGCGGCGCTCCCGGCCGAGCCCGGCCTCGGCGACCCGGTCGCCTACCGCGAGGCCGCGCACCTGTTCGCCCGGGTGCTGTCCGAGGCGGCGGGCAACGAGGTGGCCCGCTGCGTCGTGGAGACCATCGACGTGCCGCTGCCGGAGGACGACCCGGACCACGCGCTCGGCTCCATCCCGCGTACCCAGGAGTTCGCCGAGCGGCTCTACGCGCGGGTGACCGGCCAGCCGATCCCGGTGCCGCTGCTCGGCGACGAGCCGATGGTGGACCTCGCCGAGCCGCTGCCGGGCCCGAACGGCGCCCCGGTCTCGCTGCCGAGCCAGCCCCCGGTGCTCACCACCCCGCTGCGCCGCCGGCCGCTGGTCGCGGGTATCTCCCGCTGAAGAATCTGATCGAATCCCGCTGACAGTGTGGTGAGGATCCTGACGGTCGGGCAGGCGGCCCGGCCGTTAGGATCTGTGCACATGACGGTCAACTACCCGCAGCCCAGCCCCGAGCGTTCCGCCCTTCTCGAGCAGATCAAGGAGAGGGCGCTGTTCCGCGGCGACTTCACCCTCAGCTCGGGGCTCAAGGCCGACTACTACGTGGACCTGCGCCGGATCAACCTCGCCGGCGCCACCGCGCCGCTGGTCGGCCGGGTGATGCTGGACACCGTCAAGGACCTCGAGTTCGACGCCGTCGGCGGGCTGACCATGGGCGCCGACCCGATGGCGACCGCGATCATGTACGCCGCGATCGCGCAGGGCCGGGACCTGGACGCGTTCGTGGTGCGCAAGGCGGACAAGGCGCACGGGCTGCAGCGCCGGATCGAGGGCCCGGACGTCGCAGGTCGCAAGGTGCTGATCGTCGAGGACGCGTCCACCACCGGGAACTCCCCGCTGACCGCGGTCGAGGCCGCGCGCGAGGCGGGCGCCGAGGTGGTCGCGGTCGCGTGCATCATCGAGCGCGGCGCGGAGAAGGCGATCGACGCGGCGGGACTGCCTTACTACGCCGCGTACAGCCTCGCCGATCTCGGCGTGTGAGATTCGGCTTAACCGTCAACGCGCGCGCGATCTGTACCGTCAACGCGCGCGAGATCTGTACAGTGGCCGACTTCGGCGTTTCAGCCGCGTCCCAATCCTGAAGTACGCCTTCAGGAGGACGCGGCGCACACATAGTTCACCTGTAGTCTGCTTCGGTGACCAACCAAGCCCTCAACGTCCTCAGCCCGGACTCGCTGATCAGTACGTTCGGCGTGGCCGGTGTCCTCGTGATCATCTTCGTCGAGCTGGCCGTCATCGTCGGGTTCTTCCTGCCCGGTGATTCGCTGCTGTTCATCGCGGGTGTAGCCGCCTCCGGAGCGGCCGAGAAGCTCGTCGGCACGCACCTGAACTTCCCCGTGCTGCTGATCGTGACCCCGATCGTCGCCATCATCGGCTCTCAGGTCGGCCACTACACCGGTGCCAAGTTCGGACGACGACTCTTCGACAAGCCGGACTCGCGCTTCTTCAAGCGCAAGTACTCGGTGCGCGCCGAGTTCTACTTCAACAAGTACGGCGGCGCGAAGGCCGTGGTGATCAGCCGCTTCATCGTGGGCGTGCGCACCTTCGTCAACCCGCTCGCCGGAATGCTGGAGATGTCGGCGCGCACCTTCTTCTTCTGGAGCGCGATCGGCAACATCCTCTGGGTCGAGCTGATGCTGGTGCTCGGCTACGAGCTCGGTGACAAGGTCAAGGGCAACATCGACAACGTCATCCTGCCGATCGCCGCCGTGGTCGCGGTGATCACGCTGATCCCGCTCGCGCTGGAGATGCTCAAAGAGCGCAAGGCGGCCAAGCGCGGCGAGGAGACCGAGCTTCAGGTCTTCGAGCGCGAGGCGGAGCGGCAGTACGAGCTGCGCGTCGGCGGACGGCCGGAATCTGACGAGGTCTCGACTGCTGGAGCTCGGCACAGGAAGTAGATTGTTTCTGCGAGGATAACGTCGCTCAGCAGAGTCTCGCCTGGATCAGTTGGATTTGGAGTCTCCATGCCCATCGCAAGCCCCGAAGTGTACGCCGAGATGATCGACCGGGCGAAGGCCGGATCCTTCGCGTACCCGGCGATCAACGTCACCTCGTCCCAGACGCTGAACGCCGCGATCCGCGGCTTCGCCGAGGCGGAGAGCGACGGCATCGTCCAGGTCTCGACCGGCGGCGCCGAGTACCTCAGCGGCGGCCTGAAGGACATGGTGACCGGCGCCGTCGCGCTGGCCGAGTACGCGCACGTGATCGCGGCGAAGTACGACATCAGGATCGCGCTGCACACCGACCACTGTCCGAAGGACAAGCTGGACGGCTACATGCGTCCGCTGGTCGCGATCTCGCAGGAGCGCGTCGCCAAGGGCCTCGAGCCGCTGTTCCAGTCGCACATGTGGGACGGCTCGGCCGTGCCGCTGGACGAGAACCTGCGGATCGCGCAGGAGCTGCTCGCCGAGTGCGCCAAGGCCCGCATCATCATGGAGCTGGAGATCGGCGTCGTCGGCGGCGAGGAGGACGGCGTCGCGAACGAGATCAACGAGAAGCTCTACACCACGCCCGAGGACGTCATCAAGACGGTCGAGGCGATCGGGCTCGGCGAGAAGGGCCGCTACCTGCTCGCAGCGACCTTCGGCAACGTGCACGGCGTCTACAAGCCGGGCAACGTGAAGCTGCGTCCGTCCATCCTCAAGGACATCCAGGACGCGGTCCACGAGAAGTACGGCAAGGGCGACAAGCCCTTCGACCTGGTCTTCCACGGCGGCTCCGGCTCGCTGCTCGAGGAGATCCGCGAGGCGCTGGACTACGGCGTGGTGAAGATGAACGTCGACACCGACACGCAGTACGCGTTCACCCGTCCGGTCGCCGACCACATGTTCAGCAACTACGAGGGCGTGCTCAAGGTCGACGGCGAGGTCGGCAACAAGAAGCAGTACGACCCCCGGTCCTACGGCAAGGCCGGCGAGGCCGGCATGGCCGCGCGCGTGGTCACCGCGTGCCAGGACCTGCGCTCGGCTGGCACCCGCCTGAAGTAACGAGTAAGCTCTTGTTGCAAGAGGCCCGGCGCGCTTGCGCTCCGGGCCTTAAATCTTTTGTAGTACCCGGAGGTGTACCCGGAATGCCGGCACTCGTGCTCGTCGGCGCCCAGTGGGGCGATGAGGGCAAGGGCAAGGCCACCGACCTGCTCGGTGGATCAGTCGACTACGTCGTTCGCTACCAGGGCGGCAACAACGCCGGGCACACGGTGGTCATCGGCGACCAGAAGTACGCCCTGCACCTGCTTCCCTCGGGCATCCTCAGCCCCGGATGCGTGCCGGTGATCGGCAACGGCGTCGTCATCGACCCCGCGGTGCTCTTCCAGGAGCTCGACGCCCTGATCGATCGCGGCGTCGACGTCTCGAAGCTCGTCATCTCGGCGAACGCGCACCTGATCACGCCCTACCACCGGACGATCGACAAGGTCTCCGAGCGCTTCCTGGGCAAGAACCGGATCGGCACCACAGGACGCGGCATCGGCCCGACCTACGCGGACAAGATCAACCGGATCGGCGTGCGGGTGCAGGACCTGTTCGACCCGAGCATCCTCACCCAGAAGGTCGAGGGCGCGCTGCGCGACCGGAACCAGATGCTGGTGAAGATCTACAACCGTCGGGCCATCGCGGCCGAGGCGATCGTCGAGGAGTACCTGGGCTACGCGGAGCGGCTGCGGCCCTACGTCGTGGACACCTCGCTGCTGCTGAACAAGGCGCTGGACGAGGACAAGGTGGTGCTGCTCGAGGGCGGCCAGGGCACGCTGCTGGACGTGGATCACGGCACGTACCCCTTCGTCACCTCGTCGAACCCGACCGCGGGCGGCGCCTGCGCGGGCTCCGGCATCGGCCCGACCCGGATCAGCCGGAGCATCGGCATCCTCAAGGCCTACACCACCCGCGTCGGCGCGGGCCCGTTCCCGACCGAGCTGTTCGACGAGGACGGCGAGGCGCTGCGCCGGATCGGCGGCGAGTACGGCGTGACCACCGGCCGGGACCGGCGCTGCGGCTGGTTCGACGCGCCGATCGCCCGCTACGCCACCCGCGTCAACGGCCTGACCGACTTCTTCCTGACCAAGCTGGACGTGCTCACCGGCTGGAAGCAGATCCCGGTCTGCGTGGCCTACGACGTGGACGGCGTGCGGCACGACGAGCTGCCGATGACGCAGACCGACTTCCACCACGCCAAGCCGATCTACGAGTTCCTGCCCGGCTGGGACGAGGACATCAGCAAGGCGCGCGAGTTCTCCGACCTGCCGGACAAGGCGCAGGCCTACGTCCGCCGGCTCGAGGAGCTGTCCGGCGCGCCGATCTCGGCCATCGGCGTGGGCCAGGACCGCAACGCGACGATCCAGCTGAGGTCGTTCCTCTAGCGCTGCGCGCTTGTTCGCTTCGCTCACGAAAAGTCGGACATAGTGTCTGGTGTTCGTGAGCGAAGCGAACAAGATGTCGGTTGGGCGGCCCGCTTCGTGTTTCCTACTCTGGACCCATGACCGACACCGCCCTGCCTTTCATCGCCGCCGACCCCGACAAGGGCAAGGCGGTCTCCGAGCTGGACCGCGCCCACGTCTTCCACTCCTGGTCCGCGCAGGACCAGATCACCCCGCTGCCCGTCGCGGGAGCCGCGGGCTCGCGGTTCTGGGACTACGAGGGCAACGTCTACCTGGACTTCGCCAGCCAGCTCGTCTACACGAACATCGGCCACCAGCACCCGAAGGTCGTCGCCGCGATCCAGGAGCAGGCCGCGAAGCTGTGCACGATCGCGCCCGCCTTCGCCAACGACGTGCGCGCCGAGGCGGCCGAGCTGATCACCTCGCACGCGCCGGAGGGCCTGAACCGGGTCTTCTTCACCAACGGCGGCGCCGACGCGATCGAGAACGCGGTGCGCATGGCCCGGGTGCACACCGGACGGCCGAAGGTGCTCACGGCCTACCGCTCGTACCACGGCAACACGGCGACCGCGATCACGATGACCGGCGACCCGCGGCGTTGGGGGAACGAGGCGGTCGGTCACCACGACGGCGGCGTGCACAAGTTCTTCGGCCCCTACCTCTACCGCACGTCGTTCTACGCGACGACCGAGGCCGAGGAGTCGCAGCGCGCGCTGGCCCACCTGGAGCAGACGATCCAGCTCCAGGGCCCGAACACGATCGCCGCGATCGTGCTGGAGACGGTCGTCGGCACCAACGGGATCCTCATCCCGCCGCCCGGCTACCTCGCCGGCGTCCGCGCGCTGTGCGACCAGTACGGGATCATCTACATCGCGGACGAGGTCATGGCCGGGTTCGGCCGCACCGGCAAGTGGTTCGCGGTGGACCACTGGGACGTGACGCCGGACCTGATCGCCTTCGCCAAGGGCGTGAACTCCGGCTACGTGCCGCTCGGCGGCGTGATCGTGTCCGACCGCATCCACGACACGTTCCGGAACAAGGCCTTCCCGGGCGGCCTTACGTATTCGGGCCACCCGCTCGCGTGCGCCGCGGCCGTCGCGACGATCAAGACGATGCGCGAAGAGGGCATCGTCGAGAACGCCGCGTGGCTCGGCGAGAACGTCCTCGGCCCCGAGCTGCGCGCGCTGGCCGAGAAGCACCCGTCGGTCGGCGAGGTCCGCGGCCTCGGCGCGTTCTGGGCGCTGGACCTGGTCAAGAACCGCGAGACGCGCGAGATGTTCGTGCCCTACGCGGCGGCCGGAGCCGACGCGGCGCCGATGAACGCGGTGTTCGCGGAGGCGAAGAGGCACGGCGTGTGGCCGATGCCGCACTTCAACCGGCTGCAGATCACCCCGCCGCTGAACCTGACCGAGGACGAGGCGCGCGAGGGCCTGGCCGGCATCGACGCGGCGCTGAGCGTGGCCGACTCGTACTACGAGGCCTGAGAAGTACGGTCCGCCATTCAAGGTACGACAGAAGGACGATGCGCTACTGCCGGTAGTTACCTAACCTGAGCACTGTGAGGATTCTTCGGCAGTTGCGCGCCGTGCTGCTCGGTCCCGGCCTTCGCCGGTTCCGGCTGCTGCTCGCGGTGCGGCTGGTGGGCCAGTTCGGCGACGGCGCCTTCCAGGCCGCGCTGGCTACCTACGTCGTGTTCTCCCCGCAGAACGCGGCCACCCCGGCGAAGGTGGCCGAGGCCTTCGCCGTGCTGCTGCTGCCGTTCACCGTGGTCGGGCCGTTCGCCGGGGTCTTCCTGGACCGCTGGCGGCGCCGGCAGATGCTGGTCTGGGCGAACGTGGTGCGGGCCGGTTTCGTGCTGGGCGTCGCGGCCTGCGCGGCGGCCGGCTCGACCGGATTCCTGTTCTACCTGGCCGCGCTGGCCGGCTTCTCGGTGAACCGCTTCATCCTGGCCGGGCTCTCGGCCGGGCTGCCGCACACGGTCAAGCCGGGCGAGCAGCTCGTCATCGCCAACGCCGTCTCCCCCACCCTCGGCACACTGGCCACGACGGTCGGCGCTGGGGTGAGCGTCGTGGTGCACGCGGTGGCCGGGCACGGCTCGGGCTCGGTCAGCGGCGTGCTCGTGTGCACCGCCGGGCTCTACGTGCTCAGCGGCCTGCTCGCGCTGACCATCTCCCGCGACGGGCTCGGTCCGGCCGAGCCCGCGAGGACGCAGTGGCGCACGGCCCTGGTCAGCGTCGCGCGCGGGGTGGTCTCCGGCGCCCGGAACGTGATCGCGCGACCCGCCGCCGGACGTCCGCTGGCCGCGATCGCGGTGAGCCGCTTCTGCTACGGCGCGGTGACGATCATGACGCTGCTGCTGTTCCGCAACGACTTCAACGATCCCAGGGACACGAACGCGGGTCTGGCCGGCTTCGCGTTCGCCGTCGGCGTGTCCGGGGTCGGCTTCGGGCTCGGCGCGGTGGCCACGCCGTTCGTCGCCCGCAGGTTCAGCCTGCATCGCTGGATTCCGTTGTGCCTGCTCGGCGCCGGCGTCGCAGAGCTCGTGTTCGGTGCGCCGTTCCGCGAGCCGCTGCTGCTGGTCGGCGCGTTCCTGCTCGGCTTCTTCTCGCAGGGCCAGAAGGTCAGCACCGACACGCTCGTGCAGCGCAACGTGGACGACGCCTTTCGCGGACGCGTGTTCGTGTTCTACGACATGCTCTACAACGGCAGCTTCGTGCTGGCCGCCGCCTTCGCCGCCGCGACGCTGCCGGTCGACGGGAAGTCCTTCACCGTGCTCGGCGTCGTCTCCGGCGCCTACCTGCTCGCCGGGGCCTGGTACGCGCTCAGGAGCCCGCGGGAGCCCGACCCCCGCCCGCTTCCGCCGACTCCGGCTGAAGAGCCCACCACTCGCGCAGTTCGCTGACCGCGCGGTCGTAGCCCAGCGGCCCCTCGTCGAGCCGCCGCTCCAGCAGGAACTTGCAGGCGCGCCCGACCACCGGCCCGGGACCCACCCCGAGCAGCTCCATGACCTGGTTGCCGTCCAGGTCGGGGCGGATCGCGTCGAGCTCCTCCTGCTCCTGCAGCCGGGCGATGCGCACCTCGAGGTCGTCGTACGCGGAGGCCAGCGCGGCCGCCCGGCGCCGGTTGCGGGTGGTGCAGTCCGAGCGGGTCAGCTTGTGCAGCCGGTCCAGCAGCGGCCCGGCGTCGCGCACGTAGCGCCGCACCGCCGAGTCGGTCCACTCGCCCTCGCCGTAGCCGTGGAAGCGCAGGTGCAGCTCGACCAGCTGGGAGACGTCGTCGACGAACTCCTTGGAGTACTTCAGTTCGCGCAGCCGCTTGCGGGTCATCTTCGCGCCGACCAGCTCGTGATGGTGGAAGGAGACGCCGCCGCCCGGCTCGAACTTGCGGGTGCGCGGCTTGCCGATGTCGTGCAGCAGCGCGGCCATCCGCAGCACCAGGTCGGGTTTTCTAAGGTCCGGCTCCGCCGGGCTCAACTGTGCGTTCTCGGCACTGAGCCGGCCCTCGAGCTCCATCGCCTGCTCGACGACGATCAGCGTGTGCTCGTAGACGTCCTTGTGCCGGTGGTGCTCGTCGATCTCCAGGCGCAGCTTGGGAAGTTCCGGCAGGAACTGGTCTGACAGGCCGGTGCCGACGAGCAGTCCGAGGCCGCGCCGCGGGTCCTCGCCGAGCAGCAGCTTCGAGAACTCCGCCTGGATCCGCTCCGCCGAGACGATGGACAGCCGCCCGGCCATCGAGCGCATCGCCGCCTCGACCTCGGGCGCGACGGCGAACTGCAGCTGGGAGGCGAAGCGGGCCGCGCGCAGCATCCGCAGCGGATCGTCGCCGAAGGACTCCTGCGGCGTCCCCGGCGTACGCAGCACCTTGCGGGCCAGGTCCTCGAAGCCCTGGAAGGGGTCGACGAACTGGACCTCGGGCAGCCGCACGGCCATCGCGTTCACGGTGAAGTCGCGGCGGACGAGGTCGCCCTCGAGGGTGTCGCCGAAGTCCACCACCGGCTTGCGCGACTCGCGGTCGTACGCCTCGCTGCGGTAGGTGGTGATCTCCAGCTTCAGCCCGTCCTTCTGCGCACCCACGGTGCCGAAGGCGATGCCCACGTCCCAGAGCGCCTCGGCCCAGGGCCGCACGATCCGGATGATCTGCTCGGGCCGGGCGTCCGTGGTGAAGTCCAGGTCGTCGCCGAGCCGACCGAGCAGCGCGTCCCGGACCGAGCCGCCGACCAGCGCGATACTGTGCCCGGCCGCCGCGAACAGTTCGCCGAGTTCGAGCGCGACGGGGTTGAGCTGCAGCAGGGCGAGTACCGCCGCCTGCTTGGGATCCGGAACCGAGGTAGACACGTCAACCAAGGGTACGTGCACCTCCCCGGTACCTCCGCATCGTCGATCCGTCGTGCTCAGCGTCCGCCCCGCAGCCCCCTAGGATTTCCCCCGTGACCCGGCACTCCCTGATTCACCGTACGGTCCGCGCGTGGCTCGCCCTCGGCCTGATGGCCGGCGCCGGACTCTACGGTATGGCCGCCGCCCCGATCGCCTCGGCAGCCTCGGCCGTGTCGATGAGCCTGACCACGATGACGCCGTCGATCGCCACCTCGAGCTCGGCGGAGCTGAATCTGGCGGGGGAGCTGACGATTCCCGCGGGCGCCTCGCATGACGACGTCATAGTGCAGCTCGCCTACACCGCCGTGAACCACCGCTCGGAGATGGGCGAGGGGCCGGACACCGGAAACGACGAGCAGGAGCTCAACACGGTCCAGTACGAGCTCGGCTCCATCTCGTCCGGCAGCTACCCGTGGAAGCTCAAGACCTCGATCGCCTCGATGGGTCTGACGCCCGGCTACGTCTACGCGCTGGACGTGCAGGCCTGGTCGGACGGCGGCTTCCTCGGCGCGCTGCGCACCTACCTGCCGTACAAGATCGGCAGCGGCGACGCGGTCGGCACGACGCAGCTCTCGGTGCTCGCTCCGGTCACCGCGCCGTCCCCGCTCGACGGGTACCAGGAGTCGATCAGCGGCGCTCCGTACAACGAGCTGACCGAGAACACGCTCGCCGAGTCGATGGGCGCCACCGGCAGCCTCTACCAGCTGCTCGCCGCCGGAGCGCAACTGCCGAAGGGCACGGTCTCCTGGGTCGTGGACCCCGACCTGCTCAGCACCGCGCAGCAGATCCAGGAGGGCTACGTCGTCGCCGCGAGCAGCACCTCGAGCGACGAGATCGGCCCGGACGCGAGCAACGCGGGCGGCTGGCTCAAGGAGGCCAAGACCGTCCTCGGCAGCACGAACAGCGAGCTGTGGCAGCTGCCCTCGACCGACCCCGACATCGGCTCGCTCTCGCAGGCCTCGACCGCGCAGGCCGAGCAGATCCTCTCCGATGACGCGCAGCAGGCCGTCACCGGCACCACGGTCAAGTCGGTCACCGGCCGCGGCGCCGAAGGGCTGCTCGCCTGGCCGGCCGACGGACAGGTGTCCTCGGCCACGCTCACCCTGGCCGACTCCTTCAGCCCGGCCGCCGTCGTCGTCGACTCGGACTCGATCGGCCTGTCGGTTCCGAACGAGGAGTACACCCCGACCGGCCGCGCCTCGGCGAACGGCAAGAACAACCTCGTGGTCGCCGACGACGGGCTCGACGCGATCATGTCCGGCGACTCGGCCGACTCGACCTACGACGCGGCCGGATCCGAGTCCTCCATCCTGGCCGAGCAGCGGCTGCTCGCGCAGACCGCGCTGATCGCGATGGAACAGCCGAACCTGACGCGCACGATCATGCTGACGCTGCCGCGCACCACCGGCGTCGCGGCCCAGGACATGGGCGAGCTCAAGGTGCTGAGCGGCGCCACCTGGATCAAGTCGGCCGGCCTGTCCACGCTGATCAGCCAGTCCCCCGACAGCAGCGCGTCGATCGGCACCCCGAGCCGCTCGTCCGCCACCACCGCCACCGACCTGAGCACCGCCCAGCTGAACACGGCGCTCTCGCTCGAGTCGCAGCTGCAGCTCTACCAGTCGATCCTGACCAGGCCCGACGCCGACTCGACCACCGCCGGTTTCGCCGACGCGGTGCTGCGGACCGTCTCGACCGGCTGGCGCGGGGACTCCGCCGGCTGGACCGCCTTCGAATCCGTGGTCTCCAACCGGCTCGCCTCGCAGACCGGCCAGGTCTACCTGATCCCCAAATCCGACCTGACGCTCTCCGGCACCAGCGGCTCCATCCCGTTCACCGTGCACAACAACCTTTCACAGCCGGTGAAACTCGGTCTGGACATCACGACCGACCCGGGCGGCCTGACCGTCACCCAGATCCCGGTGCGCGACTTCAGCCCCGGCAGCACGACGGTCGAAGTCAAGGTCTCCACCAAGGTCGCCGCCAACACGTATACGGTCACCGCCTTCCTGGTGAACGGAAGCGGTACGCACTACGGCACCGCGAAGACCGACGGGACGCAGTCCCTGCACGTCACGGTGACCTCGATCGGCTTCGTCGCGTTGCTGCTGTTCGCGGGCTCGGCGGCGCTGCTCGTCTTCGCTGTAGGGTTGCGTATCTATCGGGGTAGAAAGGGCTCGAAGACCGAGCCCGCGACCCGCGAGGGTGACTGAACCGCCGGTTCGCACCATGCGGGGCGGGAACCCTGGAGAATGATGCTCAGCGCGCCCGGAGATAGTCCGCGCGCACCGGCTTTCGCGGGCCGGGCGGCAAGGAGGAAACCGAGCGATGTCTGCGTGGCGCCCCGAGGGCGACCCGTACCGGGGTCAGGAATACGTGGCCGAGTACCGGTCCGACCCCCCGGCGGGCCCCGGCGGCCCGGGCGGCCCCGGCGGACAACGCCCGGGACCCGGCTCCTCCGGCGGCCACTACGTGGGCCCCACCGATGAGTGGTACCAGCAGACCAGGTACGCCGAGCAGGACCTGTGGTACCCGGAGATACCGGAGGACGAGGCGCCGGAGGCCCGGCAGGCCCGGCGCAACGCCTACGTCGAGGCCATCGACGCCACCCGGTTCAACATCCCGGCGATCGGCGCCGGCTTCCTCGACCCGACCGGGCTGCAGCAGCTCATCCCGCCGCGCCGCGGCCAGGTCCAGGGCCCGGGCACCCGGCCGGCCGACGAGACCGTCGTCGGCGGCCCGATCGTCGTCGAGGCGCCGCCCGCCGAGGCGGCCAAGGCCACCAGCGTCTCCCGGGCCAGCCGGATCATGGCGCTGGGCACCATCGCCTCCCGCGTCACCGGCATGGTGCGCTCCTCGCTGCTGGTCGCGGCGCTGAGCACCGGGCCGCTCGCGGACGCCTTCAACGTCGGCAACAACCTGCCGAACATGGTCTACATGATCGTGATCGGCGGCGCGGTCAACGCGATCTTCGTGCCCCAGCTGGTCCGAGCCATGAAGGACGACGCGGACGGCGGCCAGGGCTTCATCGACCGGCTGCTGACCATGACGATCGTCTTCCTCGGCGGCCTGACCGCGATCGCGGTCTTCGCCGCGCCGCAGCTGGTCACCTTCTACGCGGGCAGCGACCACGGCGACAACCGCACGGCCACCATCGTCTTCGCGCGCTACTGCCTGCCGCAGATCCTGTTCTACGGCCTGTCCGTCATGCTGGGCCAGATCCTCAACGCCAAGGACAGCTACGGCCCGATGATGTGGACGCCGGTGCTGGCCAACGTGGTCCAGATCGCGACCCTCGGCTCCTATATGTGGATCGTCGGCGGCACCCCGAACACCCCGCAGACGATCACCATGAACGAGCAGATACTGCTCGGCCTCGGCACCACCCTCGGCATCGTGCTGCAGACGATCACCCTGCTGCCCTATCTGCGCGGGGTCGGCGTGCGCTTCCGGCCGCGCTTCGACTGGCGCAACGCGGGCCTCGGCAAGTCGATGACGCTGGCCAAGTGGACGCTGCTGACGGTCTTCATCGGCGCGGGCGTGAACTGGATCGTGACCAACCTGTCCACCACGATGGGCAACCGCTTCGACAGCGCCGGCGTGGGCTACTCGGCGTATTCGAACGCGATCACGCTCTGGATCCTGCCGCAGTCCGTCATCACGGTCTCCATCATCACCTCGCTGCTGCCCCGGATGAGCCGGTCCGCGCACGCCGGGGACCGCCGCGCGGTGGGCGACGCGATCTCCTACGGCCTGCGCTCGACCGGCATACTGATCGTCCCGTGCGCCTTCGCGTTCCTCGCCTTCGGCCAGCAGATCGTCTCGATCCTGCTCGGCCACGGCGGGATGACCCCGGTCCAGTCGCACAACCTGGCGTACATGCTGATGGCCTTCAGCCTCGGCCTGATCCCCTACTCGGCCCAGTTCGTCATGCTGCGCGGCTTCTACGCGTACGAGGACACGAAGACGCCGTTCGTCATAGCGCTGTGCATCGGCGTTTTCAACGCGGCGCTGGCCTACGGCTCCTATGCGCTGCTCGGCCACACCACGTGGGCGGTGGCCGGAATGTGCGCGGCGAACTCGCTCTCGTATCTGATCGGCACCGCGTACACCGCGCAGCGCCTGCACCGGCTGGTCGGCAGCTTCGACGGACGGCGCGTGATGCGGGTGCACATCAAGCTCTGCGTGGCGGCGGGCCTGGCCGCCGCGATCGGCGGCCCGATCGGCATCTATGTCACCGATATGCGCGGAGCCGGCACCGTCGGCGCGATGGCGGGATTCGCCGCGGGCGGCGTTCTGTTCATCGCGGTCTTCCTCCTCGCGGCGAGCAAAATGCGCGTCCAGGAGCTGAATTCCTTGTTGGGTACCGTGAGGGCACGTCTCGGCCGATAGCACTAGCATGGGCCTGGAAAGGCTCAAACACCGAACCGCCGCAAGGAAACCGAGGGAGGGCCGTGGCTGCCCTGGCCGAAACCCCCGACGAGCAGAGCGACGTCGCCGCGCCGCAGGGGTCCGAGACCGAGCCCGAGGCTCAGGCCGTGCCCGACGAGGTCGAGGACGCACTCGAGACCGAGATCGCCTCCGCTGCCGAGCTCGACGTCGACGAGAAGGGCAAGCCGCAGGACGACGAGCCCGCTGCCACGGTTGAGGATGCGGAGTCGGCGGTCGAGGAGTCGGACGACGAGCCCGCCGCCACGGAGCCCGAGACGGCCGAGCCGAAGAAGTCTGTCGAGCCCGAGCCCGCCGAACCGCGCGAACTGGCTGTCGTCGGACGCAAGCTCGGGGGCCGCTACCGGCTCGAGCGCCTGGTACGCAGCTTCGGCGGCGGCTTCCAGCCGGAGCCCCAGCTGTGGGTCGGCGTGGACGAACTGCTCAACCGCCGGGTCGGGGTGGACCTCATAGCCACGGAGCACCCGCTGATCGAGCAGGTGGCCAGGGCGGCCAGGGACGCCGCGGCCGTGGCCGACGCGCGCTTCGTCCAGGTTCTCGACGCGGTGCAGGAAGAGGACCTGCTCTACATCGTCACCGAGTGGGTGCCCGGCGCCGAGCAGCTCCAGGAGCGGCTGGCCGAGGGACCGCTCTCGCCGGCCCGCGCGACCCAGATGGTGCGCGAGCTGGCCGAGGCCATGGTGCGCGCGCACGAGGCCGAGGTGGCGCACGGCGCGATGAACCCGGCGACGGTGATGATCACCGCGGCGGGCGAGGTCAAGCTGCGCGGGCTGCTCGTCGAGGCGACCCTCAGCGGCGCCGAGCCCGAGTCGGCCGAGCCCGAAGACCGTTACGCCGCCGACGTTCTGGCGCTGGGTCAGATCTGGTATGCCTCGCTCACCGCGCGCTGGCCGGGCACCGAGGCCGGGTACGGGCTCGAGGCGGCCCCGGCCGACGGGGCCGCGCTCTACACCCCGGCGCAGATCCGCGCCGCCGTGCCCAAGCCGGTGGACGCGACCGTCTGCCGCGCCCTCGGCCTCGGCGACGAGGACTCCTTCAGCACGATCAAGGAACTGGCGGACGCGATCAGGTCGCTGCCGCGGATGCGCGAGGAGGTGCTGGAGCCGACCACCGCGCTGCCGCCGCGCAGCCGCAGCGGCCGTCCGGCCGGCACCGCGACCCCGCCCGGCGAGCCGCAGCGCCCGCAGGACGCCGCAACCTGGTCACCCGCGGCCGAGCCCGCGCGCAAGCCGGTCTGGCGGCGGCGCGGCGTGCTGGCCATCGCGGCCTGCGCCGTCGTCGCGCTCGGCACGCTGGCCGCGTTCCAGTTCTCCGGGAACGACAAGAACAACGGCCAGAGCACCGAGGGCAGCGTCACGAACCCGACACTCCGCCCGTCCTCCGGCGGCACGGTGAACATCCCGGTCGGTACCAAGGGCCAGACGCTGACCATCGCCAAGGACACGGTCTGGGACAGCGACCCGAGTTCGGGCTCTCTGGAGAGCGCGGCCAACGCCTTCAACAACTCGAGTTCCGGCTGGACGATGACCACCCAGCAGGACTCGAACTGGGCCACCCTGGCCGGCGGCGGGATAGGGCTCGTGTTCGATCTGGGCTCGGCGCACACGGTGGACGAGGCCAAGTTCCAGATCGCCGACGCCGGCGCCACGGTGGAGATCCTCACCGCCCCCGCCGGCGCCTCGACCACGTGGACCTCCAGCGGCCTGGCGGCGGACGGCTTCACCCTGCAGAAGACGCTGTCCAACGTGAGCGCGGGATCGACGGTCACCGCGAGCTTCACACCCGTATCCGCCGAGTACATCGCGATCATCTTCACCCAGCTGCAGCAGCAGGGCGCAATCACGTCGACCGGCACGCCGGCCGGGTACCGCGACACCCTCCTCGACGTGTCAGTGCTCGGCGAGTAGCGGCCCGCCGAAACGCGACCGGACCCGGAAGATCACGAGGGAGAGCATGCGGGAGGCGGTTCGCGACGACGCGGCGGACCTCGAGTGCCTGCGCCGGCATCTGGCGGGGGACCGCGAGGCCTTCGGCGAGCTGCTCGCGCGCCACCGCGGCCGGATGTGGGCGGTCGCGCTGCGCACCGCGGGCAATCCCGAGGACGCGGCGGACGCGCTGCAGGACGCCGCGCTCTCCGCGTTCAAGGCGGCCGGCTCCTTCCGGCAGGACTCCGCGGTGGGCACCTGGCTCTACCGGATCACCGTCAACGCCTGCCTCGACCGACTGCGTCGGCAGGCCGCGCGTCCCACGGTGCACTACCCCGACCCCGACTCGGCGGTCTGGCGGCAGGCCACCGAGGACCCCACCGACATGGCCGAGCAGCGGGAGCTGCGGCTCGTGCTGGAACAGGCGCTGGCGAAGCTGCCGGCGGACCAGCGCGCGGCCGTCGTCCTGGTGGACGTGCAGGGGCTGCCGGTGGACGAGGCCGCCGCCGTGCTCGGCGTGCCGGGGGGCACGGTCAAGAGCCGCTGCGCGCGCGGCCGGGCCAAACTCGCCGCGTCGCTCCGGGATCTACGGAACCCCGGGGGCGATCGCGACGTCTCAGTACAGATCGACCCTCCTGCCGCACAAGACAAGAAACGGGGTGCCCGGTGACAGAGCCACAGGAGCCCCGTAGCACGACGCCGAACCACCTGACGTCCGACGAGCTCTCCGAGTGCGCCTTCAGTCCGGAGACGGCCGCTGCGGGCTGGCTGGAGCACGCTGAGGGCTGCGCCGAGTGTTCGGGCCAACTCGTGGACCTTCGGCTCGTGCTGACGCAGCTGGCCGAGCTCCCGGAGCCGGAGCTGCCGGAGTCGGTCGCCATCCGGCTCGACGCCGCCGTGGCCCGCGCGTGGCAGGAGGCGGACGCGGAGTCGTCAGCCCCGGCCCCGACCCGAGCGCGGGGGACACGCAGGTCCTGGCGGAAGTTCGCGATACCGCTCGGCTCGCTGGCGCTGATCGCGGTCGCGGTGGTCGGAGTCGGGACCGCGCTGCTTCACAACGCGTCGACGAGCCCTGGGAGCGCCTCAACGGTTTCCGCCGGAGCGGCGCCGCAGAGTAATGGGACGATTACCGATCCCGCCTTGGCCGGCTGGGTGCAGAGCGTTCTGCCGGAGACGGCGAGTTCCGCCACCAGCGGCGTGCAGCGGCCCAAGTCTTCTTCGATGGCCGAGACCGCGCGCTGCGCGACCATTCCGCAGCGGGCGGGCTTCACGGTGCTGACGACGTCTCAGCGCGTCTTCGAGGGCGAATCCGCGACGCTGGTCGTGTACCAGAACGCGCAGGAGCCCTCGTCCAGCACCGTCTACGCGGTGGTGTACGAGGGCTCCTGTCCGAACTCGCGGAGCGAGATCCTGGCTCAGGGCTCGGTCAGCCGATGAAGGCTTCGAGGTCCTTGAGCAGTGCGCGCTTCGGCTTGGCGCCGACGATGGTCTTGGCGACCTCGCCGTTGACGTAGACGTTGAGCATCGGGATGTTCAGCACCCCGTACTTCGTCGCCGTCTCCGGGTTCTCGTCGGTGTTCACCTTCACGATCTCCAGCTTCTCGCCGTACTCCTCGGCGATCTGGTCCAGGATCGGGGCGATCATCCGGCACGGACCGCACCACTCGGCCCAGAAGTCGACCAGGACCGGCTTGTCACTCTTGAGGACTTCCTCGTCGAAAGTCGCGTCGGTGACCTTCTTGAGCGCCGACATCTTCGGCCTCCTTCTCGTGCTTCGCGTCTACGTTGCTGGGTGGCTCTCGGTGGAACGTCAGGACTGCTCGATTGATTCCGTCCGGGTTACCTGAGTCCGTCACTGCCCGAGGGCGGCGAGGAAGCGCTCTGCGTCGAGCGCCGCGGCGCAGCCGGTACCGGCCGCGGTGATGGCCTGACGGTAGGTGTGGTCCACGACGTCGCCGCACGCGAACACGCCCTCGAGGTTGGTGCGCGTACTCGGCGCCTGAACCTTCACGTAGCCCTCGTCGTCGAGGTCGATCTGCCCCTTGAACAGTTCGCTGCGCGGGTCGTGGCCGATCGCGATGAACAGACCGTCGGCCGCGATCTCCCGCTCTTCGCCGGTCTGCGTGTCGCGCAGCCTGACGCCGGTCACCTTGTCCTCGCCGAGGATTCCGGCGACTTCGCTGTTCCACTCGAAGGAGATCTTCGGGTTGGACGTGGCGCGCTCCTGCATGATCTTGCTGGCGCGCAGCTCGCCACGCCGGTGCACGATCGTCACGGTGTCGCCGAAGCGGGTGAGGAAGGTGGCCTCCTCCATCGCCGTGTCGCCGCCGCCGACGACCACGATGTTCTTCTCCCGGAAGAAGAAGCCGTCACACGTGGCACACCAGGAGACGCCGTGGCCGGACAGCCGCTTCTCGTCCGACAGGCCGAGCTCCCGGTAGCCGGAGCCGGTGGCGATGATGACGGTGTGCGCCAGGTGCACCTCGTCGTTGCCGTCCACGACGCGCTTGACCGGACCGCTCAGGTCGACCTCGATCACGTCGTCCGTGACAAGTTCGGCGCCGAAGCGGTCGGCCTGCTTGCGCAGCCCGTCCATGAGGTCCGGTCCCATGACGCCGTCCGGGAAGCCGGGGAAGTTCTCCACCTCGGTGGTGTTCATCAACGCGCCGCCGGCCGTGACCGAGCCCTCGAAAAGCAGCGGCTTCAGGCCGGCCCGGGCGGTGTAGATCGCGGCGGTGTATCCCGCGGGCCCGGAGCCGATGATGATGACGTTCCGGACTTCGGTTCCCTCTGCTGCCTCTGGCACTGCCTACTGCCTTCTCTCGGTTTCGCTGCTGACGACGGGGTGGTTCGTTCCAGTGAACCGCACACGCGGCGCGGCTATTCCAGGCTAGTCGAGACGCGAACGCTCTCGCCGGGCGCCATCAGTTCGAGGATGCGGTCGAGGTCCTCGAGCGAGCCGAACTCGACGACGACCTTGCCGCGTCCGCCGAGGACGTTGACGGTGACCCGGGTCTCGTAGCGGTCGGAGAGCCGGTCGGCCAGGTCGGTCACGGCGGGGGAGATGCGGCTGCCCGGGCGCGGCTTGCGCGGCTTCTTCTTGCCCGGCTCCTGCATCTGGACGAGTTCCTCGACCGTGCGCACCGAGAGCAGTTCGGCGATGATGCGCTGGGCGAGGGTCTCCTGCTCCTCGTGGTCCTCCACTCCGGCGAGCGCCTTGGCGTGCCCGGCGGAGATGGTACCCGCGGCGATTTTCAGCTGCACTGAGGGCGCCATCTTCAGCAGCCGCAGCGAGTTGGAGATGTAGGAGCGCGAGCGGCTGACCCGGACGGCGAGTTCCCCGTGCGTGCACTCGAAGTCCTTGAGCAACTGGTCGAAGGCGGCAGCCTCTTCCAGTGCGTTCAGCTGCGCGCGCTGGAGGTTCTCCAGCAGCGCGTCGAGCAGCATCCGATTGTCCTCGGTCTGCCGCACGATGGCCGGGATCTCGGTGAGCCCGATCGACTTGGAGGCGCGGAAGCGCCGCTCCCCCATGATGAGCTCGTAGCGCTCCTCGCCGGCGAACTTGCGCACGACGATCGGCTGCAGCAGTCCGACTTCCTTGATGGACTCGCCGAGGTCCCTGAGTTCTTCTTCGTCGAAGTAGTCACGCGGCTGGCGCGCGTTCGGGACGATCGAACTCAGCGGCAGTTCCGCGAAGTACGCGCCGGAGATGAGTCCGGTTTCACGTGAAACAGTGCTTTCCCCCGCGGCCCCGTCGAGTTCCGGGCGGTAGACCTCACCGAGCGGCAGGCGCCGGGTGGGCACACCCGAGGCGGGTGCGGCGGAGGCCGGGGACCCGGCGACGGCTCCCTCCGGAGCCGTGGGGATCAGCGAGCCCAGGCCGCGGCCGAGCCCTCGCCGACGATCGTTCATCGTGCCACCTCATGGAAGCTGCCGCCGTCGGTGGAGTTCGACGAGGGCAGGGGATTGGACTGCTGCTGGTTGTCCGTCTCGGCGCCGAGCGTGCGCTGCCCGGGCACCGCCGCGTAGCGCTCGACGATTTCACGTGCCGCCTCGCGATAGGCGAGCGCGCCGGTCGAGGCCGGGTCGTAGGTCATCACGGTCTGGCTGTAGCTCGGCGCCTCGGAGATGCGCACCGAACGCGGGACCGCGGTGCTGAGCACCTCGTTGGGGAAGTGCAGCCGAACCTCGTCGGCCACCTGGGAGGCGAGCCGGGTGCGCGCGTCGTACATCGTGAGCAGGATCGTGGAGATCTTGAGGTTGGTGTTGAGATGCGCGCGCACGAGCTCGATGTTGCGCAGCAGCTGGGTGAGCCCCTCGAGCGCGTAGTACTCGCACTGGATGGGGATCAGCACCTCCTTGCCGGCGACCAGAGCGTTGACGGTCAGTAGCCCGAGGGAGGGCGGACAGTCGATGAGGATGTAGTCCATCTTGTCTTGGTAGACCGAGAGCGCCCGCTGCAGCCGGCTCTCTCGGGCCACCATGGACACCAGCTCGATCTCGGCGCCGGCGAGGTCGATGGTCGCCGGGGCGCAATAGAGCCCGGGGATGTCCTCGACTGGCTGGACGATCTCCTCCATGCTGTAACGCTCGATCAGCACGTCGTAGATCGAGGGCACCTCGGCGTGGTGCTCGATGCCGAGGGCGGTCGAGGCGTTGCCCTGCGGGTCGAGGTCGACCACGAGCACCTTGGCGCCGAACTGCGCGAGCGAGGCGGCGATGTTGACCGTCGTGGTGGTCTTGCCGACGCCGCCCTTCTGGTTGGCCACGACCATGGTTCGAGTGCTCGCCGGGCGCGGCAGCGGCTGCTGGCTACGCGCCATGGCCGCGATCGCCGCCTCGGCCTCCCGCGCTATCGGCGTGTCCGAGGCATCGGCCCCCGCGGCCCCGCCGGGGACACGGCGACCGCCGTGCAGCGTGTCGGAATCGACTGCGGCGGCGGGCACCGGCTGAAGTGCTCCCGACCCGATCGGCTGGTCGTACGGCATCGGCCAACTCTCTTCCTCCGTCGCGGACACGACGGCTCGTTCAGCTTCGCGCGATTCACTGCCAGGTGCGTCGCGATGCCAGGTCCAGCTGAAGCCGTCCGGTGGCACGCTTTCCGCTTCCAGCGATTCTTGCAGGCGCCACCCGCGAGGCAGTGGAACGCCGCTCGTTGATTGGTTTCCGCGTTGGCCACTGTTGGAGTGCCCGCCGTCGGGATGGCCTTCGGATCGACCGGGCGCGACCATCATGGTGTCCCCTCGTCGCATCAATCAGGAGATACCTAGGTGCCTTTGCCTACGCCGCGAGGTTTCACGTGGAACAGAGGGTCTCGTGGAGCCGGGTTTCACGTGGAACATGGTTCTTCTGGATCCGGTTTCACGTGGAACGCGCCTAGGGAGCAAGAGGTACTGTATCCGGTCTCAGTTTGGTGTGCGGCGAGAGCGCGATGAACGGGCGCTTCGAGCACCCCGGGCGGGCTTCGACGGCCGATATCCGTTGGCCCCCAAGTCGATCCGGACCACCCGGGTGGCCGCGTCGCCGAGTTCGGCGCCCACCGAGACCACTGCCCACTCGACCGCACCGAGAGCCTTGAGGCTCGGCGCGACCCGCTCCAGTTCCGCGGCAGCCGCCTCGCCCTTGAGCGCCAGCATCCGTCCGCCGGGGCCAAGCAGCGGAAGGCACCAGCCAACCAGTTTCTCCAACGGGGCCACGGCTCGGGCGGTCACCAGATCCGCCTCGACCCGGCCCGCCCACTCCTCGGCCCGGCCGCGCCGCACCTCTACATTGCGCAGCCCGAGGCTCTCCACGCATTCGGACAGAAAGACCGTCCGCCGCAGCAGCGGCTCCAGCAGGGTCATTCGAAGGTCGGGCCGGGCGATTGCCAGCACAAGGCCGGGCAGTCCGCCGCCGGAGCCGACGTCCACCACGTTCAGTTCCGGATCAATCAACTCGGCCACGGCTCCGCAGTTCAGCAGATGCCGCTCCCAGAGCCGCTCCACCTCTCGCGGCCCGATCAGTCCACGCTCCACGCCCGGCCCTGCCAGAAGCTCCGCGTAGCGGACCATCGTCGGCAGGCTCGCTCCGAACAGAGCACTCGCCTCGGCCGGGGGGAGCGGGAGCGTACAGCCGGGCAGATCCTGGGTCATTCCTCCACACCTCATGTTTCACGTGGAACCGGCCGCTGGACCCCGCGGGGATAGACAGACACAGCCTAGTCAGTCGGCGACCGGGGAACCAAAAGGGGCCACCCGCGGCGTTCCCGCCGCGGGTGGCCCCTTCGGCCAGCTCGACTATCTGCCGATAAGACTCGCTGACTCTTCGCTTGATCAGACCGGGTAGACGATCACACAGCGGTTGGGCTCCTCGCCCTCCGACTCACTGCGCAGTCCCGCCGCGGCGACCGTGTCGTGCACGACCTTGCGCTCGAACGGGGACATCGGGCTCAGCCGCACGCCCTGCCCGCTGGACTTCGCCTGCTCCACGGCCTCGGTGCCGAGGTCCACCAGCGCCGCACGCCGGGCGGCCCGGTAGCCGCCGATATCCAGCATCAGCCGGGTACGCTCGCCGGTCTCCCGGGTCACCGCCAGTCGGGTCAGCTCCTGCAGCGCCTCGAGCACCTCGCCGTTCTGGCCCACCAGGTGCTTCAGTCCCTCGCCGACGATGGAGACCGCGGCGCGGTCACCCTCGACATCCATGTCGATGTCGCCGTCGAGGTCCGCGATGTCGAGCAGCCCCTCCAGGTAGTCGGCCGCGATGTCGCCCTCTTCTTCGAGCCGCGAGAGCTTGCTCTCGGTGTCGGTCTCGGCCTCCGCCTGTGCCACGGCACCCTCGGACTGCGTCATCCCCGTCCCTCCTTCTTCGCGCTTCGCGCTACCGCTTGGTGCGCTGGCTCTTGGTGGTCCTCGACGGCTGGTTGCGCTGCGGCTTGGGCCGGCCGGTCGAGGTCAGGCTCGCGGCGGGAGCCTCGTCCTTGGGCTCGGTGTCGGTCTCCTCGACCGGGGCCTTGCCCTTCTTGGCAGCCTTGGCCGCCTTGCGCTTGAGGTGCTCATCGTGCGCCAACGAGCCCGGAGTCGGGTTGTTGTGCAGCACGTAGAACTGCTGGCCCATGGTCCACAGGTTCGAGGTAAACATGTAGATCAGCACGCCGAGCGGGGCCAGCAGGTAGATGAAGCCCATCACCAGCGGCATGACGTACATCAGCATCTTCTGCTGCTGCACCATCGGGTTGTCCTTGTTGCTGTTCTTCAGGACCATCTGGCGCTGCGTGATGAACTGCGTCGCCATACAGATCAAGGTCATCCCGACGACGACCGACTTCACGTCCGTCGCGCTCGAGCCGACCTTGGCCAGCGTGGCCTCGGGAGTGGCGAAGTGCGCCGAGATCGGGGCGCCGAGGATGTGCGCCTGGTTGATGCTCGCGACCAGGCCCACCGTCATGAACGCGAAGGTCTTGCCGTTCGCGACGTTGTACAGCAGCCGGTAGAGCGCGCCCCAGAAGGGGGACTGGGCGAGGACCGGCAGACAGCTGGAGAAGGGGTTGGTGCCGTGCTCCTTGTACAGCGCCATCGTCTCGCGCTGCTGCTTCTGCTGGATCTCGCGCTTCTTGACCGGGTCGAACTTGGCCCGCTCGAGCTCGCGCTTGTACTTGTCCTGGAGCGCCTTCACCTCGGGCTGGATGACCTGCATCGCCCGCATGGACTTGATCTGCTTCACGAACAGCGGGATCAGCGCGGCCCGGATCGCCAGGGTGAGGAAGACGATCGACAGTCCCCAGGCCCAGCCGCTGTTGGCGGCGAACACCAGGCTGAAGAGCCGGTGGAACTGAACAATCGCCCAGCTGATCACCCACATGATGGGGCTCAGCAGCTTGTCATACCAATTACCCACGATCAGGCTCCTCGCCTAAGGCCTGCCAGGTCCACTGCTTCCAGGTCCACTCGTCCACACCACTCACTGCACGTCGCCGGTCACGGTCTCGGTCTTCACCGCGTGGTTGTGCACAGCGGCCCCGGCCTCGACCGGGGACCGCCACTTGCCGCGCGCGGGCACGTCGTCGATGCCGCCCGCGCTCCAGGGATTACACCGCAGGATCCGCCACGCTGTAAGTATTGTGCCCTTCAAGGCTCCGTGGACCGACATCGCCTCGTAGCCGTAGTGCGAACAGCTCGGGTAATAACGGCAGACCGGGCCCAACAGCGGAGAGATCGTGCGCTGGTAGATCCGGATCAGTCCCATGAAGAGGTATTTCACGGCCTACCGCCCCGCCGCTCGGCTCGGGCGCGCCCGTCGGCGCCGCCGCCTGTCAGACGCTTGAGCGCCGCGTCGAGTTCCCGGCCGAGCAGTGCCGAGTCGGCCTCCGCCGCCGGGGGCAGCGCCCGCACCACCAGGATCGAGCCTGCCGGGAGGGTGCCGAGCCGGTCCGCGCACAGATGTTGCAGCCTGCGCCGGACCTGGTTGCGCACGACCGCGTTGCCCACGGCCTTGCTGACGACGAAGCCCGCGCGGGCCACAGGACCCGTGCGGGCTTCGTCGATCGACTTCTCGGACCACTCGGGTCCATCCGCCACGGCGAGGTACGCCACCAGGTGAGCACGACCGGATCGCCGTCCGGCGCGGATCGCCCGGGCGAACTCGTCACCGCGACGCACGCGGCTTTCGAAAGGCAGCACGCGCGACTCCGATGGTGTCCGGGCGGCACGGCGCTTGAGCCGTTAGACGGTACAGACGCCGAGCCCGTGCTACGCGGACAGTTCGCTGCGGCCCTTGGCACGCCGCGAGGAGAGGATGGCCCGGCCGGCCCGGGTGCGCATGCGCAGCCGGAAGCCGTGGGTCTTGGCGCGACGCCGGTTGTTCGGCTGGAAGGTGCGCTTGCTCACTGGGGGCTCCAGACAGGTACTGACTGACGACTCGGTCCACTGGTACGAGCGACTCCGGGCAGGATTCAACCCAGAGGTTTCGACTCGACCTGCTTACGGTACGCGGGGAGCCGCCACCGGGTCAAACTCGGCATCTCACGGCTTGTCCCCCGTCTGTGGACAACAAGTTGAACAGCGCGGCCCGGATGGCTACCGTCGTGTGGTCGCCCCGTAGATGTCCCGGGTCGGCCGGTGGCTCGTTTCGGGGATCCGTGGCGGGATCCACAAGTTTTCCACAGGAGTTGTGGAAAACTTGCGCATGCGCCCCCGTGCTCAGTGCCGTCAACGCGCCGTTGAGCCCGGCGAAGCCGGACCCCCTGTACACCGATTCGCGATGAGTGGTAGCCGTGCCTGACGAGTACTCCAGCGCCCCTTCGACCGGCGGCTTACCGCCGCTCGGCGACTTCACCATGGTGTGGAAGCACTTCGTCGCGCAGCTCGAGGCCGAAGGCCAGCCGGGTCCCAAGGACCGCGCCTTCCTCATGCTCACCGTGCCGATCGCGCTGATCGGTGAGACCGCCGTGCTCGGCGTGCAGGACAACTACACCAAGGAGAAGCTCGAGGGGAACCTGCGCGACCTGGTCGCCGGGGGACTCGCCCGGCTGCTCGGGCATCAGGTCAACCTCGCCATCACGGTCAACGCGCCGCCGCAGGCGGTCGCGGGGCTCTGGCCGGCCGCCCCGCCCGCCCCTTCTCCACAGCCTGTGCAGCCCGCCCTCGAGCCGCTGCACGAGCAGCACCTGCCGCGGCTGCCCTTCGCGCCCCGCCAGGAGGAGCGTCCCGCCCCCGGTGTGACCACCAGCCCGATCAGCCTGCCGCCGCAGTCCCCGGGGCCGGCTTCCATGATGTCGTCCTCCGGGGGCGGTCAGCACGCGCCCTCGCAGCTGCCCTTCGCGGCCAGGCCGATGGATCTGGGCCAGGACCACGGCCACAACGCGGCGCCCGCACCCCAATCCGTCCCCGAACCGATGCCGGAACGGAACTTCGCGGCGCCGGCCGACGCGCACCAACGCGGCAAGCACAAGCACGGCGGCGCCTCCGACGCACCGGTCAAGGAGAGCGAGGCGGGCCGGCTCAACCCGAAGTATCTGTTCGAGACCTTCGTCATCGGCTCGAGCAACCGCTTCGCGCACGCCGCCGCGGTGGCGGTGGCCGAGGCCCCGGCCAAGGCCTACAACCCGCTGTTCATCTACGGCGAGTCCGGACTCGGCAAGACCCACCTGCTGCACGCGATCGGCCACTACACCCGCTCGCTCTACCCCGGAACCCGGGTGCGGTACGTCAGCACCGAGGAGTTCACCAACGACTTCATCAACGCGATCCGCGACGGCAAGCAGGACCTGCTGCGCCGCCGGTACCGCGACATCGACATCCTGATGATCGACGACATCCAGTTC
>Ga0302314_10002172_pt1 | contig 36675 bp, 12 predicted proteins | sample III_Palsa_N2_3_FD_200533 | JGI IMG/M metagenome (GOLD analysis project Ga0302314, IMG submission 200533) | Peat permafrost microbial communities from Stordalen Mire near Abisko, Sweden - III_Palsa_N2_3 | ecosystem: Environmental > Terrestrial > Soil > Palsa > Peat permafrost | place: Sweden...
GGCGGCACCCAGTACGCCGCCAGCGCCGACCAGGCCACCGCGAGCCAGCAGATCACCGTCGCCGAGAACGTCCTCGCCGCCCAGGGCCCCGGCGCCTGGCCCGTCTGCGGCCCCCAGGCCGGCCTCAGCTGACCCCAAACAGCCACCCCCAGCACCACCCGGCGCGGTACCCCACACCAGGGGCACCGCGCCACACCCATATCAAGAGCCACGAGGGTTCCTCACCTCCCATCTGCCGCATGTCCCCGTGGATCCGGCCGCCACGAGCGCCTTTACCGGCTCACCGGTCGCCGACATATCAGCTGCCACTCGGGGCAGGCGAAGAACCGTGCCCGCAAGGCCCGCACCACCCGGACCACAGGAGAGAGGCAGAACCGCTATGAGCACCCCCCGCTACACCGTTCCCGGCATGGCACCCGACCAGGCCCGTGAGGTCATCGATCAGCTGCGGATGCGGCTGCACGCGCTCAACGACCTGGCACTGACCCTCAAGCATGTGCACTGGAACGTGGTCGGCCCCCACTTCATCGGCGTCCACACCATGATCGACCCCCAGGTCGAGGCCGTACGCGCCATGGTCGACGAGACCGCCGAGCGCATCGCCACCCTCGGTGGCTCCCCCGACGGCACCCCCGGCACCCTGGTCAGCGAGCGCACCTGGGACAACTACAAGCTGGGCCGGGCCGATGCCCTGGAGCACCTGGTCGCCCTGGACCACGTCTACAGTGGGATCATCGCCGATCACCGCCATGCGGCCAAGGCGAGCGGGTCCGCCGACCCGGTGACCGAGGACATGCTCATCGGTCACCTGCACGCTCTGGAGCAGTTCCACTGGTTCATCCGCGCCCACCACGAGACAGCGTCCGGATCCCTGGACGAGGCCCCCGCCCGGAAGCCGACCGGGCGGGCACCGGCCAAGGGCCGCAAGAAGGCCTGAGCCCGGGAGCCGGACCTGACCTGAGAAAGGCGACCGCCGTATGTTCACCCCTCCCTCAGGACAGCAGTACGAGATCGCGTTCGGTCAGCAGCGCGCCACCGTCGTCGAGGTCGGCGGCGGTATACGCAGCTACTGCGTCGGGGACCGTGACGTGCTGCACCCCTACCCGGTCGACGCGATCTGCGACGGCGCCCACGGTGCCCCGCTGATCCCATGGCCCAACCGGCTCGCCGACGGCCGTTACCGCTTCGACGGCGACGAGTACCAGGTCGCCCTGACCGAGCCGGAGAAGCGCAACGCCATCCACGGCTTCCTGCGATGGCGCCCCTGGCAACCGGTCAGCCGAGGCAGTGACCGGATCACCATGGCCGCCGTGCTGCACCCGCTGCCGGGCTACCCCTTTGCTCTCGACGTGCAGGTGGAGTACCGGCTGGGGCCCGAGGGACTGACCGTGACCACGTTCGCCTTGAACGCGGGCGAGCTGGCCGCCCCGTACGGCTGCGGCCAGCACCCGTACCTCTCCCCCGGCCCGGGCGGCCTGGACTCCAGCACGCTCACCCTGGGCGCCGCGACACGGATCACCACCGACCCCGACCGGCAGCTGCCCACCGGCAGCGAACCGGTGGAGGGCACACCGTACGATTTCAGGGCGGGTCTGCCGCTGAAGGAGTTGGAGTGTGACTTCGCCTTCACCGATCTGGAGCGCGACCAGCAGGGCCGTGCGTTGGTGAGGCTGCAGGGCGGCGACGGGGCCGGCGCCGAGTTGTGGGTGGACCGGTCCTACCCCTACATCGAGGTCTACACGGCCGACACCCTCGCTCCCGGCCGCCGCCGAATGGGCCTTGGCGCCGAACCCATGACCTGTCCTCCCGATGCCTTCAACAGTGGTGACCGGTTGATCCGCCTTGAGCCGGGCGAGTCCACCGTCTGTGTCTGGGGTGCCAGGCTGACGTCCTGAGGACCGACGGCCAACGGCCTCCGGGCAGCAGCCGGGAGCCGAAGGTGAGCCGCCCCGGAGCGGGTACGTGCAACTCATGAGCTGCTACCGTGCCGTCCGGCCGACCCGTCGTCGCGGTCCCCTGTGGCGGCTCCACCACGGCGTCGAGCAGCTGACCATGCTGCTCGGGCGGCTGATCGTGCTGGGGTGCATCCTCGGCATACCTCTGGTCGCCGGACGGCGCTGAGCGGAGTCAGGGACGATTCGAGGAGCCGGCCCCGACCGTGCGCAACGGCTGGGAAGCGCCGCTCCGTGCTCTGCCCGCCCCCAAGCATCGCGCTGCCCCCTGGGGCACCCCGGTGCAGGTGGGCGTGGGTGGATGCGTACTCTTACCCTCGTTCATGATGGTGCGCCGAGGACATGAAGCCGGGGGAACAGGACACGATGGACGGCACAACGGTGCGCAGAATGCGCTCAGGGGCGGTCGCCCTCGGCCTGGTCAGCGGCCTCGCGGTCGCGCTGACCTCGTGCGACAGCTCCTCCCCCGACACCCGCTGCCTGGACACCAGCAACTACAAGGCCGTGGCCGCGAAGCTCTGCAACAACGAGCCCGACGGCGGCTACTCGGACGCGGACCGCTACCAGTGGTACCAGCAGGGCGGCAACTCCAGCTACGTCAGCGGCTACCACCGCTACTACGGCAGCGGCAGCGGCACCACCAGGAGCAAGTCCGGCACGAAGGGCTCGACCAGCAGCGGCGATGACGGCTCCACCGGCGAAGGCGTCAGCCGTGGCGGCATCGGCGGCCACGGCGACGGCGGGCACGGGGGCTGATCCGCGCTCATGGAACGCCACCGCATCGAGCCGCGCCCCGACTGGCAGCGCACGGTCGAGGAGCAGGGCCTGATCTACCCGCTCACCCGCTTCCCCGACGACAGCCTGCGCCCGTACTGGGACGAGTCCGCCTACTACCGCTTCACTCTCCCTGAGGTCGAGGCGCTGGAGGAGACCGTCGCCGAACTGCACGCCCTGTGCCTGGACGCCGCCACCCATATCGTCGAGCACGACCGCTTCGCCGAACTCGGCGTCACCGACCCGGCCGTGGCCGCTGTCATCCGTGCCTCCTGGCACCGCCGGGCCGAACAGCCCAGCCTGTACGGCCGCTTCGACCTGCGCTACGACGGCAGCGGACCGGCCAAGCTGCTGGAGTACAACGCGGACACCCCCACCAGTCTGATCGAGGCCGCCGGCCCGCAGTGGTTCTGGATGGAGGAGCGTTTCCCCGGCGCCGACCAGTGGAACTCGCTGCACGAGCGCCTGGTCGACGCCTGGCGGCGGCAGGCCCCGCTGCTGGCGCCAGGCCCGGTCCACTTCGCCCACTCCGAGGTGGACAAACTGGGCGAGGACCAGATGACCACCGCCTACCTGATGGAGACCGCCCGCCAGGCCGGCCTGAAGACCGCGCTGATCTCGGTGGAGGACATCGGCTGGGACAGCCTTTCTCGTCGCTTCGTCGACCTGGACCTGCGCTTCATACGCACCGTCTTCAAGCTCTACCCCTGGGAGTGGCTGGTCAGTGACTCCTTCGGCGGCAACGTCCTGGAGACCGTCGACCTGGGCGGCGGCACCGGGAGCACCTGCTGGATCGAACCGGCCTGGAAGATGCTGCTGGCCAACAAGGCCCTGCTGGCCGTGCTGTGGGAACTCAACCCCGGCCATCCCCATCTGCTGCCCGCCTACCTCGACGGCCCGCGGCTGATGAAGTCCCACGTCGCCAAACCGCTCCTGGGCCGGGAGGGCGCGGGCATCACCATCACCGAGGACGGCGTACCGAGCACCCCGCTCGACCCGCAAGAGGCCTACTGCTGGCAGGAGTTCGCACCGCTGCCGGACTTCGGCGGCAACCGGACGGTTCTCGGCGCCTGGGTCGTCGACGGCGAACCCGCGGGCCTGGGCATCCGCGAGTCCAGCGGCCCGATCACCGACGAGTACGCCCGCTTCCTGCCCCACGTCATCCTCGACTGACCGACGCCGTCACCCGCGCAGTGGGTGACCCGAGTCGGGCGCAATCTCTTCATGGACCTCCAGGACTCCGGCGTGTGCGTGAAGTACCGCGCCCTCAGCCGCCCCCACGGCGTGACCAGCCCACCTTGGAGGCCCACGCTCAACGACGGCCACACGCGACTGTCGCTGTTCTTCCCACGCAAGGCCTGCCGAAACCGTCCACGCCCACGGCCCACGCAACTGCCGATTCCGCGGAACCGAGAAGACCCACGTCCAACACGCCCTGATCGCAACCGGCATCAACGCCCCACGCCACAGGTGGCGTCCAGGCCGCCAACACAGGACGGACACACCCTCCCCACGGGCCCAGCGAGATCCCAACTACCGAAGTTCGCCCGGGAAGTGATCTGGAACCAGATTCTCAGACAACCCGCCTACCAGGGGTTTCTCGTCCCAGACGGCGATCCGCCAACCCACGACCATGCCGTGAACAGCACCATCGCAACCCGAGGTCGGGCGCAATGCCCCGACGCCCCATTCCCCTTCGCCTTGGTCATGCTCTAGTTTGTTGGTGGTGATCGATCTCGCTACAGATCCTGGAGAGGATGGTGGCCATGAAGCCCATCGCGAACAAACACCACGCCGAGGCTTGGAACGGCGAGGAAGGTACACATCGGGCAGAGAACGCGGATCGTTACAACGCGATCGTCGAGGCCTTCAACGACGATCTCTTCCGTGGCGCCGCGATCGGCCCCGGCGACCGCGTGCTCGACGTGGGATGCGGTACCGGCCAGGTCGCCCTGCTGGTCGCACGTCAGACGTCCGGTGGGCAGGTGCTCGGCGTAGACCTGTCGGTGGCGTCGCTGGAACGGGCCCGCGCGGACGCAGCCGAACAGGGCATCACCAACGTCCAGTTCGAAGAGGGAGACGCCCAGGTCTATCCGTTCCCTGCGGGCGGCTTCGACATAGCGCTGAGCCGGGGCGGTTGCCTGTTCTTCGCCGACCCGGTGGCCGCGTTCGCCAACATCCTGTCCGGTCTGCGAGAAGGCGGGCGGCTGGTGTTCATGGTCCCGCAGGCAGGGTCGTCCGACAGTCCCATCGCCCGCGCCACCTCCGCGCTCATTCCGCTGATGCGCATCCCGGCACCCACCGCCCAGGGAATGGACTCCCTGCTCGAACCGGACCGCATTCGTGCGGTGCTCGACGGGGCGGGTTTCGACAGCGTGGCCATCGAGCCGGTCCAAGCGCTCATGAACTTCGGGCGGGACGCCGACGACGCGACCGAGTTCATGCTGAGCCAGGGGGGTGTGCGCATCAACCTGAAGGGCGTGGACGACGCGGTTGTCGAACAGATGCGGAAGGAACTCCGGGAAGGGCTGTTGGCCCATGAGACTCCGAAAGGTGTCCTGATTCCCGGCGATGTCTGGCTGGTCAGCGCCGTTCGTCCATGAGCCTTCGCGTGTGATGTCCCAGAAGCCAGGAAACCCCGAACTCACCTTGAGTTCGGGGTTTCCTTTGTCCGACGGGCTAATCAGGCACATCAACCGGCAGGGCCGGCGCTGAGTGACAAGCGGGCCAGCAATTCCTTCTCGTCGACCTTTCCGTTGAGCGTGAGTGGAAGCTCGGGAACGGGTACGTACAAGGTCGGCACCATGTAGGCCGGGAGCCCGCGCTTGAGTCCCGTTCGTATGCGTTCGGTGGGTATGGGCTCTGCCAGGACAAGATGGGCGACCAGCCGCGGCGCGGGCGACGCGGTGTCGAGGAGCACATGGCAGTCGAGGATTCCGGGCAGACCGCGCAGTGCGGTCTCCACTTCGCCGAGCTCGATGCGGTAGCCGTTGAGCTTGGTCTGCCGGTCCAGCCTGCCGAGATAGGTCAGTTGGCCGTCTTCGGTGAGGACGGCCTCGTCACCGGAGCGGTACCAGCGGCGACCTGTTTCCAGGTCCTCCCGGAACCGGGTCGCGGTCATCCCGGGGTCACCCAGGTAACCGAGTGCCAGTCCGGCCCCGGACACAAGCAGTTCCCCGGGCGTACCGTTCGGAACGGGCCGCAACTGGTCATCGACAATGCGGATCTGCAGGTCCGGAAGCGGCCGGCCGATGTTGCTGGGGCCAGCCGCCTCGGCGTCACGCGGTGACAGCTTGGCATAGGTCACGTGCACCGTGGTCTCAGTGATGCCGTACATGTTGATCAGCTCGACCCGGTCCCCGACCAGGGCATACCACGGCCGTAGCGCGCCGGGATTCAACTTCTCTCCGCCGAAGACCACCCTTCGCAAGGCCAGCCGTTGCGCCTGGGCGTCGGTGATGACGGTGCACAGCTGCCGAAAGGCCGATGGGGTCTGGTTGAGGACGGTTATCCCCTGGTCGACGAGGAACTGCGCGAAGTCGGAAGGGTTCCTTCGTATCCCGGGCGGCACGATCTCAAGTCGTCCGCCGTGCAGCAGGGAGCCGAACATCTCCCACACGGAGAAGTCGAAGGCCGGGGAGTGGAAAAGGCACCAGACGTCGTCCGGGCGGAAGTCCATGTACCGCTCACAGGACTGGAACAGCCTGATCACATTGTGCTGGCTGACGACCACTCCCTTGGGTACGCCGGTCGAGCCGGAAGTGAAGATGACGTAGGCCGGGGACTCCGGATGAAGGTCCGCCGGAGCGAGGGGCGGACAATCCTCGGCGGCCTCCATTGCCCCGGAGATCCGGAGCGCCCTGACGCTGCTCAACGCGGGCAATCCGGGAATCACGTCGTCCTCCGCGAGGAGCGGCAGGGAGATGAACTGCTCAAGGATTCGGCGCATGCGGTCCGGCGGGCTGTCGGGATCCACGGGGACATAGGCCTTGCCGGTTTTGAGTACGGCCAGGACAGCGGCGACGAGCCGGAGTCCCGGCCTGAGCGCCAAACCCACGTAGGGGCCGCGCGCCGTCCGTTTGAGATGGGTGGCGAGCCTGCCGGAAATGGCGTCGAGTTCAGCATAGGTCAGGTCCCGGTCACCGTCGCGGACAGCAATGCGGTCAGGGTGATCCGCGGCGGTGCGCTGAAAAGACGCGAAAAGCGACGCTGTCGCAGTGCCTGGCTCATCGAGCACGAGAACTCCTTCGGGAAAAGGTGGCGCGGTCGGTACTCCAGCAGCGATTCGGTGTTTGTGCACGTCAGCGGGGTCGTAGTCATCGCAGTGCGGGCCCGTGACCGTCGTCCCGACGCGGGCGCCGGCCACAGATCGCATCCGGACTGCCTCGGTATCCCAACTGCCTCGGGCCGTCATCGACTGCATACTCCCCGGCGACTTCTACCCGGCGGGCCCCGGACATAGTCCGGGGCCCGCCGACGCGGATCCGCGCGCCGGAACAACAGCGCTGCCCGCTCCCGCGACGACTACTACGCAGACGTCCACGACTGGCCCGCTACCTGCAACTTCGCTCCCATACCAACCGAAAGCTGCATCTCAGAGGATGTTTCGTTCTATTTCAGGGATGTTTCGCTCCATTTCGTAACAGACTTGGCGATTCGCCCTGCGGAACTCCCGTGACATCGGCGGGCGAAGAGATCAGATGATTGACTGGCATGGACACGAATGTTAATCTTCTAAAGATCAAGGTCCTGGCGGGTCGCGTACGGCCCACCTGGTCCTACTGGCGTACTTCATTTGGTATCGGATTCGGCACACACCGAATCCTGAGCGAAAGTGGGGTCCTTGGGTCATGAAAGTTTGGATCAACGGCGTGCTGTTGGATCCAGAAGAGGCTTTGGTGTCGGTCTACGACCATGGCCTGATAGTGGGCGACGGGGTCTTCGAGACCGTCAAGGCAACATATGGCCGACCCTTTGTGCTGGCCCCGCACCTGGAGCGCCTGGAGCGTTCCGCCAAGGGCCTGGGGCTGCCCGCTCCAGATGTGGACTCCATTGAGCGCGGAGTCATGGCGCTCCTGGCCGAGGCTTCCGCCTGGCCGGTCGGCTGGATCCGGATCACGCACACCAGCGGCGTCGGTCCGCTGGCCTCGAACCGCGGTGATCACGGACCTACCAGCGTGGTGGCTATCGCCGAGGGGTCGCCGTTCCCGGCCACCGCGGATGTGTCCGTAGTTCCGTGGCCGCGGTGCGAGAACGGGGCCCTCACCGGCCTGAAGACCACGTCGTACGGCGAGAACGTCAAGGCCCTGGACTATGCGCGTCAACGCGGAGCCGGCGAGGCGATCTTCGCCAATCTGGCGGGGAACCTCTGCGAGGGAACAGGAAGCAACATCTTCGTAGTGACCGGCGGAAGGCTGACGACCCCGCCGCTGTCCTCCGGTTGCCTGGCCGGTATCACCAGGGACCTGGTCCTGGAGTGGGCCGGCGGCGAAGAGGTCGATCTGCCGATCGAGCAGCTCCAGAATTGCGAAGAGGCATTCCTGACCTCCACGACGCGTGACGTCCAGCCGATTAGGCTGGTGGACGGGACTTCACTCCCGAGTTCACCCGGACCGGTCACCCGCCGGGTACAGGAGATATTCGCCGAGCGCAGTGCGCGGCTCCTGGACTCCCCGGGAAACATTTCTTCCTGAAAGATCACCGGCGGCGCCCGCGCGAAATACCTTTCACATTCGTCCAGCAAAGCTCGCTGCGAGTTCCGGCGGTGCGCGCTCCTTCTCGGCGCCGGAGCCCGGCTGAGGAGAGAGAATGCGACTGCCTGGCCGCGGAATGAGTCATCCACTCTTCGTGAACGCCATCCTCGAACATGCTCGCCTGGCCCCCGGAAAGATCGCGGTGGAGTCCGATGAGTTCCGGCTGACCTACCGGGAGCTCGAAGACCAGAGCGGAGGACTGGCCGCGGTGCTGCGCGACGCCGGCATCGCGCCTGGCAACCGGGTTGCCATGCTCGTCGGCCGCGGCGTGCATGTCGCTGTGGCTCTCCTGGCGACGTTGAGAGTCGGTGCGGTCTACGTACCGATCGATGTCTCGTGGCCGGACAACCGGATCCGCACGATTCTCGACGACGCGCAGGCCTCGGCTGTCATCTGCGACGAGGGCAACGGTCAGCGCCAGTGCTTTCCCGCCGGTCAACTGCTGGTCAAGGTCTCCGAACGCAAGGACGGCGGGGCAGCGGACTTCGCGCCGGAATACTCCCACCCGGCGTACATGATCTATACGTCCGGGAGCACCGGTCGCCCGAAGGGCGTCGTCGTACCCCATGGCGCGCTGGCCGCCCGCTTGGACGCCTTCAAGCATCTCTTCCGGCTGAGTGGTGGGGAACGCTTTCTCGCGCAGTCGTCGGTGGCATTCGACGCGAGCATCCTCGACCTGTTCCTGCCGCTGTCGATCGGTTGCGAGGTCTTCATCGCCTCCGACGCACAGCGTCGCGATCCGGACGAGGTAAGAAGCCTCCTGGAGTGCCGTTCGCTGAACGCCACCTTTGCGACGCCGACCCAGTGGCATTCCCTCGTCCTGGTGGGCTGGCAGGGCCACCCCGACATGAAGATGCTCTCAAGCGGCGAGGCGATGCCGCCCTCGCTCCTGGAGCCGCTCGTCCAACGGGGAACGGTGTTCAACGCCTACGGTCCCACGGAGGCGACGGTCGTCGTGTCGGTGGCGGAGTTGCGCCACGGGGACGAGGTGCATCTGGGCACACCGCTCCCCGAGGTGGAGCTGTGCATCGAGGATGAGGCCGGGAAGCGCATCAGCGAGCCCGGACAAGTGGGCGAGCTCTACATCGGCGGTCCACACCTGGCGTCGGGGTACTGGAACAACCCGGAACTGACAGCGGAGAAGTTCGCTGGTGGCCGGTACCGGACCGGAGACCTGGCGTCCTGGAACGCCGACGGCTGCCTGCTCTACCACGGCAGGGCGGACGACCAGGTGAAGGTCCACGGCCACCGGATCGAGCTCGGAGAGATCGAGGAGGCCGCTCGGTCGCTCGGGCTCGTCAACGGGATCAAGGTTGTCGTGGACGGCGGGGAACCCGTGCGGCTGGCGGCATTCTACACCTCGGCAGGCCGGAGTTCGGACGAGATCCGGGACCTGCTGGCCACGGAACTGCCCGGGTACATGGTGCCCACGGTATGGACCGAGGTCGAGGCTCTTCCGCAGGGGACGACCGGAAAGGTGGACCGGCAGGCACTGCTGGCGCTCCTTGAGCGGCGCACGGCCGATGAGCCCACGCGTGGCGAACGCGCGAACGCCGCAGCCCCCGGGCCGGACGGGTCGCCCCGCCCGGAGCCGGGACCGGACTCGGTCGAGGCGGTGCTGCTCGACATCTGGCGGGACGTTCTGCAGGACCCGGACCTGACCGCGGACAGTGACTTCTTTGCCAGTGGCGGCGATTCGGTGCTGGCCGTCCGCACCGTGAGCCGAGCACGGGAGGCCGGCATCTCCTGCCGCACGTCGGCGCTGTTCGCGCACCCGACGGTCCGGCAGTTGGTGACGGCCGGCAAGGCGCTGCCCGAGGCATCGAATGAGGTCCGGGCGGCGGCGGGAGTCCCACAGCGGTTCGCACTGCTGCCGAACGCGGAGCGACTGCTGCGCGGTGGCGGGCTGGACATCGCGGCGGTACGAGACGCGTACCCGCTCACCTCCGTCCAGGAGGGCATGCTGGTGCGGTCGCTCACCGCACCGGAGAGCGGGGACTACCTGATCCGTATCTGGTGCGACTTGCGTGGCGAGCTGGACCGGAACGCCTTCCGCCAGGCGTGGGAGGCGGAAGTTGCGAGCCAGGACCTGTTGAGTTCCGTCTTCGCGTGGCACGGTCCCTTCCCGTTCCAGGCGGTTCTCGACCGGCCCGCGCTGCGGTGGGAGAGCCACGACTGGAGCGCGTTGGGGCAGCGGGCCGCCAAGGCGGCCTTCGAGGAGCTGAGTTGCTCCCGCTTCGAGGAGGGGTTGGAGTTCGACGCGGAACCGCCGCTGCGGCTCGACCTGATCGATTACGGCGCAGGGTCCAGCCGGCTGCTGCTCACCTTCCACCATCTGCTCCTTGACGGCCTGAGCATCCCGCTGCTGCTTCGGCGGGTCCTCCGCCGGTACGACGGCGACCCGGCCGTCGCGCAGGAGCAGGTGCTGCGCTTCGGCGAGTACGTGTCCTGGTCCCGTCGCCCCTCCGGAGAGCCCGCGACGGCGTTCTGGCGGGACCATCTGGGCGCAGACCGCCGGGATGTGGGAGCGGCCCTGCTGGCTGACCGATCAGGGGTCGGTGATGGCGAGGGGGCGGACGGCGCGCACCTGTCGACCGCCCTGCACCTGGGCCCGGCCCAGTGGTCCCGCGTTGTCCAGCGCTGCCGCCGGGCCAGGATCACTCCGAGCAGCCTGGTGCAGGCCATCTGGTGCCGGGTGGCCCAGGCCTACACCCAAGCCGACCGCGTCGTCTACGGCCTGACCCAGAGCGGGCGCGGCATCGAACCGGTAGGGGCCCAGGAGGCGGTGGGCACGTTCGTGGTCACCGTGCCGGTCGCGGTCGACCCGGGTGCTCATGACTCCCTGACCGATGTCAGCCGTTTCGTGCAGGAGGCCAATGCCCGGACCTCGGAACTGGATCAGGTGCCGCTCAAGGAACTCCAGCGGATGACGGGGGCCGGCCCGGATCGCCCCCTCTTCGACTGCCTGCTCTCCTTCGACCGGGAATGGACCCCGCTCACCGTCGGGCGGCTGTCCGTGGTCTCCAGCGAGACGCGTGAGACGACCGAGTATCCGGTGACCGTCAACGTGCTGGAGCGCGGGGACGGCGGTTGCGATGTGCTCTTCAGCTTCACCCGCGGTGCCGTCAGCTCCTTCCGCGCCGAAGGGGTGAGCGGACTCTTCGAGCGCCTCCTCGGGCTCTGGGCGGCTGGTGACTCCGACCTCCTCTCGGACCTGCCCACCGGGCCGGCCCGTGACACGGAGATGTCCGCAGGGGACGTGCGGTTGTACATGGTGGACCGATGGCTGGCTCCGGTGCCGCACGGCGCTCCCGGCGAGCTGTGCCTGGCCGGGGTCGCACCGGCCGGCCAGGAGCCGACCGCTCAGCTCGTACGCGCGCCGTGGGACCAGGGGCAGTGGCTGGTCCGCACCGGACAGCGGGCACGGCTGCGTCCCGACGGGACAGTCGAGTACCTCGGTGCGCTCGACCCCGGGGCGCATTCCGGGCCGGAACCCGGTGGACCCGCGACCGACCCCGTGGCCGACGCGGTGCACGCCGGACCCTCTGCCGGGAACAGCGAATCGGCGCCGCACGACAGTCGTCCCCGGACCGAGGCCGAGCAGGCGATGGCACGCGTCTGGCGCGAAGTCCTCAGGGCGGAGGCCGTCGGACGGGACGACAGCTTCTTCGCACTCGGGGGCGACTCCATCCTGAGCCTCCAGGTGCTGGCAATGGCCAGGGAGGACGGCTGGACGGTGGACCTGCGTGACCTGCTTCGCACGCCGAGGTTGCGCGACTTCGCGGCCACAGCCCGCCGGGAAGCCGCCGGGGCCGGGGCCGTTGACCGGAGCCCCGGTCAGGACGGCCGCACCGGTTTCGACCTCGTCGAGGAAGCCGACCTGAGCGCCCTTCCGGACGGGATCCAGAGTGCGTTCCCGCTGACCACCCTGCAGTCCGGCATGGTCTACCACACGCAGCTCGACCAGAGCGGCACGATGTACTGGGACGCGTTCGTCTACGAGATCGAGGGCCCCTTCACCGAAGCGGCGTTCCGTGGTGCGCTCGCCGGTCTGGTCGACCGGCACCCGCTCCTGCGTACCCGCTTCGAGCTGGCCGCCTTCCGGCAGCCGCTGCAGCTGGTCCAGGAGACCGCCGAGCCCGCGCTGACGGTGGCGGACTGGCGGGCGGTCCCGTCCGTCGAGCAGCGGCAGCGCCTGCTCGTCTGGCGCGATGACCTGTCGGTGCCCTTCGACGCCCAGCGGGCGCCGTTGTTCACTGTGGACGTCATGGTCCTCGATGACGACCGGTTCGCCGTCGGGCTGCGGCTGTACCACGCGATCGCCGACGGCTGGAGCCTGGCGTCGATGGTCACCGAGCTGCTGCTGGACTACCAGCGTCAGCTCACCGGAGGGGGCGGGCCCATCGCGGCGCCCCGAGCCGGCTATGCCGAGTTCGTCGCTCTGGAACGTGCCGCGATGGCCGACCCGGACCAGCGCGAGTTCTGGTCGTCCTACCTGGGCGACGCCGAGACCATGCGTCTGCCGACGCGCCGTTCGATGAAGGATGCCGACCGCCTCGGCACTCGGGAGTTGCGCAGGTACGCGCTTCCCCGGGATCTGGTGAGCGGGCTCGACTCGCTCGCCGCGGAGCTGGACGTGCCCGCCCGGCAGCTCTTCCTGGCGGCCCACTTCCGGGTGCTGTCGATGATCTGCGGGCAGACGGACGTCGTCTCGGGCGTCGTCATGAACGGCCGTCCCGAGACGTTGGACGCCGACCGGATGGTCGGCCTGTTCCTCAACGCGGTTCCCCTGCGGCTCGACCTGCGTGGTGGCCGCTGGCGGGATCTGGTGCGCGCGGTCGCGGAGCGGGAACTCGCGGTCGTGCCGCATCGCCGGTACCCCGTCTCGGAGATCAAGCGGCACTGCGTTTCGGGCGACCTGTTCGACGTCGCGTTCAACTATGTCGACTTCCACGTCTACACGCGGGCCGCCGAGCGGCTCCACGCGGTGAAGATCCGTGGGATGGAGCACCGCGACGTCATGAACTTCGCGTTCTGTGCGACCTTCTACCGCGGTTGGCCGTACGACAGCGAGCTCACTCTTGCCTACGATCCGGACTGCTTCACCGCGGAGCAGATCGACGACTTCGGCCGCTACTACCTGGCGGCGTTGCGGGCCATGGCCCGGTCCGGCGATGCCGCGTACCAGACGCCCCTGCTCGACGCCGCCGAACGGGACCGCCTCGCTCTCGTCGGCCCGCCGTCCGCCGCCACGGCGTCGCTCCTCGGTCACGTGCGGGGGCACGCGGTCCGTACCCCGGACGATCCGGCGGTCGGGGACGGGGAGCGCACCCTCACCTACCGGGACCTGGCCGACCTGACTGCGGCCGTCGCGGCCGCCCTGCGGGGCATGGGTGCGGGTCCTGGCGACGTGGTCGCGGTGAAGGTACGCCGGGACGCACGGCTGCCGGCGGCCCTCATGGGGGTCATGGCGGCCGGAGCCGCCTACCTTCCGCTCGACGGCCGCGCACCGGCCGACCGGGAACGCTTCATGCTCGACGACAGCGGGGCCGCGCTGGTGCTCTGCGACGGGGACACCCGTGGCACGCTCCCCGTGGGCACCCGCACCCTGAATCTGGACGAGATCGAGCTCACCGGCGCAAGGGAGACCGGCGTCGCTCCGACGCCCGATCCTGACTCCCCCGCCTACCTGATCTACACCTCCGGCTCCACCGGACGGCCGAAGGGCGTGCTGGTCCGGCACCGCAACCTGGACAACCTGCTGGCGGGGATGGCCGGGACCCCCGGCCTCGGGGCGACCGACCGGCTGCTCGCCACCACGACCGTCGGCTTCGACATCGCGGCCCTGGAGCTGTTCCTGCCGTTGCGCCAAGGGGCTCAGGTCGTCGTCGCCCCGGACGATGTGTCGCGGGACCCGGTGGCCCTCGCCGGCCGTCTGAAGGAGCACGACATCACGGTCATGCAGGCGACACCGTCGCTGTGGTCCCAACTGCTGGACGCGGGCTGGGGCGGGAAGGCCGACCTCAAGGCCCTGTGCGGGGGCGAGCCGCTGCCCGCCCCGCTCGCGGAGCCCCTGCGGGCCGCCTGCCGCGAGCTGTGGAACATGTACGGCCCGACCGAGACGACCATCTGGTCCTCCTGCGCGCGGGTCGAGCCGGGTGAGCCGATCCGGATCGGCATGCCCACCGCCGACACCCGGATGTACGTGCTGGACGCCCACCTGGCCCCCGTTCCGCGCGGTGTGGCGGGAGAGCTGTGCATCGCGGGCGGCGGCGTGGCGGCCGGCTACCGCAACCGTCCCGAGCTGACCGCAGAGCGTTTCGTCCGCGATCCGTCCGACGGCGGCGCCATGTACCGGACCGGCGACCTCGCCCGGATCGACGAGCGGGGCAGGGTCGAGTACCTCGGGCGGCTCGACCATCAGGTCAAGATCCGCGGTCACCGGATCGAGCTCGGCGAGGTCGAGAACCTCATCGAACGGCATCCCGATGTCGGCAAGGGAATCGCCGCGCTGCACCGCCACCCCGAGCGCGGCGAGGAACTTGTCGGCTACTTCACGCTCACCGCCGACGCGCTGTCCCGGCGCTCCGCCGAACTGCACCGCGCCCAGGTGGCCCACTGGGAGGACGTCTGGTCCTCGGTCTACTCCACCGGCGCCGGACCGCGGTCCGCCGGCCTGCTCAACCTGGCCGGGTGGAACAGCAGTTACACCGGCGAGCCGATGCCGGACACGGAGATGGTCGAATGGATCGACGCCACGGTCGAGCGGATCCGGTCGCTGGGCGCCCGCCGGATACTGGAGATCGGCTGCGGAACCGGCCTGCTGCTGGGACGGCTGGCGCCGCACTGCGACCGCTACGTGGGGACCGACGTGTCCGCCGCGGCCCTCGCCCACGTCCGCGACGCGGTGCTGACCGCCCCGGAACTGGCGGGCTGCGACGTGCGGTTGGAGCAGGCTCCGGCCGACGACCTGAGCCGGCTCGGCGACGAGCGCTTCGACCTGGTGGTTCTCAACTCGGTCGTCCAGTACTTCCCCAGCCGCGCGTACCTGGACCAGGTGCTCGGTCAGGCCGTCGCGATGGTCGGCGGGGCTGGCCGGGTGCTGGTCGGTGACGTGCGGCACCTCGACCTGGCCGCCGCGATGTACGTGTCGGTCGCCGACCACCGCGGCGCCCTGTCCGGCTCGACCACCGACGAGGTCGTGGCGCACGGACGGTCGCAGGAGAAGGAACTGCTGGTGGCCCCGAGCTACTTCACCGACCTGGCGGAGCTCGGCGTCACCCGGACCGACGTCCTGCTGCGCCGGGGAACCGTCCACAACGAACTGACCCGCTTCCGCTACGACGCCGTACTCCACGTCGGCGTGCCCGCGCCGACCATCGAGATGGACTGGCTCGACCAGGGCATCCGCCCGGTCGGGCTCGCGGAGATCGAACGTCGCCTCGGCTCCGGTGAGCCGTTCGGTCTGCGGCGGGTCGCCAACGCGCGGCTGGCCCGGGAGCGGTTGCTCCTGGGTGAGGAACAGGCCGGGGCGCCAGGGCTGGACGCCGAGGTGCTGAGCGCCCTCGCGGCGAGGCACGGCTACCACGCCCGCACGAGCTGGGCCGCCGAGTACCCGCTCGGCGCGTTCGACGTGGCCTTCGTCCCGCGCAGGCGGGAGGGCGTACCCGACCTCCCCGTGGCAGCGCGGCGCGACCGCCCGACCAACACGCCGCTGCTGTCGGAGGTGGAGCGCGGCATGGCCGTCGAGCTCCGCACGGCGCTGGCGGCCGAACTGCCCGAGCAGGCGGTGCCGGCGCACCTGGTGCTGTTGGAGGCGGTGCCGCTCACCCCCAACGGCAAGGTCGACAGAAGGCGTCTCCCCGATCCGCGTTCGGCGTCGGCCGGTGACGCGTACGTGGCGCCGCGCAACGACGCCGAACGGCGGCTGTGCGAGCTCTGGGCCGACCTGCTCGGTGTGGCACGGGTCGGGGTGAACGACGACTTCGTGGGGCTGGGCGGGCATTCCCTGCTGGCCACACAGCTGATCACGCGTGTCAATCGGGCCTTCGCCAGTGACCTGCGGCTGCGTGACCTGTTCGCCACCGCCACCGTGGCCGGGCTCGCCGCGGAGATCGAACGGCGCGGGCCGCTCGTCGGCGATCAGGCGGCCGAACGCCCCCGGATCCAGCGCCGTCGGCGTGGCGCCTGATGACCTCACCAAGCGACGACCGGAGGCTCCCCATGCAGCCTGACGTTCTTCCTCTGTCCTTCGCCCAGTCGCGTCTGTGGTTCCTGGAGCAGTTGTTCCCAGGGCGGGCGACCTACCACCTGCCGCTGTTCGTCACGCTGGACGGCGCCGTGGACCCGGACGCGTTGCGAACGGCGCTCGGCGAGGTCGCCGGCCGGCACGAGGCACTGCGCTCGACCTTCCCCGACGAGGAGGGCGAGCCGCGGCAGCTGGTCCACGACCGTGCGGTCGTGGACTTCGCGGTGGTCGACGCGGCCGCCGATGTCGACGACCAGTTGCTGCAACTGGTCGCGCTCCCGTTCGACCTGGCGGCCGGCCCGCTGTGGCGGGTGCGTCTGCTGCGCGTCGGGCCACGCGAGCACATCCTCGCGGCGGTGTTCCACCACCTCATCAGCGACGGCTGGTCGATGGGGATCTTCACCCGGGAGCTCGGGCACCACTACAACCGCGCGGTGCGCGGCGGCGGCGGCGAACTCCCCGAACCGGAGATCCAGTTCGGCGACTTCGTGCTCTGGGAGCGCGAGCAGCTGTCCGACGAACGCCTGGCGCGGGGGCTGCGGTTCTGGAAGGAACGGTTGGACGGCGCCCCCGATCTGCTCGCCCTGCCGACGGACCGGCCGCGCCCCGCGGTGGCGTCCAACGCGGGTCGGCTGTTCGGCACCCGGCTGCCGCGCACGCTGACCGACGACGTCCGCCGCCTCGGCGAACGCGAGGGTGTGACGCCCTTCATGGTGCTGCTGGCCGGGTATTCGGTGCTGCTGAACCGCTACGCCCAGTCCTCGGACGTGGTGGTGGGAATCCCCACGGCGGGCCGCTCGCTGCCGGAAACCGAAGGCGTGTTCGGCTACTTCGCCAATACCGTCCCGCTGCGTCTGCGGGTCGACCCGAAGCGGGACTTCCGTGCGGCGCTCCAGCAGGTCAAGCAGACGGCCTTCGATGCCTACGACCATCAGGACATTCCGCTCGACCTGATGGTCGACGAGCTGGGGGTGGCGCGGGACCTCAGCCGCAGCCCGTTGATCCAGACGCTGTTCGTGCTCCTGGAGGAGGGGCGTTCCACGCTGGGAGCCGGGCGCAGCGGACTGGATCTGGACGGGGTGACGGCCACCGGGCGTCGTTCGGTGACCGGCCACGCCAAGTTCGACCTGTCGCTGGTGGCCGAGGAGACCGAACAGGGCTACGCCTTGGAGTTCGAGTACTCCACCGACCTGTTCGTCGAGGACACCGTCCGGCGGATGGCGGACCACTACGCGCGGCTGCTGGCCGCGGCGGTCGCCGACCCGCGACGGCCCGTGGGGGAACTCCCGTTGGAGGACCCCGTGGAGGTGGCCGAACGCGTCCGGGCACTGAACGGCGCGGACCTGCCGCACGACCGGGACCTCCTGCTGCACCAGTACGTCGAGCGTTTCGCGCGACGCACGCCGGGCGCCCCGGCGATCCGGGACGAGCACGGTGAGCTGACCTACCGCGAGCTGAATGAGCACGCGAACCGGTTGGCGCGGGCCCTGGCCGCTCGCGGTGTGGGCCCCGGCGACGTCGTCGGCATCGCGTCGGCGACCGGACGCGAGCTGGTGACCGCGATGGTCGCGGTGCTGAAGACCGGCGGCGCGCATGTCGCGATCGAGGTGAACCATCCGCCGGAGCGGATCCGGGCGGTTCTGGCGGACGCGGGCGTGTCGATCGTGGTCGCCTCCCCCGAGCTGCGCGATACCGTGGCGGGGAGCGCCGACGTGCTGGTCCCCGCGGATCCCGCTGAACGCCGGGGCATCGATGAGCTCGGGTCGACCGACCTCTCGGTGTCCATCGGTGCGGACGCGATGGCCTACCTGGTGTACACCTCGGGATCGACCGGCGAGCCCAAGGGCGTGCCCATCGCGCACCGCGGCGTCACCCGGCTCTTCCCCGACCCGGACCCGGTGTACCGCTTCGGGCCCGGTGACTGCTGGACGCTGTTCCACTCCTGCGCGTTCGACCTCTCGGTATGGGAGATATGGGGGGCACTGAGCCACGGCGCGGCCCTGAGCCCGGTGCCGGCGCTGGTCGGCCGGTCCCCTGAGGAGTTCGCCGAACACCTGGTGCGGCACGACGTCAGCGTGCTGAACCAGACGCCGGCGGCCTACGAGCAGTTGCTGGACCACTTCGCCCGGTGCGGAGTCCCAGAGGGGCTGCGTCTGCACACCGTGATCGTGGGCGGCGAGGCATGGGGGGCGGAGCTCGCCGAGCGGCACCGGGCGCTGCTCGACGGGGTGGCGCTGTACAACGAGTACGGACCGGCGGAGGCAGCGGTGTGGACGACGCACCGGCGTGTCTACGACCCCGGGACCAGGCAGTCGCATCCGGTCGACCTCGGCGTGCCCCACAGCCAGAGCCTGGTCGTGGTGCTCGACGAGAACGACAGGCCGGTGCTTCCCGGGACAGTCGGCGAGATCTGCCTCGGAGGTGAGGGGCTCACCCGGGGTTACTGGATGCGGGCGGAGCTGGACGCGGTCGCGTTCTTCGAGGCGGTCCTGCCCGGGGCCGGGAGGCAGCGGCTCTACCGCACCGGAGACCTGGGCCGATGTACCGCCGACGGTCGGGTCGAGTTCGTCGGCCGCAAAGACCGCCAGGTCAAGATCCGTGGCTACCGGATCGAGCTGCGCGAGGTGGAGAGCGCGCTGCTGGCCCTGCCCGGAGTCCGGGAGGCGCTGGTCACCGCCGTCGAGGGGCTGCGCCTGGTCGCCCATGTGGTGCCGGAGCCCGGGGCCGAGCTGACCGGGTCCGCCGTCACCGAGGGGCTGAAGGCCAGGCTGCCGCTCTACATGGTCCCCGCCCACGTGGTGCCGCTGGACGCCTTCCCGCTGACCGCCAACGGGAAGATCGACCATGACCGGCTGCCCGCGCCGCGTCCGGTCAGCCGTGGCGGCCATGTCGCGCCGAGCACCCCGACCGAGAAGGTTGTGGCCGAGGTGTTCGCCGAGATCCTCGGCATCGCCTCCATCTCGGCCGACGCCGACTTCTTCGACCACGGCGGGCACTCGCTGCTGGCGACCCAGGCCGCGGCCAGGATCGCCGACCGGTCCGGCCGGCACTGTCCGGTCCGCGCGCTGTTCGAGTGCGGCACGGCGACCGCGCTGGCCCGGCGGCTCGACGACGCCTGGGCGGAGGCGGGCGGGCCAGCGGGAATGGACGGCCCAGCGCTGCCGGAGATCGTCGCCGACCCGGACCGGCGCTACCAGCCCTTCCCGCTGACCGATGTGCAGCAGGCGTACTGGGTGGGACGAACAGGAGCGCTGGACTTCGGAGAGGTCTCGGTCCACTGCTACATCGAGTACGACGTGCCGGAACTGGACGTCGCCCGCCTGGAGCGGGCGTTCAACCGGCTCGTGCTCAGGCACGAGGCGCTGCGGCTGGTGGTGGAGGAAGGCCGGCAGCGCATCCTGCCCGAGGTCCCGGTGTACCGCTTCGTGGTGAACGACCTGGCGGGGGACGACTCGGACGAGGTCGGGCGGACGCTTGCGGCCATCCGCGACCGGATGGCGCACCAGGTCCTGCCCAGCGAGCGCTGGCCGCTGTTCGAGATCGCCGCGAGCCGGCTGCGGGACCGCCACCGTCTGCACATCAGCCTGGACGCGCTGGGGCTGGACGCGTGGAGCCTGAACCTCATCCTCGACGAGTGGGCCCGTCTCTACCGCGAGGAGGACACCGAGCTCCCCGCTCTGCAACTGAGCGTGCGCGACTACGTGCTGGCGGAGCGGGCGTTCACCGGGACGGCGGCGTTCAGGCGGTCCCAGGACTACTGGACGGCCAGGCTGGACACCCTGCCCGACGCTCCGGCGCTGCCGCTGGCGCCGACCGCCCCGACCGGGCCGCACCGCTTCGACCGGGTGCAGCGCCGTCTCCCGGCGGCCGATCTGCGCGCCCTGCGCGAACGGTCCGAGCGGCACGGCCTGTCACTGTCGGCGGTCCTGGCGGCGGCCTTCGCCGACACCCTTGCCATGTGGAGCGCCGAGCCGCACTTCACCGTCAACATGACCCTCTTCAACCGGCTGCCGGTCCATCCCCAGATCAATCGGATCGCCGGCGACTTCACCTCGGTGAACCTCCTGGAGCTGGACTGGTCAGAACCGGACGTTCCGTTCTCCGCGCGGGCGGGCCGGACCCAGGAACGGCTCTGGGAGGACCTGGACCACCGCCACTTCGGCGGTGTCCGCGTCCTGCGTGAGCTCGCCCGCAGACGCGGGCTCGACGGGGGACCGCTGATGCCGGTGGTGTTCACCTGCCTGCTGGGCGGTGACGGCCAGGCGGACGGCTGGGAGAGCCTGTTCCCTGACGAGGTCTTCAACATCACCCAGACACCGCAGGTCTGGCTGGACTACCAGGTCTACGAATCCCGCGGGGAGCTGGTGGTCTGCTGGGACCACGTGGCGGGGCTCTTCCCGGACGGCCTCGTGCGGGACATGCACGAGGCGTACTGCGCCGCACTGGGTGCGCTCGCGGCGGACGAGAGCGCCTGGGGCGCCGCGCGGCTCACCCCGTTCCCCGAGGGGCAGGCCGACCGCCGGGCCGTGGTCAACGGCACCGCCTGGGACGAGCCGGGCAGGCTGCTGCACCAGCTCTTCGAGGACCGGGCCGCGATGAGCCCCGACGCCGTCGCGGTGGTCGCCGAGGACCGCACCCTGACGTATCGCCTGCTCAACATCGCCGCCAACCGGGCCGCCCGGCGGCTGACGGCCGCGGGCGTCGAGCCGGGCGGGCGGGTGGCGGTCCTCGCGGGCAAAGGATGGCGTCAGGTGGTGGCCTGCCTGGCGATCCTCAAGGCCGGCGCGGCCTACCTGCCGCTCGACGCCGGTGCGCCGCAGCAGCGTGTCGAGGCCATCCTCCGCCGGGCCGAGGTGTGCGGCGTCCTGGCCGCCCCGGAGATGCTCGCCCGGGTCGCCGGGCCGGCCGACTGGTGCCCCCCGGGCGGCGCGGCGGTGCTGCCGGTGGACGAGGACCTGCTGGGACCGGTCGCCGAGGACGAGGACATCACCGACCCCCCGGCGCGCCAGGCGCTCACCGACCTCGCCTACCTGATCTTCACTTCCGGGTCCACCGGCGAGCCCAAGGGCGTGATGATCGACCACCGGGGCGCGGTGAACACCGTCCTGGACATCAACGACCGGTTCGGGATCGGTCCGCAGGACCGGGTCCTGGCGCTCTCGGCCCTCGGCTTCGACCTGAGCGTCTACGACGTCTTCGGTCTGCTGGCCGCGGGCGGCGCAGTGGTCGTCCCACCGGACGACCAGGTACGCGAACCGGCGCTGTGGGCCGATTGGGTGGTCGACCACCGGGTCACGGTGTGGAACACGGTGCCCATGTCGATGGAGATGTTCGTGGAGGCCGTGAGCGGCCGTCATGATCAGCTCCCGGACGGCCTCGCGAGCAGTCTGCGGCTGGTCATGCTCAGCGGCGACTGGATCCCCACCGATCTGCCCGGCCGGGTGTCGGACGTGTTCGGCGACCCGCGGACGGTGAGTCTCGGCGGCGCCACCGAGGCGTCGATCTGGTCGATCGCCTACGAGATCGACCGGGTGGATCCGCAGTGGGTGAGCGTCCCCTACGGACGACCGCTCCGCAACCAGACGTTCCATGTGCTGGACCGGGCCATGCGGGCCCGTCCCGACCATGTGCCCGGCGACCTCTACATCGGCGGAACCGGCCTGGCCCAGGGGTACTGGCGGGACCCCGGGCGGACCGGGGCGGCCTTCGTCATCCACCCGGGCACCGGCGAACGGCTCTACCGCACCGGTGACCTCGGACGCTACCTGCCGAGCGGTGACATCGAGTTCCTGGGACGCCACGACCTGCAGGTCAAGGTGGGCGGCCACCGCATCGAGCTCGGTGAGATCGAACATCACCTGGCCCGGATACCAGGACTGCGGCACGGCCTGGCGCACGTCTTCAAGCCGGACGGGCGCACCCCGCGGCTTGCCGCGTACCTGCACGTCGACGCGCCGGACGCGGACGAGCAGGCCGAGGCGGCGGCGGTCGAGTTCCGGATGGGGCAGCACGGGCTGCGCGTACTCGACGGGAAGCGCCACCCCATCGAGACCGACCGGGACGGGGCGGCTCTGAGCCGGCGCAAGAGCTTCCGGGTCTTCGAAGGCGAGGAGACGGACCCGCGGAAACTCGCCTCCTGGCTCACCCGGGCGCTGGCGCCCCAGGTCGCGTCGGGCGCCGACTGGTCGATCGGCGACGCCGTCCGTCCGTTGCTGGCCTGGACGGCCGAGGGGTCGGCACTGCCCAGGCGGCGCTACGGGTCGGCGGGGACTCTGTATCCGGTCCAGACCTACCTCGTCAGCGACCAGGAGACAGCGGACGTGACCGCGGGGGTGTTCTATCTCGACCCCGTGCAACACGGGTGGGTCCAGGTGGGCACCGAGGAGGCGGCCGTCGCCTGGCGCGCCGCCCGCGGCGGCCGGGGGCCGGCCCTGCTGCTGGTGGCCAAGGGGTCGGCGATCGAGCCGCAGTACGGCGAGCGAGGCATGCTCTACAGCGCTGTCGAGGCGGGTTCGATGGCCCAGCTGGTCATCGACGCGACCCGGTCGAGCTGGCGGCTGCGCCCGGACCGCGAACCGGGCGAGCTGGCGTCACTGGTACTGGAGAGCCCCGACTGCCGGCTGCTGGGCGTCCTCGAACCCGGGACACCGGTCGAGCGGAACCACGGTGGCGCGGGCGGCTCGCTCCCGGGCGACCTCACCGTGCTGGTCCACGTCAGGCCGGGTGCCGCCCCGACCGGAGCCGTCGGTGCCCTGTCGGCCGGTTGGCACCGTTGGGAGGACGGTCACTGGGTCGGCTTCGGCGGGCCGGAGCCCGCACCCGACCTGTCGAACCCTGACAACTGGTCGATCTACCAGCACGCGACGGCCGCCGTGTTCCTCGTCGGCCGCGCGTCCGGGGGCTCCTCGACCCCGGCGGCGGCGCTGTCGGCCGGAATGCTGTCGCAGCGCCTGGCGGAGACCGGCCACCACTACGGGCTCGGCGGCTGCTCGATCGGTGAACTCGACCCGGCGAGCGACCGGATCGTACGGGACGCGGCCGGAGGCGGGGAGGTCCTGCACGCGTTCTTCGCCGGCCCCGTGGCCGACGCGCAGCGCGCTGACGCACGACCCAGCGAAGCCGTCCCCTTCCGACAGGTGCTGTCCCGGAAGGCCCGGACGGTGCTGGAGCGCCACCTGCCCTCATACATGGTCCCCGAGCACTACCTGGTGCTCAGCCAGCTGCCGTTGTCGCCCAACGGCAAGGTCGACCGCAGCCGCCTGCCCGCCCCGGCCGTCTCGGAGCCGACCGGTCGGAGCGCGCGGACCGCGACCGGTGAGCACCAGTACGACGCCACCGAGCGGCTGGTCGCGGACCTGTGGGCCGAGCTGCTGGAGGTCACGCCCGGACCGGACGATGACTTCTTCGCTCTCGGCGGCCACTCGCTGACCGCGACGCTCCTGCTCAACCGCGTCCGGGAGGTCTTCGGGGTCGACCTGCGGCTGCGTGGCATCTTCCTGAACCCCGACGTGGTCTCGCAGGCCAGGCTCATCGAGGCGATGCGCGCCGACGGCCCGGCGGCGGACACGGCACCGGCCCTGCGGCGGCGTTCGGCCTCCCGTGCTCCGGCATCGTCCGGTCAGCAGCGCCTGTGGTTCGCCGAACAGCTCGCCGCACCCGACCGGCGCGGCTCGGTCTACGCCATGCCCTCGGTCGTCCTGATCGACGGCGCGATGCGCTGGCCGCAACTGCGGCGGGCTGTGCAACGGATCGTGGACCGGCACGAGGTGCTCCGGACGACCTTCCAGGCCGCCGAAGGGCGGATCTGGCAGATCGTCCACGAGCGGATGTCCGTTGAACTGGACGTCGAGGACTGCCCGGGAGCGCGGCAGGCCGACCGGCGGGCCTACGCCGACCGGCGCCTGCAGGAACTGGCCGAGCGCCGTTTCGACATGGAACACGGCCCGCTGTTCCGGTTCCATGTGCTGCGGCTGGCCGAGGACCGCCACCTGCTGTTCACCGCGCTGCACCACATCGTCTCCGACGGCTGGTCGGTGGGGGTGTTCGCGGCCGAGCTCGAAGCCGCCTACCAGGCCGAGATCGAGCAGCGCGAACCTGAGCTTCCCGAGCTGGCGGTGCAGTACGCCGACTACGCGGCCTGGCAGCAGGAGACGAGCACACAGCGGGCCGTGACCGCGCAGCTCGACTTCTGGCGCCGGACACTGTCCGGGGCGCCGACGATGTCGGTGCCGCCGGCGGACCTGCCCCGGCCCGCCCGGCAGGACTTCACCGGATCCAGCGTCACCCGGCTGCTGCCGCCCGAGCTGACCGGCCGGATCGAGGAGCGCTGCCGGGAGCTCGCGGTCACACCCTTCGCCTTCTACCTGGCGGCGTACACGGCCTGGCTGTCCCACACCACCGGCCAGGACGAGTTGGTGGTGGGCACCCCCGTCGACTCCCGGCACCACCCCCACCTGGAACAGCTCATCGGGTTCTTCGCCAACATGCTGGCTCTCCGCGTCGGCAGTGCGGCGCAGGGGACGTTCGGCGACCATGTCCGAGCGGTGCGGGACCAGGTCCTGGCCGCCCACGAGCACCGGGAGGTGCCGTTCGAGAACGTGGTCGACAGTCTCGGCATCGACCGCGACCCCGGCCTGCACCCGCTCTTCCAGACCACCTTCGTGTACGAGAGCGCCGACCGGACCTCCACACTGCCCGGGGCCGTTCCCGTACCGCTGGCGTCGACCGTCGCCCGCTACGAGGTCAGCGTGCTGCTGCGGCCGCGGAACGACCAGTGGGAGCTCACCGTCGAGTACGCGACCGGCCTCTTCCTGCCCGGGACCGCGGAACGCTGGCTGGAGGAGATCCTGCGCCTGCTGGACACGGCGGCCGCGGACCCGCGGGTGGCCCTCGGCGACATCGCCGCCGTGCTGGACCGCGCCGAGGAGTCCGGCGCCGCCGGCCGCAAGGGTCTGCAGCGCCCGCTGCCGGAGATCACCGTTTCCGAGCGCTTCGAGGAGATGGCGCGTCTGCATCCCGATGAGCGCGCGATCCACTCCGGCGAGGAGACGGTCACCTATCGCGAACTGGACAGCCGGGCGAACCGAATCGCGCGGCTCCTGGTCGCGAGCGGGGCGGGACCCGGGCACGTGGTGGGCGTCTGCATGCGTCGTTCGGTCGAGCTGTTCGCCACCTACCTGGCCGTGCTCAAGATCGGCAGCTGCTACTCGGCGATCGACGGCGGCAACCCGCCCGCCCGCATTGCCGCGGTGCTGGAGGACCTGACGCCCGATCTGATCGTCACCGACCGGGAGAACGCGGCCAAGATCACCGATGGTCGTCGCGTGGTGCTGGACGAGCAGGCGACGGCCGGCCTCGACGACGGCGGCCTCACCAGCCGGGCCCGCCCGGACGACCTGGCCTACATCGTCTACACCTCGGGTTCCACCGGTAAGCCCAAGGGCGTGCGGATCCGGCACCGCGGAGTGGTCAATCTGGCCCTCTCCCAGCACGACCACGTCGAGGTGGGACCCGGCCGCCATGTGCTGTCCCTGGCGTCCTGCGGCCACGACGGCTCGGTGTGGGAATGGACCACAGCGCTGCTCAACGGGGCGACGCTCACCATCGTGGCGGACGCGGCCGCCGAGGTGGTGAACCGGCTTCATCATCCGGACCGGCACCCGCCGGTGCACCTGGCCGCGCTCACCCCGACCGTGCTGGCCACCCTGCCCGCGCACGCACTCCCCGACATCGAGGTGCTGGTGGTCGCGGGCGAGAGCTGTCCGCAGCACCTGATCGACAGGTGGGCCGGCCGGGCGAGGATGTTCAACTTCTACGGGCCCAGCGAGGCCACCGTCACCAGCACGGTGTGCCCGGTCGACGGGGACCGCACCGCCGACACCATCGGGCTGCCCGTCCGCAACACCGAAGTCTGGCTCCTCGACGAGCGGCTCCGGCCGGTTCCCGCCGGAAGCACCGGTGAGATCTGCGTCGGTGGTGTCGGACTGGCCGCGGGATACCACGGAAGGGACGACGAGACGGCTGCCTCGTTCGTCGAGACCGTGGTCGGCGGCCGGTCCACGCGGCTGTACCGCACGGGCGACCGGGGCCGCTGGTCGGCCGACGGCCTGCTGCGATTCCTCGGCCGGCTCGACGAGCAGGTGAAGGTCCGCGGAGTCCGGGTCGAGCCCGGCGAGGTCCGCGCCCAGTTGCTCAGGCTGCCGGGCGTCGACCAGGCCGCGGTGGTCGCCGACAGCGGGTCGGGAGAGGTCCGCTTGCTCGGCTACCTGGTCGCGGCGAGTCCGCTCGACACCGGCGAGCTGCGCGACCGGCTGCGGCGGACACTGCCGGACGCGATGGTTCCCGCCTGGCTCTGCCAGGTCGACGAGCTGCCCCGGGCGCTGAGCGGGAAGGTCGACGCCGCGCGGCTGCCACGCCCCGGGGCCGCGCCGGCGCCGAACGAACCGGTCCGGGAGCCCAGCCGGACCGAGCGCAGGCTGCAGTCCCTCATGGAGACGGTTCTGGAGGGCGAGCGGCTCGGGCCCGACGACGACTTCTTCCGCCACGGCGGACATTCGCTGAAGGCCGTCCAACTCGTCACCGCCGTGTACGAGGAGTTCGGGGTGGAGCTGGAGGTCCGGGACGTGTTCGACCAGCCCACGGTGGCGGGACTGGCGGAGCTGATCGACAACAAGGGGCAGCGTTGATGACCGACATGACCACGCAGGCGCGGCGTCAGCCGGTGTCCCGTTTTCAGCGGCAGCTGTGGCTGGCCGAGCGGATCGCACCGGCACCGGGCACCTACAACCTTCCGGTGCTCCTGGAACTGCGCGGAACGCCGCAGGTCCCGGCCCTGGCCGTGGCGCTGCGGACGCTTCTGCAGCGGCACTCGGTACTGCGCTGGCAATTCCCTGAGGCGGACGGTGAACCCTACGCCGAGGACTGCGGCGACACGGTGGTGCCGGTCACGGAACTCGACTGGCAGGATCTGCCCGAGCCGGACCAGGAGGCACGGCTCGCGGAGTTCTTCCGGCAACCGTTCGAGCTCGACCGGGGACCGCTCGTGCGTGTCGTGCTGGGCCGGGTCGGGCCGGACCGCTACTGGTTCGCGCTGTGCGTGCACCACCTCCTGGTGGACGGCTGGTCCATCGGCATTCTGCTGAACGAGCTGGCCGCCTGCTACAGCGCGTCCGTGCTGGGGCGGGAGGCGGAGCTGCCCGCTCCCGGCACCACCTTCGAGCAGGACATCCAGCGTGAACCAGCGGACCTGACAAGGCAGTTGGAGTTCTGGAAGAAGTCCCTGGCCGACGCTCCCCAGCGGCTCACCCTGCCGTTCGAAAGGGAGCGCGACTCCTGGTCGGGACAGGCCCGTCGATATGACTTCGGTCTCTCCCCGGAGCTGAGCGCCCGGCTGCGCACGCTCGGCGAGGAGCGCCGCTCCAGCCCCGCGATGACACTGATGACGGCGTACCTCGCCACGCTGGCCCGCTTCGGCGACACCACGGACGTCCTCGGAACGATTCCGGTGGTGAACCGGCTGCGCCCGGGCCTGGGCAACACCGTGGGCCTGCTCACCAACACCCTGCCGGTACGGCTGGCCCTCGACCCGGGCACCAGCTTCGCCGACGCCCTGACCCAGGTGCGCAACCGTCTGCTGAACAGCATGAGCAACGCCGATGTGCCGTTCCAGCAGATCGTCGACGCGGTCGCCACCGAGCGCGAGGCGAACGTGCCCACGCTCTGCCAGGTGCTGTTCACCTGGGGGGAAAGCGGGCCACCGCTCGTCCTGGACGGCCTGGAGACCACTCTGCGGCCGGCGCCCGAGATCGCGGTCAGGTTCGACCAGATGCTGTTCGCCGGTGAGCGGGACGGCCGCATCGAGCTCCGCCTGGAGTACCCCGCCGAGCTCTATGACGACGACTCGGTCTCCCAGTTCGCCGAGAGCTATGTCGCCTGCCTGACGGCGATGGCCGACGACTGCGACCAGGCGGTCGAGTCGGCTTCGCTGGTCTCCGCCGAGCAGCGCCGCCGGATGGCCGAGTGGTCGCGGCCGCGGCCCGGCCGCATCCGGGCGCGTACCGTCCACCAGTTGGTCGAACAGCAGGCCGCTGCGGGCCCGCGGGTCGTCTCGCTGCACCAGGGTGGACAGACCTGGGACTACGCCTGGCTCAACGCCACGGCCAACCGGCTCGCCAGGAGGTTGCGCGCCGCCGGGATCGGGCGCGGCGACGTCCTCGCGCTCTGCATGGAGCGTTCGGTCGAACGGGTCGTCGCCTGGCTGGCGACGGTCAAGGCCGGCGCCGCCTATGTGTCGATCGACCCGGACGACTCCGCCGCCGACCGGGAGGGCGTGCTGGTCGACGCCGGTGCGTCGCTGCTGCTGGCGCACAAGGCCCTGGCACCGGGCTTCGGGCCGGGCATCCCGCTGCTGGTCTGGGAGCAGATCGAGCCGGAGCTGGCGGAACTGGAGGGGACCGACCTCGGTCTGGAAGTCGGCCCCGACGACCTGGCCTGCGTGGTCCACACGTCCGGGACCACCGCGGAACCCACAGGGGTACGACTGCCGCACCGCGGCCTGGTCAACCTCGCCGCACACCACCGGGAGGCCTTCGGGGTCGGGCCGGGCGGTGTCGTCCTCCAGTTCTCCAACGCCGCCTGCGACGCCTCGGTATGGGAATGGACGACCGCGCTCGCCAACGGCGCCGCGCTGCGGCTCCCGCAGACGGGTGCCGCCGGCGACCGGACGGACGACACCCGCGACCGGTTGGGCGAGAGCGTCGCGGCGCTGCGCGAGCCCGGTGTCACCGTGGTCGGTCTGCCGCCCAGCGTCGCCGAGCTCCTTCCTGACGACGCGCTGCCCACGGTCGGCACCCTGCTGCTGCGGGGCGAGCCGTGCCCGCCCGAACTGCTGGCCAGGTGGGCGGCGCGGGTGCCCGTGGTGGCCGACAGCTACGGGCTCAGCGAAGCGACGATCATGAGCAGCAGCTTCGTCCACCGGCCCGGATTCCCCGCCCGAACGGTGGGGGCCGCGTTGCCCGGCGTCGGCATTCACATCCTGGACCACGCGGGCCGACCGCTTCCTCCCGGCATGGTCGGCGACATCTGCGTGTCCGGTGAAGGTCTGGCGCTCGGCTACCTGAACCGGCCGGAGCTGGACGCCGAGCGGTTCACGACCTGTCCGCTGGGCCCGGGCGGTGCGCCGGTGCGGGTCCACCGGACCGGCGACACGGGCCGGTACCTGCCCGACGGCAACGTGGTGTTCGAGGGCCGCCGCGGCGACCGGATCAGGCTGCGCGGTCACCGGGTGGATCTCGACGGGATCACCCGCACGCTCCGGACGCACCGGAAGGTGCTGGCCGCCGCGGTGACCGTCTCCACGGAGGGACGCAGCACTCCCTGTCTCACCGCCCATGTGGTAGCCGGGGGCAGCAGCGATCTCGTCGGGGACGAGGCACGCGCGAGGCTGCGGCTGGAGCTGAGGGACCACCTGGCCGAACGGCTCGGCACCCACCTGGTTCCCGAGGCCTACGTACTGCTGGACGAACTGCCGTTGAACCAGCGCAGCCTGAAACTCCAGCCGCGTGCCCTCCCCCGGCCCGAGGCCGACAGCTTCCTGGGCCCGGACGCGTCCGCGCTGCGCACCACGACACAGCGGACCCTGGCCGAGATCTGGACCGGCCTGCTGGGAGTGGAGAAGGTCGGGCTGGACGACTCGTTCTTCCTGCTGCGCGGCAACTCGCTGCTGGCGGTCAAGCTCGGCCATGCGATCAGCGGGAACTTCGGCGTCGAGGTGCCGGTCCGGCGGATCTTCGAGCGGAGCACGCTGCGCGAGGTCGCCGAGAGCGTGGACGAGGCGCTGGCGGCCGAGCAGTCCATGGTCCTCGGCGAGCGGCGAACACCGGCGGAGCCCATCCCGCGAGCCACCGACCGGCCGGAGTGGCCGCTGTCCTTCGCGCAGGCGCGGATGTGGTTCCTGGACCGGCTGACCGACGGCAACCCCGCCTACCACGTTCCGCTGGCCCTCAGGCTGACCGGGCGGGTGTCGGCCGAGGAACTCGGGCGGCTGCTGACCGAGCTGGTGAAGCGGCACGAGGTGCTGCGGACGGCGTACGTCGAGACCGACCGCAGGCCCGTGCAGCGGGTCCTTGCGGCGACACCGGTCCAGGTCGAGGTCAGTGATCTGCGGGGCCGCGACCGCGCGACCGGCGAGCGGGAGTGGCGTCGCCTGCTCGCCGCCGACCTGGAGCGGCCGTTCTCGCTCACGGCCGGGGAGAACCTGCGGGCCCGGCTGGTCTCACTGGACGACGGGCACAGCGTCCTGCTGCTCTGCCTCCACCACATCGCCGTTGACGGCTGGTCCGTCGAACAGCTGCTGTCCGAGCTGACCGTCCTGTCCGGCGGCGGGACTCCGCCGCCGGTCCCGCTCCGCTACGTCGACTACGCCAGCTGGCAGCGGGAGATCGGTTCCGATCGGCTCGACGAGCAGCTGGCGTACTGGAAGTCCCAGCTCGCCGGTGCTCCTGAGCGGCTGGAACTGCCGACCGACCGTCCCCGCCCGCCCGAGCAGGACTACAGCGGCGCCACCCTGTCCCGGCCACTGGCCGAGGACCTGGTCTCGGCGCTGCGGCAGCTGGCCGCCGACTGCGGGGTCACCGAGTTCGTGCTGTACCTGACGGCATTTCAGGTGTGGCTGGGTCGGATGGCAGCGAGCGACGACGTCGTGGTGGGCACGGCGGTGGCCGGACGGCACTATGTGGGAACCGACCGGCTCGTCGGGCTGATGGCCAACTCGCTCGCCCTGCGGTTGCGTCACGAGGGCTCCGAACGCTTCACCGACCTCGTGACCAGGGCACGGGACACGGTCGTCACCGCCCAGGACAACCAGGACCTGCCGTTCGAGCTGCTGGTCGAGCACCTGGACGTGGCCCGCGACCTCAGCCGCACCCCCGTCTTCCAGACCATGTTCACCCTCGCCGACAGGCTTCCCGGCCGGCTCGACCTGGCCGGGGCCACCGCCGAACTGCTGACGCTGGACGCTGACACGGCCAAGTTCGATCTGTCGTTGCACGTCCAGACCGGCGGCGGTGACGGGCCGTACCTGCGGGCCGACTACGCGACCGCGATCCTCGCACCGGCCACCGTGGAGGACTGGCTGGAGGGATTCGAGACGTTCCTGAGGTCAGTCGTCGCCCGGCCCGACAGCCCGGTGCGAGATCTCGGCATGCTGTCCCCGGCGAGCCGCGAGTCGCTGCGGAACATCGGCTCGGGCCCGGTCCGCGACTACGGGACCGAGCTGACGACGGACCTGGTCGCCGAGTGGGTCCGACGCGACCCCGACGGCGTCGCGGTCGAGGACGCGCTGGGGAGCCTCAGCTACCGCCAGCTGTCGGACCTGGCCGACAGTGTCGCCGTCGGCCTGCGCCGGGAGGGCGTGCGCCCCGGGGAACCGGTGGTCGTCGCGCTGCCGCGGGACCGCCGGCTTCCGGCCGCGCTGCTCGGAATCCTGCGGGCCGGAGCCTTCTTCGTTCCCGTGGACGCGGGGCACCCGGCCAGGCGCACGGCGCACATCGTCGAGGACTGCGGCGCCGGCCTGGCGCTGGGTGACCCCGGATCGTTCGGGCTGCCCTGCGTGAGCTGGGAGGCCATCACCCGGGACGGCGGGTCGCCCGAACCCACGCGGACGGGTCCTGCCACGGTCGCGTACACGATCTATACCTCGGGCTCCACCGGCCGTCCCAAGGGCGTGGTGGTCTCCCACCGGAGCCTGGCCAACTGCTTGCGGGGGATGGCCGAGGTTCTCGGCGTCGGCGCCGCCCACCGCCTGCTGGCGATCACCACCATCGCGTTCGACATCTCGGTGCTGGAGCTCCTGCTCCCGCTCAGCGTCGGGGGCACAGTGATCGTGGCGGACGAGCAGGCCCAGCTGGATCCGCACACACTGCGGGAGTGGCTGGACAACCACCGTGCGGACGTCTTCCAGGCCACCCCGGCCACCTGGCAGGGTCTGCTGGACACCGGGTGGAGCGCGCCCCGGGGGTTCACCGCGGTCGTCGGCGGCGAAGCCCTCCCCCAGACGCTGGCGGACCGGCTCAGCGAGCAGACGGACAACGCGTGGAACGTCTACGGCCCCACCGAGGCCACGATCTGGAGTACGGCAGCCAGGCTGGTCCGCGACGAACGCGTGCACCTGGGCCGACCGCTGCCCAACACCCAGGCGTTCGTCCTGGACGGCTCCGGCAGGCCGGTGCCCCGGGGCGTCGCGGGGGCGCTGCACCTGGCCGGGGCCGGGCTCGCGGCCGGCTACCTCGGACGCGCGGACCTGGACGCGGCGGTGTTCGGCACCGACCAGGAGACCGGCACCCGGCTGTACCGGACCGGTGACCTGGCCAGGGTGCGCGCCGACGGCACCCTGGAGTTCCTGGGCCGCCAGGACGCGCAGCTGAAACTCCGCGGATTCCGGATCGAGCCGGGTGACGTCGAGGCGGCATTGTCCGAAGTCGCCGGTGTCGAACGGGTGGTCGTGACCGCGGTCGGCTCGGGGGCGCATGCCCGGCTGGTCGCGTTCGTCCAGCAGGGTGAGCTGTCCGCGGACCGCCTGGCCGACGCCGCCCGCCGCCATGCGGAGGAGAGTCTGCCCGAGTATCTGCGACCGGCCCAGTACGTGGTCCTCGCCGAGCTGCCGCTCACCCCGAACCGCAAGGTGGACGTGGCCGCGCTGCGCGAACTGGCGGCCGACCGGGCGGCCGTCACGCGGCCGGACGACCCGGTCATGATGACCTCGGTGGAGTACGCGCTGCGGCGGCTGTGGCGAAAGGTCCTCGGCAGGGCGGCACCGGGCCTGCGGGACGACTTCTTCGCCTCCGGCGGGACCTCGGTGCTCGCCGTACGGCTGGCCCGGGAGATCGAGCGGGAGTTCGGCCTGAACGTCCGGGTGGCCGATGTCTTCCAGTGCCGCACGATCGAGCGGCTGTCCGAGTTGGTGAGCAGGGCCGGAGGCGCGTCGGAACTGCCCGTGTTCGTCGACTTCGGCAGCGGATCCGCCGCGGCACCGATCACCGGTGAACCGGCCGTCTTCATGATCCATCCGGCCGGTGGCATGGCGTACTGCTACCAGCCCCTGGCGGACCTGCTTTCGCGCATGCGCTGCGTGGGCGTGAACCACCCGCACTTCGACGACCTGGAGCACAGCTTCGGCTCGCTGCGGGACATGGCGGAGGAGTACGCCCGGCTCCTTCGGGCCCAACAGCCCGTGGGCCCGTACCGGCTGCTGGGCTGGTCCTCCGGCGGAACGCTGGCCTATGAGATCGGACAGGTCCTTGAGGAGGCGGGGGAACAGGTCACCGGCGTGGCGATCCTCGACGCCCACAACTGGGGCCCGCGCGCCGACGCGCTCACCGCCTTCGACATCGACGATGTGCTGGAACACCAGCGCCAGAACGGTCAGTACTTCGACCGCTTCATGGAGAAGGACGCCAGGGAGAGCGACCGGCTGCTGCGGGCCAGCACCGCGACGGCGGTGGACTTCGCGGTCCTGTTGTTCAAACCCGTCGACCGGGACGAGGTCGACCCGGCGCTGTTCGACGACGAGTACAACGGCTGGCAGGGCCTGCCTGCCCAACTGCGCCTGCGGCGGGTCGAGGGCAACCACGGCAGTCTGCTGCGGAAGCCGGCCCTGAACCGGATCGCCGCCGAGGTCACCGACTTCTTCGGAGTGACAACATGATCCCGGCTCCACTTGAGAACGCGATTTACGGCATCTACGGCACGCACGCCCTGCGTCTGGCCGACCGGCACGGCGTCTTCACCCACCTGCTGCGCCACGGCCCGGCGACCGCCCCGGCCGTGGCCGCGGACCTGGGGCTCGACGCGGAGACCCTGGAGCGGCTGATGCTGCTGCTGAAGGTGTACGGGCTGCTGGCCGACGCGGGCGGAGGCCGGTACGGACTCCCCGCTGCGACGGCACCCTTTCTCGCCCCGGACGGCCATCGATACCTGGGCGGGTTCGTCGATCATCTGGTCACGGATGCCTCCCGCCAGCTGGAGTTGCTGGACGAGTACCTGCGTCGCGGCAAGGACGCGGTGGACGCGGAACTGCCGGACGCGTTCAGCCGCATCTATCAGGACGAGACGTCGACGGAGCGGTTCCTGTCCGCCATGTGGCAGCTGAGCCACCATGCCTCCGACCGGCTGGCCGAGCTCGCCGACCTGGGCTCGGTGACGCACCTCGTCGACGTGGGCGGGGCCAACGGGCCGTTCGCCATCGCCGCGTTGCGCCGCAACCCGGCGCTGCGGGCCACCGTGTTCGACCTGCTCAAGGTCGAACCGTTCCTGAAGGCCAAGCGAAGCGAGCACGGACTCGACGGGCGGCTGGACTTCCAGGCCGGGGACTTCTTCCGGGACCCCCTGCCCCGGGGCGACTGCTTCGCCTTCGGCTACATCCTGTCGGACTGGGCCGACGCCACCTGCCGCGAACTGCTGCGTTCGGCCTTCGAGGCGTGTGCGCCCGGTGGCCGGGTCCTGGTGATGGAGCGGCTGTTCGACGAGGACCGCAACGGCCCCGTCGGTGCCGCGGTGATGAACCTGTCGATGCACGTGGAGACGCAGGGGCGGCACCGCTCGGCTCGGGAGTACGCCGAGCTGCTGGAGTCAGCGGGGTTCGCCGCCTGCGAGGTGCGCCGGTCCGACGAGGACAAGCACCTTGTGATGGCGCGCCGACCCGGCTAGTGCGTTGACCGGGTGACTTCGCCGGGTCGGCGGCTATGCGACGGCGAGGAGTGGGCGTCCGCCCCAGCGGATGCCCTTCTCGCTGCGGATGCGGGCGCGTTCTCGTCTCTGGGCGGCGAGGACGTCTGGGTGCCGGGCGTGGGTGTTGCGCCAGCGAAGGTAGGCGTGCAGGGCCCGGGTCTGGACCGTGTGGTTCGGGTGGTGGGAGTTGGCCAGGGTGAATTGCCGCAGGGGTCCGAAGTGGGCTTCGATCGGGTCGGCCCAGGAGGCGTTCGTCGGGGTGAAGCACAGCTCGACCTGGTTCTTCTTCGCCCAGGTGCGGATCCTGGTGCCCTTGTGAGCGGAGAGGTTGTCCATGATCACGTGTATCGGTGCGCCGTCTGGGCGCGCTGCGCGGATCGACTTGAGTGCGGCCAGGGAGTTCGCGGCGCCCTTGCGGCGGCGGTTGACGCCCCACAGGGTGTCGGTGCCCACCGAGTAGCAGCCGTGGAAGTAGGTCACGCCGTGTGTGCGGTGGTAGGTGGCCGGCAGGCGCTCGGGGTGGCGGGCCGGTGCCCAGCTGGATCCGGCGGTGGGGCGGATGCCGAGCGGTCCGAACTCGTCGAACGCGAAAACGCGCTCGGGTGCGTGCTCCAGCAGGTACTCGATGCGGTCGAGTTTGGTGTCGTAGTCGGGGTCGGTGGACTCCTTCCAGGTGCTGGTGCGCTGGAAGGTGACGCCACGTCTGGCCAGCAGGCCTCGCAGCCCCTCACGTCCCAGGCCGATGGTCCGGCCCGGAACTGTGGGCAGGTAGGCGGCTAATTTGCGCAGGAGCCAGCGGGTGAAGGGCTGACCCAGGCGGGTCGGCCGGGTGGTGGCCGTCGTGACGACGAAGTCCTCGTCGTCAGGGCTGAGCTGGCGGGGACGGCCTCCCGCCCACTGAGGGTCCAGCGCGGCCAGGCCGATCTCGTTGAACCGGTGGATCACGTCGCGCACCGTGTCCTCGTCCGCGGCCACCAACTGGGCAATGACCGGGACGCGGTTGCCTCCGGCCGAGGCCAGCAGCATCATCGCGCGGCGGTAGCGCACCGTGTTCATGGTGCCGCGCCGCACGATCTGCTGCAGCTTCCGCCCCTCCTGGTCGGATAACCGACGGACCCTGACTGGCTCTGCCACCACGCCTCCGCGAAGCCGAAACGGATCAGACTCAACAGTCCACCGTCCCACACCCCACCGACCCGGCGAAGTCACCCGGTCAACGCACTAG
>Ga0302314_10002173_pt1 | contig 36672 bp, 29 predicted proteins | sample III_Palsa_N2_3_FD_200533 | JGI IMG/M metagenome (GOLD analysis project Ga0302314, IMG submission 200533) | Peat permafrost microbial communities from Stordalen Mire near Abisko, Sweden - III_Palsa_N2_3 | ecosystem: Environmental > Terrestrial > Soil > Palsa > Peat permafrost | place: Sweden...
TCAGTCAACTCTGGGCGTAATCCCTGATAGACAGGGCGTGTCCACCCTGCTGGCGTAAACCCGCACCTTCCGCCTAGCGCGGCTCCGCTCGTCAGTGACCACCGTTTTCGCAGGTCTGCACAGCGCTTAGCGCGGTTGACCCTGTAAGCGGACGGTCAGCGGTTCGAATCCGCTCGCCGGCCCCCATCGGACAGTCTGCGTCATCCCTCCTAACTGCAGAAACGCAGGAAGCGAGGAAGTGAAGATGACGCAGGCGCGAGCCGCGATCTTCAAGATCCCCACAGAATCCCCGCACCCGCCCCGCGGCAACGCCAGCCGTTCACTTCGCGGGACTTCAGGTTCGCGGCGAGATCGATCCGCGGAGCCCTTCTAGTAGGGGAATCGTCTGCTCGGCCCCCGGTAGCGCGTTGATCTCCTCTCGGACCCGCTCGGCGGCGCGGCGGTAAGCGCCATCGGCGAGCACGGCCGATACCGCTTTGCGTACTTCCTCCGGGGTGACAGTAACTGGGTCGAGGACCTGGGCAGTACCGAGTTCGAGGCACCGCTGCGCGTTGTAGGGCTGGTCCGCACCCAGGGGAATCAATACCGACGGCAGGCCGTGGGCGAGCGCTCCCATGAGGCTGCCGGAGCCGCCGTGCGAGATGACCAGGTCGCACTGCGTCAGAACCAGCTCCTGCGGGACGAACTGTTCAACCCGGATGTGGTCAGGCAGCGGCCCAAGCTCCGCGGGGTCGATCCGCTCACCGACGGTGACGATGGCGTTCACGGGAAGCTCTTGGAGTCCGGCTAGGACCCGGAAGAACAGCTCAGTGGTGTTGTTCACGGTGCCGAGGGTGAAGTACACGGTGGGCGTGCGCGGCGCGGTGCCAGCTGGACTGACGGCTGTCTGTCGGAACGAGAAGGTGTGTGCGGGCAGGGGGAAACGCGGGTTTCGGAAGCTCGGCGGGAACGGTGACAAGACCAGATGCCGGTCGAGCATGGCGAGCTCGGGGTCCGGCGGCAGGCGGTATTCCGATCGCAACTCGTGCAGCGGCTCGGCTACGACTTCCTTGCGCAAAAAGCCCCCGGCGGCGAGCACGAGGACAGTCGCGCAGGGAAGTGCGAGCGATTCGGCCGCGATCGCGGTGCCGAAGTCGACCTCGTCACGTACCAGGACATCGGGCTTCCACGTACGGGCAAGTTCAAGGATTGCCGCGGCATGTCGGCGTGCCCCGCGCCGGGCGAAGCCCTCGGCGAGCTGCCGAACATCCGCCTCCGGGTCGGGCGCCTCTATCCTCCCGCGATCCGCGGCTTTCAGGCGTGTGCGCGGCTCGCTCGTGGCGAAGGCAGCGAACCCGGCGGCTGCGATCTCGGAACCCCTCCCGCCCGCGCCGGCCACGGCAACCGTGTGCCCCGCGGCTTGAGCTGCCCGGGCTACAGGGACGAGAGGGCGGAAGTGACCGCTGCCACCGATGAACGTGAACAGGATTCGCATCGGGCGAGATTACCGGCAACGGACCTGTCCGAAACCAGGGCTTCGCGCAGGCGAACAGCTCTGACGGCAATGCTGACGTCAACGGCGGCAACGTTCGTAGCCGGAAATGGGGGCAATAGTTGTCGTGGCTGATTCGGCGCCGCCCGCGACGCGGCGCGGTCCGGCAAACTCGTGGCCCCCGATCGCCTGGCGTCCTCCCTTAACCCGGTTGCGGCCAGGCGCAAGAGCGACGGCAGGTCACTGGCCGCTGACCTGCCAGTCCTTGTAGAAGATCTCCGTGCCGTCAGCGGTAGTAATCGTGGGCATGCGGGCTCTCCGTGGATTTCGGATGGTGCGGCGCTCGCCGTCAGTCCACCAGCGGATTTCGTACCGGGAAAGGTGACAGCGACTCTCCCCCTATAGGTGCGGTCTATTGTGCGGATTGGTCACTGTGCCGGGAGCATGGGCTTGTCCGAGGAAGTCCGCCGCGAAAACTGGGAGCCACCGGTGACCACCCCCACCACCACTGTCGTCCTCATCCACGGCCTGTGGATGACCCCGCTGGCCTGGGAAAACTGGGTCACCCGGTACGAGGCGCGCGGCTTCACCGTGCTGACCCCCGGCTATCCCGGCATTGGCCAGGGCGAGGCTGGGCTGATGGAACTGCGAGCCAACCCGGACGCGGTCGCCGGCGTCGGAGTCCGCGAGATCATGGACTACCTCACCGAGTACATCGAGAAGCTGGAGACCGCCCCGGTCATCATGGGGCACTCCTTCGGCGGGACCTTCGCCCAGCTGCTGATCGGCGACGGCCTCGGGTCTGCCGGGGTCTGCATCGACAGCGCCGCGGTCAAGGGCATCAACGCGATGCCCCTGTCGGAGGTCCGCTCGGTGCTGCCGGTGCTGGACAACCCGGCCAACATCAACAAGGCGTCTACCCTCACGCCCAAGGAATTCCACTACGCCTTCACCAACGCGCAAGGCGACGCGGTCTCCCAGCGTGCCTACGACCGCTACTCAGCCCCGACCCCGGCCAAGGTGCTGTTCCAGGGCGGCTTCGCGGCGGTCACCCCGCACGCCTCGACCACGTTCAACTTCGCCGATGACGACCGGGCGCCGCTGCTGTTCATCTCGGGCGGCAGTGACCACATCCTGCCCACCGTCGTGCAGGCCCACAACTACGCCAAGTGCGCCAAGCACTCCACCGCCATCGCCGCCCACAAGGTGTTCCCCGGTCGTGACCACTACACCTGCGGGGAGCCTGGCTGGGAAGCGGTCGCCGACTTCGCCCTCGACTGGGCCCTGAACCCGGTCGCGGGCGAACTGGCCTAAGCCAGCGCCGGCCGTCGCCGGCGCCGGATTCACGCGTGGGAAGGGGTGACGAAGGCGGTGAGCTGCGTGCGATTGGAAACACCGAGCTTGGTGAACGAACGGTATAGATGGGCGCCCACCGTTCGCGGCGAAACGAACAGGCGCGCGGCGATTTCAGAATTAGTGAGACCTTCGGCGGCGAGCATGACGACTTGCCGTTCCGAAGGGGACAGGGCGGCCAGCGCATCCGCCGCCGGCGAGTAGCTAGACCGCACCCCGGCCGCCCGCTGCTCGTGCGTCGCTATCCGCAGCCAGGGTGTCGCCGCCAGCAGTCGGAAAACGTGGGCGGCCGCGTTCAGATGCGGGCGGGCGTCCCGGTGGCGCCGCTCCCGGCGCAGCCACTGGCCATAGCTGAGGCGCACGCGGGCGCGCTCGAAGGGTACGTGGTCACCTTCGGCTACGTTAAGCGCCGCCAGGAAGTGCTCCTCGGCCGCGGCGCCGTCGGCTAGCAGAGCCTGGCAGAGCGCGCGAACCTGCAGCAGCCGCGGGGATAGCTCGTCCCGCGGGCCGGCCAGGGCTCCTTCGACGAGCCGGGCAGCCTCGGCCCGTCGGTCCGTACGTCGGCCGGCCTCGGCCAGATCGATCAGCCCGAACAGGGCCTCGCGATTGTGTGCCGCCCGTCCGTCGCCCGCGGCCAGTTGACGCAGCCAGTCGAACGCCTCGTCGTTCTGGTCTCGCACCAGCGCGGCCATGCCCATCGCGTGATTGGCCCGTGCGGTCAGCGAGGACCGCGCGGTCAGTCCGGAGACTCCCAGCACCGACATCGCGTCTTCGGTGGCCGCCGCGCTGTGACCGCGGCAGGCGGCGATGTAGGCGGCGGCGGTTAGGACGGAGTTCCGGACGACCGGCTCGTGGTAGACAGCCGTCAGGGTGCGAGCCCGTCCGCCGTATTCGAGCGCGTCGTCCCACTGACCAGTCTCGAGGAGGGACCAGGTGATCACCATCAAGGCCGCTCCCCGGCCCAGCAGTTCCGGAGTGGCTTCGGCCTGATCGCGGAGCATGACCGCGCGCCGCGGGTCGTCGGCCAGCAGCGCCGCGGCCGCCAGCGAGATGAGCTGCCCGGAGCTCACCTGGCCGGTCAGCTCGCGGATGGCGGTGAGCTTGGCGGTCCGGTCAGCCAGCGGCCGCAACGCGGTCCCGGACCACAGCGCCGCCGCCTGAAAATCGGCCCCGGACCCGGTGGCGGCCTGCCAGGCCGGCAGGCCGCCGTTCAGCGTGGGCAAGACGGCCAGAACCCGTCCGTGAAGTGCGTCCTCGCCGGAGTAGTAAGCCGCGCTCGCCGCCGCGCTGATGGCAGCCCACGCGGTGAAGTCAGCCCCGCCCAGCTCCATCGCCAAATCGCTCATCAGGGCGACAGTCTTGCCGTGCTGGAAGGTCAGGCTAAGAGCCCAGCCCAGCAGGCCGCGGGCCTGGCCGCGAACCGCCGGATCGGTGGACAGGTCGAGGGCCCGGGTGGCGAGGGAGGCGGCCTGGTCAACCTGACCGGTACTCCCGGTGGCACTGGCCGCCTGGGCCAGCCGCCGGCCCGCCTCTCGCGGGTCTGTGCTGAGCTCGGCGGCGCGCTGCCAGGCCGCGGCCGCCGTCTCAAACCGGCTCTGCGCGCTGGCCCCATCGGCGATCGATTCCAGTCGTCGGGCCAGTGCTTCTTCGGGCTCGGTAGCGGCCGCGGCCAGCTGCCAGGCCTGCCGTTCGGGTTGCTGCTCGAGCGCCGTGGCCAGCGCGCGGTGCGCGGCGGACCGGGCCGCGGGGGACGCGGCCTGGTAGACCGCGCTGCGGATCAGCGGGTGAGAAAAGCGCGCGGAGCCGCCGGATACAGCGATGAGCCCGGCGGTTTCCGCGGGCTGCCAGGCATCGGCGGGCACGCCCAGGGAGCCGCTGAGGTAGCTCAGGTTCAGCTCGGTGTTGTCGTCCGCCGCCGCGAGCAGCAGAGCACGCTGGGTTTGCTCGGACAGCGTCAGCAGCGACGCGGTAAACGACTGCCGGAGTCTTTCGGTCAGCGCCAGGGTACGGCCGCGCCCGGCAACGGCCGCGGCCGGGTCGGCAGCGGCGGATCGGGTCAGTTCGACTAGCCCAAGCGGATTGCCCGCGGCCTGATCCAGGATCGCGGCGCGGGCGTCCCCAGCCGGGGGCAGTGGCAGGAGGTCAAGCAGCTGATTCGCTTCCGGCGCGGTCAGCGGGGAAAGGCGCATTATCCGGCTATCTGGCCCGAGGTCCGCCGCGACTGCCTCCCGGGAGCCGAAGACCATCGCGATGGGATCGTCGGCCAGCCTGCGGGCGATGAACCCGAGGACGTCGAGCGTGGCCTGGTCGATCCATTGCGCGTCATCGACCACCAGCAGCAGCGGCGCATGGTCGGCCTGCCGCGATAGCAGGGCCAGGCACGCGATGTACAGCTGGAGCAGGTCACCGGACCTGGTGCCGCGGGCCAGGCCCAAGGCGGCGTTGACCGCCGCGCGCTGAGCCGGAGGCAGGTCGTCCACCGAACTGAGCAGCGGCCGCAGCAACTGATGCAGCCCCGCCAGGGTCAGCTTGGCCTCCGAGGTGCTGCCGTTCGCTCGCAGGACCTGCCAGCCAGCCCTCGCCGCGGCGCCGGCCGCAGCGGTCAGCAGCGTCGTCTTCCCGAGGCCGGCGTCACCGCGGACCGTTACGACGTGGGTCCGCGGACTGGACAAGATCAGCTGCCGTAGCTGCCGTTGTTCGGCCCCGCGGATACTGCCCCCTTCGTCGTTCATGCCGGCTCAGTATCGCATGCGGTCACAGGCGGCTAAGCGGCGGGCGAATCGACATGTAAGTCGAATTTCCGATGCCGGGAGGGCAGCGGGGACCGGAGGCTGGCCTTGTCAACGGGACACCAGAGACGACTAGGAAATGCGAGTGACTCGTCATGAGCCAAGGCGCTGGGCCAGACCGACGGACTCCAGTATCGGCCAACGCACATCAAGGAGTCGAGCTGCGGCACTTGCGGTACCTGGTGGCGGTCGCCGATGCTGGCACGTTCACGCGGGCGGCAGAGCGGATGTCCGTCACGCAGCCGACGCTGAGCCAGCAGATCCGACGGCTGGAGGAGATGATTGGCGCCCCGTTGCTGGACCGCCGGCGAGACGGCGTGCGGCTGACCGAGGCGGGGAGCGTGCTGCTGGAGGAATCACGGACGGCGCTGTACCTCATCGAGCACGGGGTGCGCCGCAGCCGGCAGGCCGCAGGCGTGGACCGGCTGCGCCTGCGGTTCGCACTGTCCCCGCTGCTGCCGGAGAGGTTCGCGGCGGATACCGCCACCCGGCTGCAGTCGGTGGCCGCGGCGGCTGACGTTGACATCACCTGGCTGGAGGCGCCGCTGGGGGCCAGTTTCGCACTGATCGGCCGGCATCACGCCGACGCGGGCCTGGGCTGGGTGAAGTCCGACCCGGCGGCCCTGTCCGGTCCGCTGGACGTCATGACCCTGGGCGAGTTTGAGCCCGAGGTATGGATTCCGGCCCGAGCGGGGGTCGGGAAGCGGGGCGTCATCGGCCTGGCCGAGCTGGCCGCCATGGAGGTGATCCATGGCCCGCGCCGGGCCAGTCTGGTTACTTATGACGCCTGGCTGAAGGTACTGCGGTCCGTCCGCCCGGGCTTTGAGTTCACGGACCCTCCGCTGCGCCATTCGCTGGCGCTGACGCTGGCGTTCGCGGCGACCGCGGACCGGCTGACCGCGGTGCTGACCCATCCGCTGCGGCCGGCCGGCGAACTGGCGGTGGCGGGCGTGCCGCCCCGGACCGCCGAGACCGGGAACATGGTCCGGGTGCGCCTCGACCAGCGTCTGCTGACCGCGACGGCGGCCATGGCCTGGAGCGGTGACCTGCCCCGCCACCTGCAACAGGTCCTGTTCGATGCCGCTGACACGGCCGTTCTCCCCGCCGCCTCCTGACTCAGGCGGGGCCGGAGGGTCGCTGCCTTCTCGGTCACTGAGACGACGGCTGCCATTGGCGCCTGAGCAGCCCGTATACCCATGAATCGGACACGTCGCCGTTCACGATGCAGTCTTCCCGCAGCATCCCCTCGCGAACGAATCCGAGCTTTTCCAGTACGCGGGCCGAAGCCGTGTTGCGCGTGTCGGTTTCGGCCTGGACGCGGTTCAGGTCCAGCGTGTCGAATGCCCACTGGAGCAGGGCGCGCCCGGCCTCCGTCGCGTAGCCGTGGCCCCAGGCCGCATCGTCGAGGCAGTAGCCCATCGACGCGCTGCGGTAATCCGGGTTCCACCGGGTCAGGCTGCACCACCCGATGAACGCCTGGTCGGAAGCGCGGTCTAGGGCCACACGCGCCCCGCTGCCTTCCTCCGCCATGCGCGCGCAGGTGGCGATGAAGCGCTCGGCCCGCGTACGTTCACTCCAGGGCGGAGAATCCCAGTAGCGCAGCACATGGGCGCTGCTGTGCAGCGCGAAGAGGGCGTCCGCGTCGGCGCTGGTGAACGGGCGCAACCGCAGGCGGCCGGTCCGCAGCGTCGGGGTGGGCAAGGACATGCGGGCCATCTTGCCATGCCATCAAAGGTCCGCCCGGATCGCCGAGGTTTCGAGCATGATCCGAGGATGCCATTAGCTTAGGAGCGATCCTGTCCTAAGGTCTCCCTACCGTGAGGACATGACAACTTTCGCCCCCTTCCGCATCGACATTCCGGAGACCGACCTTGAGGATCTGCACCGGCGACTGGCCGCCACCCGCTGGCCCGGGGAGCTGCCCGGCGTCGGCTGGACCTACGGAATCCCGACTGGCTACGTGCGGGAGCTGGCTGAGTACTGGCGGGCCGGCTTCGACTGGCGGGCACAGGAGGCGGCCTGGAATCGGTATCCGCAGTTCGTCACCGAAATCGACGGGCAGCGCCTGCATTTCCTGCATGTCCGTTCGGCCGAGCCCGACGCGCTGCCGCTGACCCTGGTGCACGGCTGGCCGTTCGAGGACTTCACCGCCATGATCGGCGCGCTCACCGATCCGGTTGCCTGCGGCGGCGCTCCGGCGGATGCCTTCCACCTGGTGATTCCGACGCTTCCCGGGTTCGGCTTCTCCGGCCCGACCCACGCGGTCGGCGCGGCGTCGACCGACCGCGGCGCGGAGCTCATCGCGAAACTCATGGCCGACCTGGGATATGAGCGCTACGGCGCCCAGGGCGGCGACGCGGCCTCGTTCATCGCACCGCGGCTGGGCCGCATCGACACCGAGCATGTGGCGGGTGTCCACCTCAACGATCCGATCACCATTCCCTCCTGGGGTGACGACGGATCCGGTTACAGCGCGAGCGACCAGGAGAAGCTGGCGCGAATGCGCGACTGGAGCAGCAAGGACACCTCGGGCTACGCCGGGCTGCACGCCACCCGCCCGCAGACCCTGGCACCGGCGGTCGCTGACTCGCCCGCGGGCATGCTGGCCTGGGTACTGGACGTGGTGAACACCTTCAAGGATCCCGCCAAGGCCACCCCCACCGACGCGATCGACCGCGACATGCTGCTCACCAATCTCTCGATCCTGTGGTTCACCAACACCGCCGGCTCGTCCATGCGCTTGTACAAGGAATCCCGGCAATGGGGCGCGGAGCTCCCCGATTCCGGCGTGCCCACCGGCATCGCGGTCTTCCCGGGCAACAACACGATTCGCGGCATCGCCGAGGGTTACAAAGTCGTACTGGTAAGTGCCGTTGTCATGCGCGGTCTTCTCGACGAACACCTCTTCGTCGTCGTGAGCCAGGTAACCAGGACCGCCAGGCAAGGACGAGTGGGTGCCCGACCACACGGTCGAGGAGCTGCGCGAGAAGTCCAAGGCCGTCAAGGCGCTGGTGGCCGAGATGAAGGCCGCCGGGGTCTTCATCTTCACCGGTGGCCTGGACGACGCCGCCCCGGTGTTCAGCGTGGATGCGTCGAGTGGGACGCCGCTGTTCAGCGACGGTCCGTTCATCGAATCTAAGGAGCACCTCGGCGGCTTCGCTGTCGTGGACGTGGCCGACGAAGAGGCGGCGCGGCTGTGGGCCGCGAAGATCGCGGTGGCCTGCGGCTGGCCGCAGGAGGTGCGACGCTTCCGGGTCCCCATGCGACCTCCGGAGACCTCATAACGGAGACGGCAGGCCGTCCTGCCCCGCCCGGGTCCGCGTCTACCGTCACGGACGGCTGGCGGAGGAGGAACTGCCGCTGGCCGAGGTACCGGACCGGCTCGCCGCCGACGAAGAGGCGGTTATCTGGGTCGATCTCCTCCAGCCCGGCGAATCCGACCTGCAACCGCTAGCCGAGAAACTCGACCTGCATCCGCTGGCGGTCGAGGACGCCCTCCAGGCCCACCAGCGGACCAAGCTCGACCGTTACCGGTCGCACCTGTTCGCCAACCTGTACGCCGTCACCTTCGACGTCGGTGACACGCGCCTCGACAGTCAAGAGCTCTGCGCCTTCGTACTTCCCCGCGCGCTGATCACCGTGCGCAAGGATCCAGTTGACCTGGACCCGGTCGTAGCCCGATGGGACGCCGACGAGCCGGATATCGACGTTGGCCACCTGGTCCACGGGCTGCTGGACGTCCTCGTCGACGGCCAGTTCTCCGCCGCCGGGAAAATCAGCGACATGATCGAGGAGTTCGAGGAACACATCCTGGACCGTTCCTATCGCGACGAGAATAAAGGCCGCGGTTTTGACCTGCGCAAGTGCCTCATTCAGATGCGCAGGATCGCCGCCCCGATGCGCGAGGTCCTCGGAAGGCTCCTGCGGGGCACGCAGCTCGTGTCGCCCGATCTCGCTCCCTACTTTGAGGACGTGCAGGACCACGTCGTGAGCATCACCGAAGCGGTCGACAGCGGCCTGGACATCGTCAGCAGCCTCCTGGACAGCCAGGCCAACGAGCAGGGCAACGAGCTCAACGACGTCGCGAAGAAGCTCGCCTCATGGGCGGCCATCATCGCGGTCCCGACCGCGGTCACCGGGTTCTACGGGCAGAATGTGTCCTTTCCTGGATTCGGGCACTATTCCGGGAGCATCACCAGCGTCGTCGCCATGGTCGTCTTCACCATCGGCGTTTACGTCCTCCTCCGCAGGCGTCACTGGCTCTGAGGCGCGACCGTTCCCCGCCACCCAGGCGCTTGCGCCGCGGGGCGTTCGGGCGAGAATGAGCGGGTGGAGCGGATACGCGCCGCCGCCCCGGCCGACGTCGCCGGTATGGCGGCCCTGGCCGGGCTGCGGCGTGAGCAGTACGCGCGCTACCAGCCGCTGTTCTGGCGGCCTGCCGTCGGCGCGCTGGACAAGCAGCAGCCCTACCTGGCCCGCCTGGTCGGTGAGGACAAGGTCATCACCCTGGTCAGCGAAGAGGCCGGCCAGCTGACCGGATTCCTCATCGCGACGCTGACCGCCGCGCCGGCGGTCTACGACCCAGGCGGCCCGACCTGCCAGATCGATGACTTCGTGGTCGCGGCCGCCGACCGCTGGCCGACAACGGGCACCCGGCTGCTGCGCGCCGGGCTCGCCGAGGCCGGCCTGCGGGGCGCCGTCCAGTCGGTCGTCGTGACCGCGCACCTGGACGAGCCCAAGCGCCAGGCGCTCCGCGCGTGCGGCCTCGAACCCGCCTCCGAGTGGTGGGTGACGCCGCGGGCGCTCCCGGGCGGCCAGCCGGACGCTGGCAGCATATGAGCGCGGGAATGCTGGCCGTCGTGTCCGCGCCGGAGTTCGCCCGGCTGCTGCGGGCCGGCTGGGTTCCGACCGCGCTCGCCTTCGGCATCGCGCTGGGCGCGCGGCACGACGACACCCGTACCCGTGACCAGGCCCGCCGGACGGCCACCGGCGAGGTGCGGGGCTACGCCCAGCTGATCAGGGACACCCGCCGGGACGCGCGCGGTCAGCTGGAGAAGGCGGTCGCCGACCAGGGCGCGGACGGTGTCGTCGTCGACGAGATGACGCTGCACATCGGCGAGCGCGAATGCCCGTCGGAAGAGGGGCACGACCACGTGGCCGAAGCGGCGATCCTCGGGACGACGATCGTCTCCTTCGCCCGGTCACCGGGGGCCATCGACCGGGCACCGCTGAGCATCATGCACCTCAACCCCGCACCCGCGGCCACCACCGGCCTGCGCCCGGAGAGTCGCCCGGTCAGCGCCCCGGAGGCCGCCCCGGAGCCGGATTCCGAGGGCGGGACCCTCGACCGCCTCGCGTCGGCCCGGGCCGCGAAGCGCGCGTCCCGGAGCGCCATCTCCTCCAGCGACCCCGCGGGTATCTCGAAGAGGACGGACTGACCCCAGAAATTAGTAAAAAACACACAATCGCATTTTTATCTATGCAATTACCCATAATACGTCCCCATCTATACGGTGTCCTTGTCGCGGCCAGGCACCGGCTGCCTAGTGAGCATCGGGGACAGCATGCAGCGCAGCACGGCCGTGGCCCTCGTCGGCGGATCCGCCTTGATCATCGCCCTGGCGCCGGCCGGCACCGCGCTGGCCAGCGCACCCGCCACCGCGAGCACGACCGCGCACGCCGCCACCGCGAGCCACGCGAGCCACGCGACCAGCCCGGCGGCGGCCCTGCGGCTGACCGCGGCCCAGGCGGCGAGCCTCTCGGCCGGCGTGACCACGCCGGTGATCGTGTTCCTGAAGGACGAGCCCGCCGTGGTCAGCCCGGCCAGCGCCCGTTCCGCGGTGAGGAAGGACGCGATCGCCGCCAGCCAGGCCCCGTTCCTCAGCGAACTGGCCGAGGTGCACGCCCGGCAGGTCAAGACCTACAGCCTGGTCAACGCGTTCGCCGCCACCGTCTCCGCGGGCGAGGAGAAGCTCTTGGCCGCCGACCCGGAGGTCGCGCGGGTCATCCCGGACGCCCGCCTCCAGGGCCCGTCGCCGGCGACCGCGACGAAGGCCACCCAGGCCGCGAGCCCGAGGGTCGCGTCCGCTCCGCTGCCCGGCGCCTGCCTGCCGAACGGCGGGGTCGAGCTCGAGCCGGAGGCGCTCTCCCTGACGGGCACCGACTCGCAGACCGCGGGCGCGCAGACCGCTCGCTCGCTCGGATTCACCGGGGCCGGCGTGACCGTGGGCTTCATCGCCGACGGCATCGACCCGGACAACGTGAACTTCCTCAAGGCCGACGGCATGAGCGTCTTCACGCAGTACGTGGACTTCAGCGGCGACGGTATCAACGCCGCGACCGACGGCGGCGAGGCGTTCCTCGACGCCAACGCGATCGCCGGGCAGGGCACCGTCGTCTACAACACGAAGGGGTTCAGCGCCGACTCGCCCGCCGCCTGCGACATCCGCATCGAGGGCGTCGCCCCGGGGGTGAACCTGGTCGGGCTGAAGGCGTTCTCCCAGACCAACACGACGACCACCGCCGCGTTCCTCGAGGCGGTCAACTACGCCGTCGAGGTGGCCAAGGTCAACATCCTCAACGAGTCGTTCGGCAGCAACCCCTACCCGGACACCACCATGGACGCGCTCAGGGAGTTCGACAACGCGGCGGTGGCGGCCGGGGTCACGGTCACCGCCTCCAGCGGCGATGCCGGGCCGACGAACACTATCGGCTCGCCCGCCAGCGACCCGAACGTGATCTCGGTGGGGGCGAGCACCGACTTCCGCTTCTACGCGCAGACCGGGGACGGGGGCGCCGACAAGTTCGCCACCAAGGGCTGGCTGAGCGACAACATCAGCGCGCTCAGCTCGGGCGGCTACTCCCAGACGGGCAGCACCGTGGACCTGGTGGCGCCGGGCGACCTGAGCTTCGCTTCCTGCGATGACGACGTCGCGAAGTACGCGGGCTGCACCAATCTCCTCGGGTCCGGCTCGGACATCGAGGAAAGCGGGGGGACCAGCCAGGCGGGCCCGCAGGTCGCGGGGGCGGCCGCGCTCGTCATCCAGGCGTACCGGTCAACGCACGACGGGGCCACGCCGTCGCCCGCCCTGATCAAGCGGATCCTGCTCTCCACCGCGGCCGACCTCGGGGCCCCGGCCGGCAGCCAGGGCGCCGGGCTCCTCGACAGCGACAAGGCCGTCGAGCTGGCCATGTCCATCAACAAGGGCACGGCCTCCGGCCAGACCGTCGCGACCTCGGTGAACCAGCTCAACTACGTGGGCGCCGCCGGGGTGAAGAAGACCTGGAAGGTGACCGTCACCAACACCGGCGCCGCCACCAAGACCATTCGCCTGTCCGGGCGCGGGTTCGGCGCGCCCAAGATGATCGCGACCGGCGGCGTCACCCTCAGCGCCAAGAGCCCGCGCTTCACCGACGCGACGGGTGTCGCGAACAACTACGGCGAGCTCCACTTCACCGTGGCCAAAGGCGCCGACGAGCTGAACGCCGCCATCGCCTTCCCCGACCCGAACGTGACCGCTCCGGTCTACCTGAGCCTGATCGACCCGGACGGGCGGTACGCCGCCTATTCGCTGCCGCAGGGCGTGAGCAGCTATGGCGTCGTCGACGTGCTCCATCCGGCCGCGGGCCGCTGGACGGCGGTCATCTTCAGTCCGACCGCGGCCAACGGCGGAACGACGGGAAAAACCGAGTTCGACGCGACGGTGTCGAATTATGTCGGGTTCGGCTCGGTCAGCCCGGCCACGGTCACGCTCGTCCCGGGCGCGAGCGCGGCCGTGTCCGTCACCGCCCGCACGCCGTCGACGGCCGGCGACGCCAGCGGCGCGGTCGTGCTGAACGCGGGCAACGGCGCGACGACGATCCCGGTGACCCTGCGCAGCCTGATCGACCCCGCTCGCGGCGGGGCATTCCGCGGCACGCTGACCGGCGGCAACGGCCGGTCGCCGGGCGAGGGACAGATCGACTACTACCAGTTCAGGGTGTCCCCGGGTCGCAAGGATCTTTCCGCGAACCTGACCCTGGCCAACGACCCCTCCGTCACGGTCGCCGGCTATCTCGTCGCCCCCGACGGCGAGACGGCCGGCTACGGGTCGAACAGCTACTCGGTGGGTCCGAAAGACAACCCGACCTCGGTCAACGGCAAGGGGCTGAGCTTGTACGCGATCAGGCCGGCCGCCGGGACGTGGACGCTCATCATCGAGTTCACCGTGCCGGTGGCAGGCAACGAGATCGCCGACCGGTACACCGGCGCCGTCCGCTTCGCCACCATTTCGGCGTCGGCCAAGGGACTGCCGGATAGCGTCGCGAGGAAGCTGGCGCCGGGTAAGGCGGTCACCGTGCCGGTCACGATCAAGAACACCGGGGCGTCGGCCGAGGACTTCTTCATCGACCCGCGGCTCAGCACGGTCAGGAGCTACACCCTTCCGGTCCTGTTCCCGGTCCTGCCGCTTCCGCTGGGGCCCGAGGCGACGCAGCAGTGGACCGTGCCCACCCAGACGACCAGCTTGCGGGTCACGGCCAAGGGCTCGCTTCCGGTGACCTTCAGCTACCAGCCCGGCGCGGGCGACCCCGACCTGATGGCCGCCTCATCGGGCGACGACGCGGTCGGCGCGTTCAGCGCCAGCCCGGTCACGCCGGGTACGTGGAGCTCCTTCCCGTCGGAGACCGCCCCCGCGGACGGGTTCCCGGCCAAGGTCAAGGCGGCCACGATCAGGATGACGGCAACGGCCGTCACCCGGGCGTTCGACAAGACGATCACGTCCGGCCCCGGCGACTTCTGGCTCAGCGCCATCGTCGCGAGCTTCCCCAACGAGACGTTCGTCATCAACCCCGGCCAGACCCGCACCATCGACGTGACCATCAGGCCGTCGGGCCAGGCCGGCACGGTCGTCCGCGGCGACCTGTACGTAGACGACAACATGGAGGAGGCCGGCGTCAGCTCGGGCAGCGAGCTGACCGAGCTCCCGTACGCCTACACGATCGGCTGACCGGTCAAGAACAAGGATCAAATTCCTTGAGGTGAACGAACGCGGCTTACTCAGAACCCGCCCGCCGCTCGTCGGAACGGCCCTGACCGGCCCCGTCATGTTCCACGGACCCGTCCCGGCCGCGGATCAGCCGGGACACCTCGGTGCGCAGCCGGACGAACTCGGGCAGTTCCTTGGTGGTGATCTGGTCCCGCGGTTCCGGCAGGTTCACCGGCAGGGCCGCGCGGACCCGTCCGGGGCCGGCGGTGAGCACGATGACCCGGTCGCCGACGTAGACGCTCTCGTCGATGTCGTGGGTCACCAGCAGGATGGTGATGTCCCGCTCCCGCCGCACCCGGAGCACCAGGTCCTCCAGGTCCTCCCTGGTCTGCGCGTCGACCGAGCCGAACGGCTCGTCCATCAGCAGCAGCACCGGATCGGCGGCCAGGGCGCGGGCGATCGCCACCCGCTGCTGCATCCCGCCGGACAGCTGCCGGGGGTGCTTGTCCCCGACGCCGGTCAGCCCGACCGCGGCGAGCGAGGCGTCGGCCGCCTCCCGGCGGGCGGCCCGGGCGCGGGTCGTGCGGCGCAGCGGCAGGGCCACGTTGTCCCGTACGGTCAGCCACGGGTAGAGCGACCGGCCGTAGTCCTGGAAGACGACGGCGAGCCCGTCGGGAACCTGCCGCACCGGCTCGCCGCGCAGCACGACCCGCCCGTCGGTCGGCGTGATCAGCCCGGCGGCGCAGCGCAGCAGGGTCGACTTGCCGCAGCCGGACGGCCCGACGATGCTGACCAGCTCCCCCTGGGCGATGCCCAGGCTCACCCGGTCGATGGCCACGTGGGCGGCATCGCCGCGGCCGTAGGCCTTGGTCAGGTCGGTTACCTCGAGCACGTCAGCCCTGCTCCTTGTCGGTGTGCCAGGCCAGGATGAGCCGCTCGGCCCCGCCGAGCAGCGCGTTGAGCAGGTAGCCGAGGATGCCGAGCAGCACGATCGTCGACCACAGGTAGGTCATGTCGAACGCGTTCGACGCGTTGCTCATCTCGTAGCCGATGCCGTTGCTGCTGCCGACCAGCTCGGCGAAGACCATCAGGATCAGCGCGAGCGACAGGCTGAGCCGGAATCCGGCGAAGGCCTTCGGCAGCGCGGCCGGGACGATGACCCAGGCCAGCCGCTGCCCGGCCGACAGCCGGAACGCCCGCCCGGTGTCGAGTTGCACGGGGTCCACCGTGGCCGCGCCGTCGATGGTGTTCAGCAGGATCGGCCAGATCGTGCCGAACGCGATCGTGGCGACCTCCATGTCGGTGCCGATCTTGAACAGCACGATGAAGACCGGCGCCAGCGTGACGACGGGCAGCGCCCGGGCGAACTGCAGCAGCGGGTTGAGGTAACCGGTCACGGCCGGGGAGCGGCCGAGGGCGATCCCGAGCGGCACGCCGATCGCGGTCGCGATCGCCAGGCCCGCCAGCACCCGGCCCAGGCTCGGCAGGATGTTGCCGGTGGCGTTGGGCGTCAGGAACAGGTGCGCGGCCGGCCCGGAGAACCACAGGTGGTACATCCGGGCCACGATCGCCGACGGCCGGGGAAAAAACGCGCTCCCGGCGGCCGACGTCCACAGCTGCCACCCGCCGACTCCGGCGACGAGCACGAGGCCGCGGGCCAGCCACCTCATTCGGTCTCGCCCAGGTAAGTGTGGTGCCAGGCCAGCAGCCGGCGCTGCGCCGCCATCAGCAGCAGGTCGATGGCCAGGCCGAGGATGCCCGCCCAGACCGTGGCGGCCAAGATGACGGTGAGGTCGCCCGCGCCGGTGCTCTCCTGGGCGATGAACGCGCCGATGCCCGGGCCGTTGATCGGGCCGCTGATGTAGCCGGCCGCGATGTCGAGGATGATCGCGACCGCGGCGGCCAGCCGGATGCCGGTGGCGATGAACGGGGCCGCGCTGGGCAGCGACACCATGCGGATCGTGGCCAGGGCGGAGAACCCGAACGCCCGGTTCGTCTCCTTGGCCAGCGGGTCGACGTCGTCGAAGCCGGCGATCGTGTTGTAGAGCACCGGCCAGATCGCGCCGTAGACGATCAGCGTCGCCGACATCCGCAGGCCGGGACCGAGCAGCAGGCTGACTAGCAGGATCAGCGCGACCGACGGGATCGGGCGCAGGAACTCCACGATGGCCCTGGTCGCGTCGCGGACGCCGGGCAGGCTGCCGAGCAGCACGCCGAGCGGCACGCCGACGGCCACCGTGATCACCATCCCGACCGCCCAGGCCTCCACGGTCGCGCCGAAGTCGGCGATGAACCGGGAGTCGCCCGCCAGCAGCACCGTCCGGGCCAGCACGGCCGAGGTCAGCGGCAGCGCGGCCCGGCTGATGAGGCCGAGCCGCCCGGCCGCCTCGGCCAGCAGCAGGAACACCGCGACCCCGACCGCTCCGCGGGTGATGGCCGTGTGCTTCATCCCCGGTCAGTGGAAGAGCAGCGCGGCCACGTTCGCGGGGGTGGCGAGCCCTCCGGCGTGCATCAGCGTGGCCACGCGCTGCATCGGGGCGGCGGTCAGCGTGGACGGGAACGTGGTGAGCGGCATGCTCGCCGCCGCCTTGGCGGTGATGCTGGTGTAGGTCGGCAGCAGGGCCCGGACCACGCTCGGATGGGCGTCGGCGTAGGCGTTGCCTTTCAGCAGGGCCTGCTGGAAGGCGAGGGCCGCGGCCGGGTGCTGCTGCGCCCAGGTCTTGGTCGTCACGTAGCCGGACAGCGGGAAGTCCGCCGTGGACCCGGTACAGGTCGAGGTCACCAGCTTGCCGCCGGCCGCCAGCGCGCCCGCCAGGAACGGCTCGACCGCGCTGATGGCGTCCACCCGGTTCGCCGCGAGCGCGGCCCCCATGTCGGGGAACGGGATCTGCACGTAGTGCAGGGAGGAGGCGCTCACCCCGTCGGCCGCGAGGACCGCGCTGGTGGTGAGGGTCTGGATGTTCTGCGTGAGGTTGACCGCGATCGTCTTGCCCGCCAGGTCAGCGGGCTTGCTGATGCCGGACGACGGCATCGCCACCACGCCGTAGGTGTCCGGCGTGCAGTCATCGGCCGGGGCCAGGATCTCGACTGGGAACGTCCCGTTCGCGTCGGCCTCGAAGAACGACACGTAGTTGCCGCCCCCGATGACGTCGATGCTCCCGTGCAGCAGGTCGGGGATCGCGGCCGTGCTCTGGGTGACCGACTTGACGGTGACGTTCAGGCCTGCCTGGGTGAAGAAGCCCTCCTTCAGGGCCACCTGGAGCCCGGCGGTGTCGATGACCGGCAGCGCGCCGACGACGACGCTGGTCATCGCGGCCGCGGAGCTTTCGGTGGCCGACGCCGACGCCGGCGCTGATGCCGACCCGGTGGCCGAGACGCCGCTCGAACTGCTCCCGGAACTGCCGCAGGCCGCGGTGAACGCGGCCAGGGAAAGGGCGCCAGCGGCGGCAAGAGCCAGGCGACCTGCGCGAATTTGCCTCATGACGCTCCTAATCGTGATGATTAGTGGTGACAGATGGCTCGCTGCTAGTTGATTAATGTAATTATGCGCGTGTTTCGGACACCTGGCGAGACTCCCCGGCCCATTAAATCGATCCCGGTGGTATGCCGTGGGCTTATGTCTCGCTGTTCGAACCTGCCCGGTTATGTCGGCCGGCTACGGACGAAACGGATAGATTGGTGCCCTCACGGCATACCTGGTCGTCACAGATCGCGGTCTTCGTTCCCGGTGTTGAGGGCGGAGCGCTGAACGTTCGCCAGCTCGGGAGGCATGTTGAGCGAGGAGTTGCCCGGGTCCGCCGGCGGCTTGACGGCACGCCCTGCCCCACGCTCGCGGGTTGCCGGGTACCGGCTGGAACAGCAGGTCGGCGCGGGCGGGATGGCGGTGGTGTTCCGGGCGCAGGATGAGCGCCTGCACCGGCCTGTGGCACTGAAGGTCCTGGCCCCGGAACTGGCCGCGGATGAGGCGTTCCGGCATCGGTTTATCCGTGAGTCGCGGGCCGCGGCCGCGGTCGATGACCCGCACATCATCCCGGTGTTCGAAGCCGGCGAGGCCGACGGGGTGCTGTTTATCGCGATGCGCTTCGTTCCCGGCGGGGACGTCAGGACCCTGCTGCACCAGGAGGGGCCGCTGCCGCCGAGGCGGGCCATGGCGATCATCTCGCCGGTGGCCTCCGCGCTCGACGCCGCGCACGCCGCCGGGCTTGTGCACCGCGATGTCAAGCCAGCGAACATCCTGGTGGACCGGCGCGCGGGGCGGCCCGATCACGTGTACCTATCGGACTTCGGGCTGAGCAAGGGCATGCTGTCCCCGCATAGCCTGACCGGGTCCGCGCATTTCCTGGGCACCCCGGCCTACTCGGCGCCTGAGCAGATCGAGGGCCGGGCGCTGGACGGCCGGGCCGATCAGTACGCGCTGGCGTGCACGGTGTTCGAGCTGCTGACCGGCCTGCCGCCATTCCCCCGCGATCAGGGCACGGCGGTGATCTGGGCGCAGATGTCGGCGCCGCCGCCGGCGCTGACGTCCCGGCGGCCGGATCTGCCACCGGCGGCGGACGACGTGCTCGCCCGGGCGCTGGCCAAGGCGGCCGGCGACCGGTATGCCAGCTGCCGGGAGTTCGCGGACGCGCTGCACGGCGCGTTCGGGCTCGCGCCCTATGACGCTGACCCGGATCGCGTTCCGCCGGCCGTCCAGCCGCCGACCGTGATAGCCGGGATGCGCGGAGTCGGCGGCAACAGCGTGACGTCGGGCAATTCGAACGAGCCGGACGCGGCGGCCGGCACGCTCACCGCCGGGCCGGCGGTGAGCGGACCCGGCCCGGATGCCGGCGCCCGCGGGACTCACCGGGCCCGGGGGCCGCGACGCCCCCGGCTGCTCGCGCTTTCGGCCGGCGCCCTCCTGGTGGCGGCCGGCGTGGCCGTCACGGCCCTCCTGGTGAATTCCCCCGGCCACGGAACCGTTTCTGCCCAGAAAGCCCTCGGCAACGGAAACCGGTATGTCAGCGCGGTCGCGTTCAGCCCGGCCCGCACCGTCCTCGCCGCCGGCGGCGAGAACGGCCGGACTTCTTTGTGGAATGCGGCCACCGGGGACCGGATCGCCGCCTTGACCAACCCGGCCAGCACGAAAGAGATCGTCAGCGCGGTCGCGTTCAGCCCGGACGGCAAGGTCCTGGCGGCCAGCAGCCCGGACGGCAGCATCTACCTGTGGGACGTGGCCTCCAGGCACCTGATCACCACCCTCACCGACCTGGATACGGGCAGGCTCGGCGTCAACGCGGTCACGTTCAGCCCGGACGGCAAGACGCTGGCCGCCGGCGACTCCAACGGCCGCACCTACCTGTGGAACCCGGCTAGCGGGCACCTGATCGCCACCCTCACCAACTCCGGTACCGGGCAGGACGGCGTCTGCGCGGTGGCGTTCAGCCCGGACGGCAAGACGCTGGCCGCCACCGATAACGACGGCGGCATCTACCTGTGGGACGTGGACTCCAGGCGTCAGTTCGGCGCTCTCACCGACCCCGGGTCGCAGTACTACGGCTCCGAGAAGGTGGCGTTCAGCCCGGACGGCAAGACGCTGGCCGCCAGCAGCACCGACGGCAGCATCTACCTATGGGACGTGACCTCCGGGCGCCGGATCGCCGCCCTCGCCGACCCGGGCGACGGAAGCCTCGGGGTCAACGCGGTGGCGTTCAGCCCGGACGGGAAAACACTGGCCGCGGGCTACCCTGACGGCGCGACCCAAATGTGGACGCTGGCCGCCAGGGCGCATTACTCCGCCCTCAGCGCAGGACCCGGGCCTTACGGCACCATGACGGTGGCGTTCAGCCCGGACGGCAAGACGGTGGCCATCGGCGGCTGGGACGGCGCCGCGATCACATTCCCGGCGCCCGCCGGCTGACATCGCTCAGACGGTGATCAAGCTGGCTGCCAGTCGGTGTTCGCGCCGCACAGGACCAGGCAGGGGTGGTCGCCCGGTACCCGGCCGGCCAGCCAGGCGGCGAACGGCACCGCGGCGGCGGGCTCGACGGCCAGCCGGAGCTCTTCCCACAGCAGGTCCCGGGCCCGGGCGATTTCCGGCTCGGTGGCCAGGGCGAGCTCGACCTTCCCGGACGACAGCAGCGCGAAGGCGTTCGCGCCGACGCGCGACGCGCCGAGCGCCGATGCCGCGATCGAGTCCACCGGCGCGTCGACCGGCTCGCCCGCCGAGAAGGCCGCGTGCAGGCTGTCGCAGTGCTCCGGTTCCACGGCCACCACGGTGCGGTCCGGCCCCAGGCCGACGCTCAGGCCCGCGGTCAGGCCGCCCCCGCCGACCGCGGCGGCGACCGAGTCGCACCAGGGAGCCTGCCGGGCGATCTCCAGCCCGATGGTGCCCTGGCCGGCGATGACATCCGGGTCATCGTAGGCGTGCAGGTAGCTGCCGCCCGACCGCTCGGCCCAGGCCCGGGCGGCGGTTTCCGCGTCGGCGTAGCGGTCGCCGTGCCGCACGACGCGCGCGCCCGCGGCCTCGATCCGGCGCACCTTCGCGTCCGGCGTGGGCACCGGCACGTACACCGTGGCGGAAAGGTCCATGAGCTTGGCGGCGGTGGCGACGCCGAGCCCGTGATTGCCGCCGGAGGCCGCGACGACCTGGCCGCCGGGGTTATGGCCGCCGGTGTTATGGGCGATGACGCCGTTGAGCGCGCCCCGGAACTTGAAAGAACCGGTCACCTGCAGCTGCTCGAGCTTCAAGGTCACCGGGCGGCCGCCTATCTCAGTCGCGAATACCGGGGTCAGGCGCACGTACGGGCCGATTCGGTCGGCCGCCTTGAGGACGTCGCCATTGGTCACGGACAGGAGCGTGTCTTGTCGCATATCCGGGGATGTCAGCCGAGCGCCGCGATCGCGTCGATGCAGAACAGCAGCCCCTCGGGCAAGGCCGAGCAGGGGACGGCGGACCGGGCGGGCGGGGGAGTCGGCATGTGCCGCGCGTACACGTCGTTTATGGCCGAGAAGTCCTCGCTGCCGAGGTAGTAGATCGTCGTCTTGACCAGTTGCCGCATCGAGGAACCCGACTCCGACAGGACGCCGGCCAGGTTGGTGAGCGCCTGTTCGGCCTGGGCCGCGACGGAATCAGCGGCCTCGCCGGTCGCGGGATCGGTACCCAGTGTCCCCGAGCAGAAGACGTGGTCGCCGGAAACGACGGCCCGGTCATATGGTTCGAATGGCGCCAGGGAGTCAGCACCGAACGTTCTCCTGCTCATGGATTTTCGGCCTTTTCTGGGGTGAGGGGATGAAGGTCAGCGTTTGACAAGTACGTTTCGCGGCCGGCCGTTCGCGAATGCCTCGACATTTTCCACCACCGCGTCGAGGCTCTGCTTCTCCGCCTGCGTCGTGGCGAACGCGACGTGCGGCGTCGCGAGTACCCGCTCGTGATCGAGCAGCGTCCGGTAGTAGGCGTTCGCGGTATCGAACGGCGTCTGCGGGTCGCAGTCGATCGCCGCGCCGGCCAAGATCCCGTCGTCCAGCGCCTCCAGCAGGGCCTTGACGTCGAAGGTGTGCGGCCGGACGTAGGTGAGGAAATACGATCCGGGCTCGAGCGCACGGAAGAAACCGCGGTCGAGCAGCTGGGTGCTGCTCGGGGTGGAACTCAGGGAGTTGACGATCAGCTGGCAGCCCTTGGCCGCCGTCACCAGGTCGTCGTCGCGGGTGGCGTAGCGCACGTTCGCGCGCAGGGCCTCGAGTACCTGGCCCAGGCGCGAGCCGATGTCTCCGGCGCCGATGACGCAGACGTTCTTGCCCGCCAGGCTCTCCCGCCGCTCGAAGCGGAGCTCCCCGTCGGCGTTCACGTAATCGGAGAATCCGCGCAGCAGGCTCAGCGTCATGAACACGGCCCACTCCACGACCGAATCGCGGTTGCTGCCGCGGGCGTTGGCGAGCACGACGTTCCTGCGGGCCAATGCATCGGTGTCGAACGAGCCGATTTCCACGAAGGGGAACGTGACGAAGACATCGTGCAGCCGCTCGAGGTTGTCGGCGACGAACGCGCCGTCACTGCACACGATGTCGGCCCCCTCGACCTGCTTCAGCCACTCGTCCGGAGAGGCCGCCTTGCCTGGCTGGGCCAGGCGCCCGACTTGTTCCAGCCTGCTGATCTGCTCCGCGTTGAACGGCATCGATCCGGTCACGACGATTTCCATGCCTGCCTAGCCCCTCTGGCATCGATGAATAGTTGTCTTCGCGCTCAGCTCGCCGGCTCGGCCAGCGCCGCCACCACGGCCGACAGGCCCACCATGCTCGAGGCCTTGACCAAGACGACGTCGCCCGGGCGCAGCGACTCCCGCAGCAGGCCGATCGCGGCGTCGCGATCGGGCACGGCGTGCACCGACACGCCGCCCGCGCGGGCGGCGGCGGCCATGGCGTCCGGGCCCTCGCCCTCGCCCACCGCCACCAGGACGGCGATGCCGACCTCGCCCGCCAGCGCGCCGATGGCCGCGTGATAGTGGACCGTCCCCTCGGCCTGGTGCTTCATCTCGCCGAGAACGGCGATCGTGCGGCGCCCCGCGGCCATCGTGGCCAGCGTGCGGATCCCGGCCCGGGTGGAGACCGGGTTGGCGTTGTAGGCGTCGTCGATGACCGTGACGCCGTCGGCCCGTTCCTTGATCTGGAAGCGGCCGGGCGAGCGGGGCACCGCGGAGCTCAGGGCGGCGGCGATCCGGTCGGCCGTAACGCCGACGGCGGTCGCGGCGCACGCGGCCGCGAGCGCGTTCGCCACCTGGTGCTCGCCCGGCAGGCGCATCGTGACCGGGGCCGCGGCCGCCGGGGTGCGCAGGGTGAACGACGGGCGGCCGGCGGCGTCGAGGGTCACGTCCTGCGCCCGCACGGCGGCGTCCGGCCCGGTTCCGTAGAACATCACCGTCGCCGGGGTCTGGCGCGCCATGGCGGCGACGCGCTCGTCATCGGCGTTGAGGAGCGCGAACCCGCCCTGCGCCGCCGCGGGCAGGTCCCGCACCATCTCGGACTTCGCCTTCGCGACGCCCTCGATCCCGCCGAGCGTGAGGATGTGCGCGGGCCCGACGTTGAGCACCAGGCCGATCCGCGGCCGGGCCACCCGCACGAGGTGGGTGATGTCGCCTTGCTGCGCGGCGCCCATCTCCAGGACGAGGTAGCGGGTCTCCTGGTCGGCCGCCAGGACGGTCAGCGGGAGCCCGATCTCGTTGTTGAAGGAACGGGCGGTGGCGACGGTGGGTCCCTCGCGCTCGAGGATCTGGGCGATCAGGTCCTTGGTCGTGGTCTTGCCGACCGACCCGGTGAGCCCGATGACGACCGGGCTCAGCCGGCCGCGGACGAGCTCGGCCAGCCTGGTCAGCGCGGCGACCACGTCGCCGGTCACCACGCACGGCCCGTCGACCGGCCGGGAGCACAGCACCGCGCTCGCGCCGGCCGCGTAGACCGCGGGCGCGAAGTCGTGGCCGTCGCTGCGCTCGCCCACGATGGCGGTGAACAGGGCGCCGGCCGTCACCTCGCGTGAGTCGATGACCACCGGCCCGGTGACGGTGAGCCCCGGGTCAGCGGTCCCGGGCACCGTCCCGCCCACGGTCCGCGCGATCTCCTCGATCGTCAGGGGGATCACTGGGCGGCCTCGCCGGCGAGCTCGAGGCGGCGGGCCCGGTCACGCCTGCGCGCGTGCCGGGCGACGGCGAGGTCGATGAGGCGGTCGAGGACCTGCTCGTACCGCAGCCCGCTCTCGGCCCAGCCCCGGGGGAATACCGAGCTGGCGGTGAACCCGGGCATGGTGTTGATCTCGCCGACGAAAAGCCGGTCGCCCGCCTCGTCCCACAGGAAATCGACCCGGGCCAGGCCGTAGCCGCCGATGGCGTGGAACGCCCGGACCGACAGCTCGCGCACCCGCGCGGTGATGGCCGACGGCACGTCGGCGGGCGAGGTCATCTTGTAGCCCGTACCGAGGTACTTCTGCGAATAGTCGAAGAGGCCGTCGGCGACCCCGTACTCGGTCGGCACCGAGGCCTCGGCCTCGTCGGCGTCACCGATGACCCCGCAGAGCAGCTCCCGGGCGGTGATCCCCTCCTCGACCAGGACGACTTCGTCGTACCTGAACGCCTCATCCACGGCCCGGGCCAGCTCGGCCGGGTCGGTGACCCGCGAGACGCCGATGGAGGAGCCCATGTTGGCGGGCTTGACGAACCGGGGCCAGGGCAGCCCGCCGGCCGCGGTCAGCGAGTCCGCGTGCCGCCGCCACTGCCGTTCGGTGAACCAGACGCCGGCCGCGACCGGGATGCCTTCGGCGGCGAACGCGCGCCGCATGGCCACCTTGTCCATGCCGACCGCGGAGGCGACCACGCCGGCGCCGACGTACGGCAGGCCGAGGGCCTCCAGGTAGCCCTGGACGACTCCGTCCTCGCCGTACGGCCCGTGCATGACCGGGAAGACGACATCGAGCCGCTCGATGACCGCTTGCGGGGCCTCGGCGGCGACCAGGCGGCCGCCGGGCCGGAGCTCGACCTCGATGCCCGCGGCGGTCAGCCCGTCCTGCAGGGCCGACCCGCCGGGCCTCCTGGCCACCGCCTCCTCGACCGCGTCGGCCGGGAGCAGCCGCCAGCGGCTGTCCCGGTCGATTCCGATGGCGACGGGCCGGTACTGGCGGTCACGGAGCCCGCGGACGATGGACAGCGCCGAAGCCGCGGACACCTCGTGCTCCGCCGACGGCCCGCCGAACACCACGCCGACGCACGTCTGCTCGCCGGGCGTTGGTGCGGTATCGGCCAGCTCAGCCACGCAGCTCCTTCGTTGCATAGGGGTGATGTCGACGGTAGGCCGGATGGCGGAACGGGGCTACCGGGCATTCCGGCGGCGTGGACCGGGCAATCCGGGTCGGCGCACCCGGTAATTGGGCGGACCGGGCAGCGTGGCGCGAGGGCTCCGGATAAAGGGCGCAGCGGGGCAGAGCGTTTAGCGGGGCAGGGCGGCGGCCAGCTGGGACCGTCCGGTGATGCCGAGCTTCCGGTAGGCGCCGGTGAGGTACTGCTCGACGGTGCGCTGCGTGAGGACCATCTCGTCGGCGATCTGGCGGTTGGTGGCTCCGGCCGCGGCCCGTTCCGCGACGGCCCGCTCCTGCGTGGTCAGCGCGCTCACTCCGCTGATCCGGCCGAGGTCCGGGCGCCCGCCCGCGTGCTTGAGGTACCGGGCCGCCCGCAGCCAGGTCGGCCGGGCGCCGATCATGCGGGCCAGCGCGTACCCGGCCTGGAGATGACCGTGGGCCTGGCCGGCGGCGCCGGTCTCCCACTGGACCGCGCCCAGGTTCACCAGGGCCGCGGCGCGATGGGACTCGGCCTCGGTCCCGTCGAGCACCGTCACCGCCTCGAGCGCCGCGTCCGCGTCGAGCGTGACCATCCCGGCCGCGGCGAGGGCGGTGCTGAGCGCGCGGGGCGCCCCCCAGTGCCGGGCGAGCGCCACTTCCTCCGCGGCCAGGGACGTCGCCGCGGCCCGGTCGCCGAGGACGGCGTGGCAGCTCGCGGCGCGCGAGCGCCAGTGCAGCAGGCCCGGGTTATCGATGCCGAGCGCGGCGAGGATCCGCCCGGCTTCGGCGAAGCCCTTCAGCGCGTCCCGGTGCTGGTTGCGCGCCATCTGCAGGGATGCCCGGGCGAACGTAAGCGCGGCGGCCGCCCAGGTCCGGCCGGCCGGGGCCGGCGGGACGTGACCGGAAATCAGGCGGTCGGCGGCGTCGAGCTCGCCGAGGTCGGTCAGCACGTGCGCGAGCCGGGCGACGCCGGCCGCCCCGGCCGCCGACGGGTTGGCCAGCGCGGTTTCCAGCTCCGCCCGGGCCGCCGTCAGGTCGCCCCGGCCATGAGCCAGCCGCCCCCGTAGGTAGGCCGAGAGCGCGGTATCGCCGGCCGGCCCCTGCCGGTGGGCGAAGCGGCCGCCGGTCTCGGCCAGGCCGTACTCCTCGCCGTACTCCTCGGCCTCGATCAGCGTGCTCACCGCAGGCCAGCGCAGCCGGAGCTGCCAGGGGCTCTGGCGGTCGATGGCCTCCAGGGCGGACCGCGCCCGGCGGACGCACCCGGCCCGGTCCCGTCCCCGCCGGACGTCGGACCAGGCATCGGCCAGGCCGGCCAGCGCGCCGAGGCGCGGGTCGCCCCCGGCCAGGTCCCGGAGCCGGGGCAGCCTCCGGCTGAGGAAATCGCCGGCGTCGCCGGATTCCGCGTAGGCCAGGAAGAGGCCGAACGCCGCCTCGGCGGTCGGAAGCCCAGCGGAAGCCTCGTCGATGATCTCCGCGGCCGGGCCGAGCGGGCGTCCGGCGGTGGCGTCCGCGTAGGCCAGGTCCACGGCGATCCGGACGCGGAGCGACGGCGTGGCGGCCAGCGACAGCGCCTGGCGGAGCGTGTTCCCGGAGTCGGCGGCACCGAGGCCGGCCTCGACGGCGCCGATCTCGGCCAGCAGCCCCGCCCGGGTGGCGTCGGGCATTGGCTCGGCCAGCGCCCGGCGCAGGTAGCGCAGGCCCGGACCGGGACGCCCGCCGTCCAGCGCGGAGGAGCCGGCGGCGCGCAGGGTGGCCAGGGCATCGGGGTCGTCGGCCATGTCCACGGCCATCAGGTGCGCCGCCGCCCGCTCCGGCTCGGCATGGCGGTCGCGGACAATGCGTGACGCGCGCAGGCGCAGCGCGGTGCGCAGGCCCGCGTTCATCTCGGTGGTGACCACGGCCCGGGTCAGCGAGTGGACGTAGCGCAGCGGCGCGGCGTCGGCCAGGATGTCCAGCTTGATCAGCCGGTCGATGGCGCGCGAGGCGAGGTCCAGGCTGAGCCCGGCCAGCTGCGCGATCAGCACCGGGCTGCTGTCGTCGCCGAGAACCGCCACCGCCTGGGCGACGGCGAGCGCCTCGGGACCGCCGCGCCTGATCCACGGCATGACCCGCCGGGACACGGCGGCGGTGCCCACGCTCTCCAGCAGCTCCAGGGACTCCCGCACCGGGGGGACGGCCCGCGCGGCCAGCACGGCCAGCAGGTCGGCCAGCAGCGCCTCGTTGCCGCCGGTCGCGTCGAGGCAGCCCGCGACGAACGCGTCATCGGGCGGCGCGCCGAGCAGGTCGCCGGCCCACCGGCGCAGCTGCGGCCGCGTCAGCCGGCCGAGCGCCTGCCGCTCGCCCGACGCGATCAGCTCGTCGACCAGGAACCGGTCCGCGCCCGGTTCTTCAGGGGAGCCGGCCAGCACGAGGGCGATCGGCAGGCCCGCGCTCCGGTTGGCGAGGTAGGCGAGCCAGCGGAGCGACGACGGGTCACACCACTGCAGGTCATCCAGCGCGATCAGGACCGGATCACGGGTGGCGGCGTCGAGCAGGTGAGCCGAGACCCGCTCGAACACCCCGAACACCTCGACGGGCGAGGCGTCCGCGGGCACCTGGCCGAGCGCCGCGGCCGGGCGGCCGTCCGGCAGCGGCGGCAGCGCGGCCAGCACCTGCCGCAGCACGCCGAAGTCGTTCGCCGCCTCCAGAACCGAGGGGCGCCCGGCGGCCACGGTCCATCCCCGGCGGCGGGCGTCCGCCCGGGCCCAGGCCAGCAGGGCGCTCTTGCCGGTGCCGGCCGCCCCCTCGAAAAACAGCGATCGGGTGCGGTTCCCGGCCCGGGAATCCAGCGCCGCCGCGAGCAGCGCCATCTCGGGCTCGCGGCCGTACAGCTTGCGGCCGGGGCGGGTGTCCTCGCCGGGGCCGGCCGCGCCCGCGGCCGAACGCCGGGCGTCCCCGATGGTGATGACTCGCGCCTGCCGCATCGCCGTGACTGACATGCTCCCTCGCTCCACGCCGTGGAACACCCCCATGCCCTGGTCACGCTAACGAGCCGGAGGGTGAGAACTCAGCCAATTCCCACAATTCTCCTCCTGCTCAGACACAATGATGGCTAGCTGCTGTCGCTGGGGTATCAACGAGTGACTCGTGGGCCGCAGCAGGGTAGAGACAGCCGCTGCTGGCCGTGCTGGGCGGCGTCAGCGTCGGCGGACGAGGGTGAGGCCGTCCCGCACGGGCAGCATGACGGTCTCGACCCGCTGGTCGTCGGCGATGAGGTCGTTCAGGCGGCGCATCGCCTGATGGTGATCCTGCTGGTAGGCCGGGTCGACGACGCGGCCGCCGAGGAGCACGTTGTCCAGGGCGACGAGGCCGCCGGGCCGCAGCCGGCGGATGATCTCTTCGTAGTAGAGGGGATAGCTGATCTTGTCCGCGTCGATGAAGGCGAGGTCGATGCGCGGCTCGGCCGGGAGTGCCCGCAGGGTGTCGATCGCCGGGCCGATTCTCAGGTCGATGCGGTCGGCCACGCCCGCCCGCCGCCAGTAGTCCCGGGCGATGGCGGTCCACTCCTCGCTGATGTCGCATGCGAGCAGGCGGCCGCCCTCGGCCAGGCCCCGGGCGATGCAGATCGAGGAGTAGCCGGTGAAGACTCCGACCTCGACGGCGTAGCGGGCGTTCACCATGCGGGTCAGCATGGTGAGCAGGACGCCCTCGTCCGGGGAGACCTGCATTCCCGCCGCGCCCCCGGTGACCTCCCTGGTCTTCACGATCAGGTCGCCGAGCACGCTGTCCGGTGGCGTGCTGTGCCTGAGCACGTAGTCGTCGATGACGGGGTCGGTGATCTCCATGGCGTCGGCCGAGACCGGGGCCGTCCAGGTGAGGCCGAGCTCGTCGCGGCCCGCGGACCGCAGCTGCCCGGCGATGGCCTCCTGGACGGCGGCCAGGGCCGCGCGGTCCGCGGCCGCGGTGATCACGGTCAGGCCCTCGCCCGCCGGGATGAGCACGCACGTCCCCTGGGGAAAGGCGATCACCGCCCGGCCGTCGTCGGCCAGGTCGACGGCCGCCGCGACGGCGAGCCACTTGATCAGGGAGGCAGCCTGGGGCGTGGTGACCGCGGCCATCGAGACGGGCATCGGGTTCCTCCGTACGGCTCTAAGCGTCGAGAATGGTAAACGCTTGATTGCTCCCAGCATGAAGCCGCCGGCGGCTATTTGTCAAAGCGTCGAGGTTCATGGACACTAGCGGGGTGCGAGACGATCCCGAGCCGCTGGTCCTGCGCACCCCGGCGCAGTTCAAGGCGCTCGGGCATCCGGTGCGCCACCGCATGGTGAACGTCTTGCGCCAGCGGCCGGCCACGCTCCGGCAGCTCGCATCGGCCATGGGGCTGGCCAAGGGGACCATCAGCTTTCACGTCCGCGTCCTGCGCGAGGCCGGCATCGTCCGGCTGGCCGAGACCCACCAGGTGCGCGGCGGCACAGAACAGTACTTCGCGCTGGTCGGCCCGGCCTTCGAGCACCCCGGAGAAGCCGGGCCCGAGTTTCTCCTTCAGGCTGCGGCGGCGGAGATGCTGCCCGCCCGCGGCGATGAGGAGACCGGCCGCACCCTGCTGCGCCATCTCTGGCTCACCCCGGGCCAGGCCCGTACGCTCATGGCCCAGCTCCACGACTACGCCGCCGGGCCGCACCCCGCCGACCCGGCCCAAGGTGAGGCCTACGGCCTGCTCATCAGCCTGTACCGGGCCGATATCCCGGCACTGCCACCGCTAAGCCCGGCGGATCAGGAGTAGGTGACCGGCCCCACCGCGCGCGACACCGTGGCCGGCATCGTCACGATCGATGCCGGCCACGGTGTCACTCGAAGACGAGGGCGGTCTAGCTCACCCCGGTCACGTTCCCGAACTTCTGCAGGACGCCGGTCTTGGCCAGGTACTCGTCCGCCGCGGACAGCGCCGGCAGCTTCTTGACCGTGGTGGAGCCGGGCGCGTAGTACTGCGAGAGGTTCGCCTTGGTGAACACGGCGAGCGGCGCGTCGGTCTCGGCCGGGACGGTCATCCCGTCCGCGAGGGCGTGTGCCATGGCCATCAGGTACTCGCCCCACTCCGGGACGAACGGCGAGGATTCGACCACCCACTGCGGCGTGGTGCGCAGCTGGGCCAGCCCGGTCGCGTCGCCGCCGTTGCCCGCCAGCAGGACATCGGTGCGGCCAGCGCCGCTCAGCGCCCGCCATGCCCCCAGGGTCGACTCGTCGGTAATGCCGTAGACGACGATGTGCCGGCCGGCCGGGATGTCCTGAAGCTCGTTCTTCATCGCCGTGTAGGCGGTATCCACTTCATCACCGGTGTTGATCTGCACCGCTGAGGCGCTGAGCACGGTGGTGGTCGCGGTGATGCCGGTCAGGGCAGGCGTCGGAAAGCCGGGCAGGGCGTGGGCCACGGCCAGGTAGCCGCTGCGCTCGAGCGCGTTGTTCTGGTCGCCGACCAGCGCGTTCTGGGCGATGACGAACGTGGTGTTGGACCCGTTCCAGCCCTTGGCCTTCATGTCGGCGGCCAGCACCTGGCCGGCCGACGTGCCGAGTCCCGCGTCATCGAGGTAGAACCACGGGCAGCTGCCGATCTGGATGTCCACGGCGACGCACGGGACCTTGCCCCGGCTGAAGATCGTGTCCAGCGACGTGCCGATCTGCGGCGCGGGCGACCAGTCGAGGATCACGTCCGGCTTGGCGTTGACCATGAGCTGCGCGACCGAGATGGCGGTGTTGGGGTCTTCGTTGTTGTCGTACAGCTTGACGGTGTCCCCGGCCGTCTTGGCCGCCCCGGAGATCAGCGTGGCCAGGCCGGCCAGGCTCGGGTTGGCCGACGTGATGTTGGCGTAGGCGAGCGAGAGCGACTTGACCGCTGCCGCGCTCGACGCGGCCGGGGCCGACGCTGAGGCCGAGGTCGAGGTCGAGGTCGGAGAGGTCGTGCCGCTTCCGGCGCTGGCGGCACTCGAGCTCGAGCTGGAGGAGCTGCAGGCGGCGGCGGCCAGCACCCCGCCCGCGGCCACCACGGTCAAGGCGTATCTCACAGTGTGTCTCGGGGTATGTCTGCGTAGGATGGTCATGCTTACCTCCGTTGAGCGATGGGGTGAGATGTCGTAATTGCTCCCCCGCGCGTGGCGACGCGCGGGGGAGCGCCTTAACGGCTGAGAACCTGACTGAGCCGGCTGAAGAGGACGGCGATGATCAGGGCGATGCCGGTGATGATCTGGACGTAGAAGCTCTGGACCTGCAGGAGCGCTAGCCCATTGGACAGGCAGCCGAGCACGAGGACGCCACCGATGGTGCCGATGATGCCGCCGCTGCCGCCGGACAGGGCGGCACCGCCGAGGACGACCGCCGCGACCGAGGTCAGCGCCGTGGTGCTGCCGACGCCGGCGGAGCCGGAGAGGATCTGGCTCGCCGTCACCACCCCGGCGAAGGCGGCGAGTGCCCCCGAGATCGCGTACACCGCGGTGGTGGCGACGCTGACCCGGATGCCCGCGAGGACGCTCGCCTCACGGCTGCCGCCGATCGCGTAGATGATCCGTCCGAAGACCGTGAAGCGCATGATCACCGCGGCGACGATGGCCAGGGCGAGGAAGGCGAAGAAGTACCACGGCAGGCTGCCGACGGCCAGGTTGGCCAGGTCGCCGTTGGCGACGTTGTTCATCGCGATGTCCACCCCGCCGGAGATCGAGTACGCCGCGCCGCCGGCTACGGACATGCTCGCCAGCGTGACGATCAGCGGGTTGATCCCGGCCCGCACGATGAGCAGGGCGTTGATGACGCCGATGGCGGCGCCGATGACCACCGTCTCGATCAGGGCGACGGGCAGCGAGGAGCCGTCGTTGGAGAACTTGACGAACAGCACGCAGGCCAGGGGCAGCACCCCGGCGACGGAGAGGTCGAACCCGCCGGCGACGATCACGCCGGTCTGCCCGAGGGACACGATGCCGAGCACCGCGACCCCGGACAGGATGTCGGCGATGTTCGACAGCGTAAGGAAGCTGCTCGACCGCAGGGTGAAGTACACGATCACCACGACGAGGAACATGCCGATGCCGAGGCTTCTGACCAGCAGGCCGCGCGCGGTGCGGCGGGGCACGCCGGGATCCGCCGCCGTCGGCTCGGTCGCGGGCATGACCGGCAGCCCGGTTTCCACCTGCCCGGTCGGCTCGGACATCAGGCCACCGCCCCGGGGCCGGGCGCGCCCGCCGTGGCCGACGCCCCCGCCGCGGCGGCCACCACGCTCGCCTGGGTCAGCTGGTCGCCGGACAGCTCGGCGACCAGCCTGCCGTCGCTGATCACCAGCACGCGATCGGACACGTCGACGACCTCCTCTACATCCGAGGTCACCAGCAGGGCGGACTTGCCCGCCGCGGCGAGCTCCCTGATATGCCGGTGAATCTCGCGGCGGGCGCCGATGTCGACGCCCCGGGTGGGTTCCTGCGCGACGAGCATCAGCTGGGCGCTGGCGATGCGCCCGCCGACCAGCACCTTCTGCTGATTGCCGCCGCTGAGGGTCATCACGTTCTGCTTGCCTGAGCGCACCTTCACGCTGAGGTCGCGCATCGTCGCCGTCGCCTGCGCCCGCTCGCGGCTGGGCCGGATGAAACCGCCGGCGCTGTTCGCGCGCAGGTGGGACATGCCGAGATTGGCCGTGACCGACAGGTTGGGGAACAGGCCGCCCCGCTTGCGGTCCGGTGGCACGTAGGAGATGCCGAGCCGCCGCGCGGCCCGGGGGGAGCGCGGGAACGCCACGGCCCGGCCGTTGACCTCGATGCGCCCGGCCGGGCGGGTGCTCTCGCCGCCCAGGCACTCGGCCAGCAGGGCCGCGCCCGAGCCGCGGATGCCGTAGACGCCGACCACCTCGCCCGGCCGGACGTGCAGGCTGATGTCGCGAAGGCCGGGCCGCCCGCTGACCGTGACCCCGTCCAGGGTCAGCACCGGCGGCCCGGTGGGCGCCGGCGTGACCGGCCGCTCGCCCACCACGGCGTCGCCGACCATGAAGCGGACCAGCTCGGCCCGGCTGATGTCGTGGCCGTCGACGACGGCCACGTTGCGCCCGTTGCGCAAGACGCAGACCCGGTCGCTGATCCCCACGACCTCATCGAGGCGGTGCGACACGAAGATCACGCCGACCCCCCGCGCGGTGAGCGACCGGACGAGGTCGAACAGGTGCGACGCCTCGGCCTCCGATAGTGCCGCGGTCGGCTCGTCGAGCAGCACGATCCGGGCGTTGCGGGCCAGCGACTTGGCGATCTCGATCTCCTGCAGGTCGCCGAGCCGCAGCGTCGACGCCTTGGTCCGCAGGGGCAGCTCGATCCCGGTCTGCTCGCAGATATCCCGGGCGCGGCGCATGATCGCCCACGGGCTGGTCACGGCCAGCTTCGCCGGCCAGGTGCCGAGGACCAGGTTCTCCGCGACGGTCAGGCTGCCGACCACGCTGAGTTCCTGCGGTATGTAGGCGATGCCCGCGTTCAGCGAGTCGCGCGGCTGGGTGAAGCGCACCGGTTCGCCCCTGACCCGCAGGGTGCCGCGGTCGGGGCTCAGCACCCCGCTGAGGATCTTGATGAGCGTGGATTTCCCGGCGCCGTTCTCGCCCAGTACCGACACGACCTCGCCGGAATTCAGTGCGAAGTCGATATCGACGAGCGCTCGGGTGGCACCGAACGACTTGCTGACCCGATGGACCGATAGCAGTTCGCCCACCCGGAACCCCTCCCGCTGTCGAGGTCACGTCCTCGCCGACGTGGCCTCGGAGAACCTCAGGTTAGCGGAGAGTTTCATTTAGCAAAAGTTGTTTTTGCTGAGTAGAATAATGCCACGTCGGGTGTTCAAGTCCGGCATGACAGCTTGACGGCTGATCTAGGCTGGGGTGAAATTTGATTCAGCTCAGTGGAAGGACCGAAGCGTTGGCAGCCGACGGAGCGATCAACCGCACGCTGCGGGTCCTGGTGGCGGTGTGCGAGGGCGGCCCGCAGACGCTGACCGAGCTGTCGGCCACCACCGGCCTGGCCCCGCCGACGCTGCTGCGGACCCTGCGGCTGGTCCGCGACGAGGGCTTCGTCACCCAGGACGCGGACCGCAAGTGGCGCGCGACCATGCTGATCTGGCGGCTGGGGTGCGCGGCGAATCGGTCGACCACGCCGCGGGCGGCGGCCGACCAGACCCTGACCGAGCTGGTCCAGGCGATCGAGGAGACCGTCGTCTACGCCGTCTTCGAGCAGGGCTGGCTCACCTACCTGTCAGCCGCGGAGCCGAGCAAGCCGGTCCGCACCCACATACCGCTCGGCGGTCACTACCCGGCGCTTGACACCGTGACCGGGCACGCCGTCCTGGCCTGGCTGCGCAAGCCCGATCTCGACGCGCTGCTCGACGAGATGTCCGGACCCGGGCTTGACCTGCGCGGGCGGCAAGCGCTCTACCGAGACCTGGCCCAGGTCGCCAAGGACGGCTACGCGACCGGGACCGGTGACCGGTGGCCGGGCGTCTGGGGTGCCGCCGCGCCGGTGTTCAACCAGCGGGGCACGCCGGTCGGCGCGATCGGCGTGTCCATCGCGACGGCCGAGGCGCCGGCCAACGCGGCGGTGGTCATCCGCGAGATCGTGGCCGCCGCCCGACGGCTCAGCCAGCGGTTCGGCGGCGAGGTCCAGCCCCCGCGGTCCCCGCTGCTGCGGTAACGCGGCCGGGCCGGTCGCCCGCATCTTCCGTAGCGGGGAGAAGTACACCCACAAGCCCGCCGCCCAGGCGCCGGCGCACGCGATCCACAGGGTGGGGCGGATGCCGATGGCCGTGCCGAGCGCGCCGCCGATCACCCCGCCGAGCGGCAGCGTGCCCCAGACGATCCAGCGGACGGCCCCGGTGACGCGGCCCATCAGCCGGGGCGGCGTGATCGCCTGGCGGTAGCTGATCTGGGCCACGTTGTAGACCACGCCCGCGAAGAACGACGAGGCGCAGCCGATCGGGAACAGCGCCACGCGCCAGCCGGGCTCGGCCAGCGCGACCAGGAACTGGGGCGCGCCGAAGACCAGCATGGAGAACCAGATGACCCGGCCCGAGCCGAGCCACCGGGCCATCCGGCCCGACAGCACGCCGCCGGCGACGCCGCCGACCGCGGCCAGCGCGAAGATCAGCCCGATAGAGGCCGCCCGGCCGCGCCGAACGCCGCGACCAGCCCGCCGCCCAGGCCCGGCCCCGCGAGCTGCGCGAGCGCCTGGGTGGCGCCGAGCTTGCCGTTGCCGTCCATCAGGTGCTCCTGCTTCAGCAGCGCGGGCAGGAAGCTCTGGTAGGAGACGTCGAAGAACACCGTGCCCACCCCGGCCAGCAGCGCGACCACGTAGAGCTGCGCCATGGTCAGGGACCCGGCCGCCCAGGCCACCGGCACCGAGCCGATGATCAGCAGGCGGGCCGCGTCGCAGGCGATCATGATCCCGCGCTTGGCCCGCCGGTCCACCAGCACGCCCGCGGGCAGCGCGATCAGCGCGAACGCCAGGCTGGAGGCCGCGGTGAGCAGGCCGACCTGGAACGTGCTCGCCCCGAGCAAGACCACCGCGGCCAGCGGGAGCGCCAGCTGGGTGACGCCTGACCCCATCTCGCTGACCGTCTGCCCGCCCCACAGCAGCAGGAAGTCGCGATGCCGCCAGAGGCCGCCGCTCTCGTCCTCGTCCGGTTCGGGCACGGAGCCAGCCTAGGTAACACCGGGAGGCCCGCCGGACACTAAGGGGTGTGGAGGTCCCCGCGGGGGATCCCGCGCCGTCGTTTCGAAGGGACGCCCATGACCACCGTCCGCATCGCGCACGCCGAGCCCCGGCCAGGAAAGCTGGCCGACGGCGGATTCCAGACCCGGGGATGGCTGGTCGTGCTGGCCGACGACGCCGGCCACCGGGCGGTACCGGTCTGGCTGCGGGGGGAGCCGGGCGCGGCCGACCTGGCGCAGCTCGTTGAGCTCGCCGCCCGCCCGGACGAGGAGATCGCCGCGGCCGCCGCTCCCACCGAGCTCACCGTCGGGCTGCTGCGCACGGCCGGCGCCCGCGTGACCGGGGTGGACATCGAGGTGACCGCGAAGGCGGCCGGCGGAACCGGGGCAGATGCCGTCGAGCTGAGCCCGCGATCGGCCGTGGCCCGGATCGGGCTCAGCGGCCCCGGCGGCACCCGGGAGGTCACCGCCGGGCTGAGCCTGGGCCTGGCCCTGGCCGCCGCCGCGGGCGCCCCGGTCCGGCTGGCCGACGAGGTGCTCGACCGGGTGGCCGTGCCGGTGGCGGGCGAGGACCTGCTCGGCCCGCTCCTGCACCGGGTGCCGCCGGCCGG
>Ga0302314_10002174_pt1 | contig 36669 bp, 30 predicted proteins | sample III_Palsa_N2_3_FD_200533 | JGI IMG/M metagenome (GOLD analysis project Ga0302314, IMG submission 200533) | Peat permafrost microbial communities from Stordalen Mire near Abisko, Sweden - III_Palsa_N2_3 | ecosystem: Environmental > Terrestrial > Soil > Palsa > Peat permafrost | place: Sweden...
CGAGTCCACCGACATCGCCACCCAGTTGGCGCGCCGCCGCGCCGCGGCGGCCGCGGCTTGGGAGCTGCGTGACGAGCTCGTCCTGATCGGCGCCGGCGATCCGATCCACATCCCGGGCCGCGCCGACCTGACCTATCCGTTCGTCGCTCACTCCGAGTACTACTGGCTGACCGACCGCAACCTGCCCGGCGGCGTGCTGGCGTTCGATCCGGGCGAGGGCTGGTCGCACTTCTCGGCCCCGGTCACCGAGGCCGACCGGTTGTGGTCCGGCGCTGTGGCCGGCGAACCGGACGGGCCGACGTCGGACGAACTGCCGGCCTGGCTGGACAGTGGCGACCGCGCCACGCGCGCGGTGTGGCTCGGCTCGCCGCCCGCCGGCGCGCCCGCTCCCGGCGCGCTGACCGAGCGGCTGCGCCTCCAGCTGAGCGCCGTCCGCCGGCCCAAGGACGCCGTCGAGCTCGAACGGATGCGCGTCGCCCAGCAGGCCACCAAGCACGCGTTCGCGACCGCGTCCGCGCTGATCGCCGACGGCCTGACCGAGCGCCAGCTGCAGATCGAGTTCGAGGCGGCTGCGTTTCGACATGGCGGGACGGCGATGGGCTACGACACGATCGTCGGCTCGGGCCCCAACGCGGCGGTGCTGCACTTCATGCCCACCGGTCGGGTCATGCGGCGCGGCGAGCTGGTGCTGATCGACGCGGGCGCCGAGCAGTTGGGCTACGTCTCGGACATCACCCGCACGTTCTGCGTGGGCGGCGTGTTCGACGAGACCCAGCAGGAGCTGCACGCCGTCGTCCACGCTGCGCAGCGGGCGGCGATCGACCGCGTGACCCCCGGCGTTGAGTGGCGCGACGTCCACCGGACGGCGGCGTTGGCGATCGCCGACGGTCTGTCCGCGGCCGGGATCCTGCGCGGCCGGCCGGAGTCGCTGGTGGAGTCCGGCGCGGTGGGCCTGTTCTTCCCGCACGGGATCGGCCATCTCGTCGGGCTCGGCGTCCGTGATGCGGGCGAGCCGCTGTACGAGCGCCGCGACGAGCCGCGCCCGTACCCGAACCTACGAGTCGACCTGCCGCTCGAGCCCGGGATGGTGGTCACGGTCGAGCCCGGCGTCTACTTCGTGCCGGCGCTGTTGCAGGACCCCGAGCGCCGTGCCCGCCATCGGGCCGAGGTCGACTGGCCACGGGTCGACCGGATGCTCGGCTTCGGTGGGATCCGGATCGAGGACAACCTGCTGGTGACGGCCGGCGGCCACGAGATCATCACCGCCGACGTGCCGCTGCTGGGCTGACCCGTTCAGCGGATGCGGGAGGCCGCTGGTCAACGACCAGGTGATCAGCAACTCGATCGCAGTCCGCCGGAGATCGCCACTGTGTCGGCGCGCAGGCCGAGCCGGAGCGTCTCCAGCGAGATCACCTGATCGGTGGCGACGTTGCCGAGGTTGACATCGGCGCCCGCCCGGAGGATCAGGCACGCCTGCTGCTGGCGCCGCGGCGCCTCGAAGATGACCCGCTCGCGTCCCACCTGAGCCAGGATCTCCTCCAGCAGCCCGGTGCGGACCTCGCCGGAGGCGTCGAACAGGCCGACGCTGCCGCTCTCGCGTCCCTCGGTGATCGCCCACGTGGCTCCGGCCGCGAGGTCATCGGTCAGCTCGTCGATCCACTCGCCGGCGACCGGGATCACGGGCTGCTTGGAGCCCACCTCGGAGAGCACCAGGAACTCGTCGCAGAGCTCGGCGACGAGGGTGCGCTTGCGCTCCGGGGACATTCCGAGCGCCCCATTGGAGACCTCCACGCAGTCGACGCCGAGCGCCCGGATCCATGACACGAAGCGCTCCATCTGACCCTGCGCCTCGACGATCTCCAGCAGCGTGCCGCCCAGGCAGGCGTGCACCCCGACCCGCCGGCAGGCCTGCACCTTCTCGGCGATCGTGGGGCTGACATAGGCCGTCCCCCAACCGAACTTCACGACGTCGATGAACGCTCCCGCCTGCTCCAGCAGCGACTCCAGCTCGGCGACCCCGAGACCCGCGTCCAGGACGTGGGTCACGCCGGATCGACGCGGCTTGGCCGTCCGCTCCGGGAGCGAGAGGAAATCCGCCCCCACCGGACGCCCGTCGCCGTTGCCCTGAGGGCTCACAGGGCCCGCTCCGCCTGGCGGGCGGCCAGCAGCAGCGGATCCCAGACGGGCGCGAACGGCGGCGCGTAGCTGAGGTCAAAGCCGGCGAGGTCCTCCACGGTCGCGCCCGCGTGCAGGGCGGCGGCGATCACGTCGACGCGCTTGGCGACCCCCTCACGCCCGGCCAGCTGGCCGCCGAGCAGCCGGCCGGAGCCCCGCTCGGCGAGGAGGGTGACCGTGATCGGCTCCCACCCCGGGTAGTACACCGCGCGGCTCTTGTGCTCGATTGTGATGGCCGCGGCGTCCAGGCGGGCCGCGCGCGCCTGGCGCAGCGTCAGTCCCGTGCGCGCCACCTCCAGCGCACAGACCTTGAGCACGCTGGTGCCGGCGACGCCGCCGAACTCCTCGGCGAGACCGCCGATGTTGGCCCCGGCGACCCGGCCCTGCTTGTTGGCGGTCGTCCCCAGCGGGATGTAGGTCGGCTCGTCGTGCAGCAGGTGGCGAGTCTCGACGCAGTCGCCGGCCGCCCAGATCCCGTCGACCCCGGTCCGCATCCCGGGATCCACCCGGACGCCGCCGAGGGGACCGAGCGCCAGGCCCGCCGCCCGCGCCAGCTCGGTTTCGGGCCGCACTCCGATCCCCATGATCACGATCTCGGCGCCGATCACGCGATCGGCGGTGCGCACCGCTCGCACGCGGCCGTCGCCCTCGATCTCCTCCACGCTCGCCTCGGTGATGACCTCGACCGCGTTGCGGCGCAGCTCCGTGACCACCAACGCCGCGATCTGGGGATCGACGAGCGCCAGGATGTCGGCCTCACGCTCCAGGATCGTGGTCGCCACCCCACGCGCGCGCAGCGCCTCGGCCATCTCCAGACCGATGTAGCCGCCGCCGACGATCACCCCGCGGGCGGGCTGCTCGGACTCGATCCAGCGGTCGATCGCCAGCGCGTCCTCAATCGTGCGCACGGTGAAGCAGCCGTCGAGCGCGATCCCCGGGATGGGGGCGATCGGGGCGGCGCCGGTGGCGATCAGCAGCTCGTCGTAGTCGACCGTGCGATCGCGTCCGGAGTCCAGGTCGCGCACCGAAAGGGTGCGCCGCAGCGGGTCGATCTCGGTGACCTCGTGGCGGACATGGACCTCGACTCCTTCGCCGGCGAGCTCCTCCGGGCTGCGCATCACCAGGTCGCGATGGTCGCCGATCACCCGGGAGACGAAGTACGGGAGGCCGCACGCCGTATAGGAGCAGTACCCGGTGCGCTCGAACACCGTCACCTGGAGCTGCGAATCCAGCCGGCGGGCGCGCCCGGCCGCGCTCAAGCCGGCGGCCACACCCCCGATGACGATCAGTCGGCGAGCCACGAACGCCGGGTCGTCAGTTGCCCGGCAGCGGGATCACCAGCAGGCGCGGCTCGGTCATCTCCTGGATCGCCGCGGTCACGCCCTCGCGCCCGTACCCGGAGTCACGGACCCCGCCATAGGGCATCTGCACGGCGCGGAAGAACGGCGCGTCGTTGACGATGATCGCCCCGGCCTGAATGGTCTCGTGAGCCACCATCGCCTTGCTCAGATCACGGGTGAAGACCGCCGCCTGCAGGCCGTAGCGTGTGGCGTTGGCGAGTTCGAGAGCCTCGGCGAAGGTCGCGTAGCGGCTGATGCAGACCACCGGGCCGAAGATCTCCTCCTTCCAGCAGCTGGCCTCGTGCGGGACATCGGCGAGCACCGTCGGCGTGACGAACGCCTCGGTGCGCTCGGCGCCGCGCAGCACCCGTGCGCCGAGCTGCTGCGCTTCGCTGACCCACTCCTGGACGCGGACCGCCGCCTCGGTGGTGATCATCGGGCCGACGTCGGTGTGCTCGTCAAGCGGGTCGCCGATCACCAGCTGGTCGACGCCGTCCAGATAGCGCTGCACGAACTCGTCGTGGATCTCGTCGGCGACGAGGATCCGCTGGGTCGACAGGCACACCTGCCCGGCATAGGCGAACGCGCCGAACACCAAGCGGGCGACGGCGAACTCCAGATCGGCGTCGGGCTCGACGATCACGGCCGAGTTGCCACCCAGCTCGAGCGTGACCTTCTTCCGCGGATTGTCGGCCTTCAGCTGCCAGCCGACCCGGTCTGAGCCGGTGAAGCTGATCGCCGCCACCCGGGGGTCGCCGGCCAGGCTGGCGGTGTCGTGGCCATCCAGCGGCAGCACGCCGATCGCGCCCGCGGGCCAGTCCCCGTCGGCCACCGACTCGACCAGCGCGAGCGCCGACAGCGGCGTCCGCGTGGACGGCTTGACGATCACCGGATTGCCCGCGGCGAGCGCCGGCGCGAGCTTGTGGGCCACCAGGTTGAGCGGGAAGTTGAACGGCGCGATCGCCAGCAGCGGCCCGACGGGGAAGCGGCGGACCAGGCCGCCGCGGCGGCCCAGCCCTCGCTCGGTGTCCAGCGGCAGCCACTGTCCCTCGATCCGCTTGGTCTCCTCGGCGGCCCAGCGGAATACGTACACCGCGCGCGACGCCTCGGCGCGCGCATCTCGGATCGGCTTACCGGCCTCGCGCGCGATCGTGTACGCGAGCTCATCGACGCGACCGGCGATTCGCTCAGACGCTCCGTAGAGCAGTTCGGAGCGCTCGTCGGCCGACAGCCCGGCCATCCCTGGGACGGCGGCGACGGCGGAGGCAACCGCCCGCTCGATCGCCTCCGGGCTGGGGGTCGTGATCGTGTCGATCAGCCCGCCGTCATAGGGGCTGCGGACCTCGAGCCCGTCCCGGGGAGGAGCCGACGAGCTCATCGACGCCTCCGCCGCGACGTTCTCATGCTCACGCCAGGGCCGCGGCTGGTACCTGGCCCTGCTTGACCTCCTGGCGGACGATCGCCACGCCATCGGTCAGTGCCTGGAGCTTGCCCTGGCAGATCATCCGCGGCAGGTTGATCATCCCGCAGTCGGTGGTCAGCCCGAGGCGCTCGGCGGGCACGACCTTCAGATACTCGCGAACCCGCTCGGCGACCTCCTCGGCGGTCTCGGTGATCGTGCTCTTGACGTCGATCACCCCGGCGACGAAGGGACGGTCCCAGTGGTTCTCCAGCAGTGGCTTCAGGTCCTCGGCGCCCGTACGCCCGAGCTCGTAGTTGAGCACGTGCATATGCGCGTCCAGAGCCTTGGGGAAGATCCCGTGCGCCCGCTCGGGTGCCGCGGCGTCGCTCGAGCGGCGATCGAGCATCCAGGCGCCGTTCTGCTTATCGCCCTCGTCGGGGAAGTAGCCCGGCGTGCCGGAGTAGTTGCCCCAGCAGGTGTGCGTCCAGAACTGCACTCCCGGTACGTCGTCGACGGCCAGGTTATAGACCTCGACCTCCCAGTCCGACATCCCGTAGGGCCATACGAACTCGTCGATCTGGATGATGTCGACGCCCTCCTCGGCGAGTCGCAGGAAGTCCTCGTGGTAGGCCTTCGCGATCTGGATCGCCAGCGTGCGAGTGTCCTTGTAGTACTCGTCGTTGGCGGCCAGCGCGAGCACCTGAATGCCGCTGTAGGAGACCTTGACGGGCTTGTCGGTCGCCTTGCGCATCGCGCGCAGGTGCGCCAGATGAAACGGCGCAATCCGCTTGACCTCGCCGTCGATCGTGGGGGCGAACAGGGTCGAGTAGATCGGCAGGCCGATCGGCGGTCCGGTGAGCCGGTTGCCGCTCATCCGCTTCCAGTAGTAGTAGACGATCTCGCCGTAGGGGCTGTCGCCGCCGTAGACCTTGCCGTCGGCGATGATGTCCAGCCCCGCGGCCTCCTGGTCGCGGACGATCGCCCCCACCGCATCGTCGAACGCCTCCTTCGCCGTCCCGTCGTAGCTGAACTCGCCGATCGGCATCTCGCTGATATGACGGCCGTCGTACCAGCGTGGGTTGGGATAGTTGCCCACCATCGTCGTGGGCAGCAGGATCTCGTGGTCTCCGACGCGCATTCCGACTCCTCACGATCCAAATACATCGGGATTGGTGGCCCGACCGTACGGGCGCCACCCGCCCGGCGCATTAGCTCCGGGCGAGCAAATCCGGGGTCCGATTGCGCTGCGCGGCGCCGTCGTCCCGGTCGCCACCGATCAGCCGCAGATCGACCGCCACCACGTCGCCCGGCTGGGCGATGATCGGGTTGAGATCGAGCTCGGCGATCGCTGGCAGCGCCGCCAGCATCCGGGAGGCTGCGGCGACGGTGGCGGCCAGCCGCTCCAGGTCGACGCCCGGCTGCCCGCGCATGCCGCCCAGCAGCGGGAAGCCTTGCAGCGAGCGCAGCGCGGCCAGCGCCTCGGCGGGCGTCAGGGGCGCCAGGCGGAAGGCGACGTCGGCGAGCAGCTCGACGAGGATCCCGCCGAGGCCGACCGCCACCACCGGACCGAACTGCGGATCGCGAAAGCCGCCCACCATCACCTCGACACCCGACAACATCGGCTGCACGATCACCGCCGCGTCGTCGGCGAGTCCCAGGAGCTCGCTCGCCGCCGCACTGACCTCGGCGGCGCTTGTCAACCCGACCCGCACGCCGCCGACCTCCGACTTGTGGGAGATCGTGCGGCTGACCAGCTTGGCCACCACCGGGAAGCCGATCCGCTGCGCCGCCTGCGCCGCCGCCGGCGGGTCGGCGACAACCGCCTGCTCGGCCACGTTGATCCCGAACGCGCGCGCGATCTGGGCGGCCTCGGCGGGAGCCAGCGGGCCGGGGGTGATCGCGGGCAGGCCGGGCGGCGGCAGTGGCGGTGCGGGGTCGGCCATGCCGGGTTCAGCCGCGCCGGCCACTTCGTGCCCGGCCGCGCCGTAGCGGACGAGCCCATAGCGGTGGGCGAGCGCGACCGCGCGCGCGGTGCGCGTCGGCCATTCGTAGCAGGGGACGCCCGCGGCCTGGAGGAACTCAAGGTTGGGGCGGACGTCGGCGGGCGCCACCCAGCAGACATAGACGGGCACCTCGACGCCGTCGGCGGCAAGTCCGCGGACGACGTCACGCAAACCCTCGACGACTGCGCGGTCCTGCGCGCTCCGCGCGATCAGCACCGGGATCACCACGTCGACCTCTCCCGAGCGGGCGAGGCGATCGGTGGCGAACGGGTACAGCTCGGCGAACTTCGCCCACACGGTGGTCACGTCGACCGGATTGCGCGGACTGCCCACCGCCGGGAGGCGCGCGGCAAGCTCTGCCTGCAGCTCCGGGGAGAGCTCGGGCACCGAGAGGCCGTCCTCGGCCAGCAGGTCGGTCAGCTCCACGCCGGTGCCGCCGGAGTTGGAGACGATCCCGACCCGACCCCCGTGGGGCACCGGCTGCCAGTCCAGCCCGCGGGCGACGTCCATCATCTCCAGTCCGCTGTCGGCGACGACGATGCCGCACTGGGTGAACGCCGCCCGCCAGACCTCCGCGTTGCCGGCCAGGGCGGCGGTGTGTGAGACCGCGGCCCGGACGCCGGCCGAGGTGCGCCCGGTCTTGGTGACGATGATCGGCTTGCGCGGCGCGATGCGGCGCGCCGCCTCGCAGAACGCCCGTGCGTCCGGCAGCGACTCCATGAAGAAGCACAGGACCTGGGACTGCTCGTCGGTGCCGAGGTACTCGAGCACCTCGGCGTCGCCGATCTCGGCCTTGTTGCCGGCGGCGTAGAGCTTGGCGAACGTCATCTGCTGCTCCTGACCGAGCATGTAGATCGCCATCCCGTAGGCGCCCGACTGGGTCGCCAGGGTGATCCGTCCGGCGGTCGCCGCGGAGCCGAGCGCCATCGTCGCGTTGAGCCCCAGGTGGGCGTTCTGGATCCCCAGGCAGTTGGGGCCGACGATCCGCACGGCCGCCTCGCGCGCGGTCTGCACGATCTGGCGCTGGCGCTCGGCCCCCGCCTCGCCGGTCTCGGCGAAGCCGCCGGAGATGACGACCACGGCGCCGACGCCGGCCTGCGCGGCGTCGGCGACGACGTCGACCACCGCCTGGGCGGGCACGATCGCCACCGCCAGGTCGATCGGCTGAGGAACGTCGACGAGCCGGGCATAGGCCTGCAGGCCGCCGACCCGGTCACGGGCGGGGTTGATCGGGATCACCTCGCCGGCGAACCCCTCCAGGTTGCGCATGAATGCGGTCCCCACCTTGCCCGGCTCCTCCGACGCGCCGACCACCGCGACGCGACGGGGGGCGAACACCGCCTCCAGGCCCTGGCTCACGACAGCGTGGCGCCGGAAGCCGTGAACGTCCGCGCCAGCTCGGCGGGGCCGAACTCCGAGCGCCGGACGTTCAGCGGATCGACGGCGCGCATGGCCATCAGCTCGGCCTCGGTCGGCGCGAGCATCGGCTCCAGCGGATCGGCCACCTCCAGCGCGAAGCCGGTCGCGGCGCGGACGGCGTCGACGCCGACGTCGGGGAACAGGCGGCGCAGGCGCGCCCGGCCGTCGGGGAAATCGAACACGCCGAGGTCGGTGATCATCGTCTCCGGCCCGGCTCCGGGGAAGCCGAGCTCCGCACGGCTGCCGGCCGGGGTGCGGTGACCCATGTCGGTGATGAAGTCACAGCGCTCGACGAGCCTGCGCCCCGAGCCGTGGCCGGTGGTCCAGAGCGTCAGCCGGCCGACCGTGGCCGACAGGTTGCAGCCACCGCCGCCGCCGCCGAGCTTGACCTTCGGGTGGTCGCGGGGGCCGATCATCGAGACGTTGGTGTTGCCGTGAGCGTCGATCTGGCCGCCTGACAGAAACATCCGGTCCAGGCCGCCGCGAGCGCCGAGGTCGAACAGCTCCTCGAAGCGCAGCACGTGGGGGGCTCCCTGCAGCAGCGACCAGTCGTTCGAGGTCGGCGGGATGAACGCCGGGAGGGGATCGAGCGCGTAGGTCGCCCCCTCCACGAGCACCATGTGGGGAGCATGGGTGCGCTTGGCGACATGCATCGCCACCTGTGCGCACGGGCTGCCGAAGCCGTGAAACACGATCTCGCCGTCGGCGATCGTGCGCGCCAGCTCCACGCACATCCACTCGTCCAAGGTGAACTTGGTGGCGCTCACACCCGCTCCGTCACCGCGGGTCCGCTCACCATCAGCTCCTGCCAGCGCTCGGCCGACTCGGTGTAGGAGCCGAGCGCCTGCAGCGCCGGCTTGCCGACCGTCTCCAGGTAGTGGTCCTCGCCCGGCCGGACGTAGGCATCGAGGTAGTCGCGCACCCCGTCGGGATCGGCGGCGGCGTCGATCCAGCGGGCCAGGTGCTGGCGATCGTAGGTGTACTGCGGATAGCAGGAGGTCGGATGGGCCCCGAACGGCGCGTGCACGACCGCGTCGACGAGGAAGTAGGGGATCGTGATCCCGGCGGCGGCGACCTCGTCGGTGGAGGTGATCCGCTCGGCGCTGATCACCACCGTCCGGGACGCGAACGCGAACCGCTCGTCGAGCACCAGCGGTCGCTGGAGGTGGACGTTGCCGCGCGCGTCGGCAAGCGGCGCGTGGATCAGCGCGACGTCGGGGGAGAGGGCAGGCACCGCGATCAGCCGCTGGCCGGTGAACGGGCAGGTGATCTCGGTGAACTCGGGATGCAACCCGAGGATGTCCGAGCCGATGATCCCCCGTACGGGGATGAACGGCAGACCGTACTCGGCGGCGCGCAGCTGCTGCAGCAGCGTGTAGCAGCAGGTCTCGCGGATCTCCAGCTCGCCGTTCTCGGCGGCGCGCCGGTACGCCGGCGCGAGGCCGAAGTCCTGCTCGAACCCGACGTAGCTCTGCTCGACCGCGCCGATGCAGCCCGCGCCGATCAACAGGTCGACGTCGACTCCGTGAGCGGAGCCCACGACCCGCAGGTCGCGCCGCCGCTGACGGATCAGCTCGCGCACGAGGGCCAGCGGCTCGCGGTGCGACAGCCCGCCGCCGAGCGCGACGACGTCGCCGTCGCCGACCAGCGCGCCGGCCTGCGAGAGATCGCAGAGCTTGACGTCGGCGGTCTTGCGCGGCGCGGTCATCGCACCGTCACTGCGCGGTCATCCCGCCGTCGACGGCGTGCACCGATCCGGTCATGAACGCTGCGTCGTCGCTCAGCAGGAACAGCGCCGCGGCGGCGATGTCGCCCGGCTCTCCGAGGCGCCCGATCGGATATTTCTCAAGCGTCAGTTCCAGGCCACGGTCCAGGTCCCCGCCGCCGCGGGCGCGGAGCATCGGCTCCATCAGCGGCGTGTAGACGGTTCCCGGGCAGAGGCAGTTGACGCGGATCTCCGGGGCGAGATCGACCGCCATCGAGCGCGTGAGGGCGACGATCGCGCCCTTGGCGGCGCCGTAGGCGGCGACCCCCTTGACCCCGACCAGCGCCGCCACCGATCCCTGGTTGAGGATCGCCCCGCCCCCGCGGCGGCGCATCTCTCCGACGACCGCCCGGGAGCACAGGAACGTGCCGGTGACGTTGACCGCGAAGCAGCGCTCCCAGTCGGCGAGCGTGGCGTCGTCGACCGCGCCGGTGGAGTTGACCCCGGCGTTGTTGTACAGCAGGTCGACGCCGCCGAAGCGCTCGACGGCCTGCGCCACCAGCTCCGACACCGACGCCTCGTCGGCCACGTCGACCGTGACCGCCAGGGCGGACGGAGCCGATATCTCCTGCGCCACGGCCGTGGCCCGGTCACCGTCGACGTCGGCGACGACGACCTCCGCGCCGTGCTCGGCGAACAGCATCGCGGCGGCTCGGCCCAGGCCCGAGCCCGCGCCGGTGACGATCGCGATCTTGCCTGCGAGACGTCCGCCAGAGGCCCGAGCGTTCACGGCGGCATCGTATGCAACGCCGGAGCCGTTGTGACCTGCGCGCGCAGCCAACCCGAAGCGGCGATTTTGTACGCCGCCGGCCAATGACAACACGGTCGGCAGCGATCAACCTGCTGCCATGAACGACCACGTGCAGTCAGGCAACGGGCGCAACCTGGACAACGCCGAATGGCGCGCGGCGATCGAGGACGCGCTCGATCGCCCGGACTCTGAGCCGATGTTCAACCTCCGCGACGACGGAGAGGGCGTCTACGACACGATCTTCATCGGCGGCGGCGCTGCGGGGCGCTTCGGGAGCGCCTACCTGCGGGCGATGGGCGGGCGCCCGCTGGTGATCGACCGCTGGCCGTTCCTCGGTGGCAGCTGTCCGCACCAGGCGTGCGTGCCCCACCACCTGTTCTCCGAGGCCGCGGCGCTGCTGGACCGCTCGCGATGGTTCTCCGGCGAGCTGTTCTTCCCCGAGTTCGACGAGTCCAAGGCGAGCATCCTGGCGCTGGTGGAGCTGTTCCGGCGCGGGCGCGGCTCGGCGCACGCGTTCATGAACTGGCAGACGCAGTCCCAGCTCGAGGTCGAGTTCGTGCTCAACGCGGCCGCCGAGGTCATCGACCGCAACACGGTCCGGGCGGCCGGCCGGACGTTCCACACCGAGGGCCTCGTGATCGGGCTCGGCGCCTACCAGAAGCCGCTCACGTGTCCGGGCGCCGATCTGGCCGGGGTCCTCGACTGGGCGACGCTGATCGAGGAGCTCGACTACGAGCCGGAGTCGTGCGTGATCGTCGGCGGTGGCAAGGTCGCGGTCGAGTACGGCTCGTTCTTCCAGTCCACCGGCTGCCAGACGACGATCGTGTCGCGCTCGCCGCTGCTGCGCACCGGCAGCCTGCACCACGTCGACGAGGACATCCGCCGCTATCTCCTGGACGGGATGCGACTTCGCGGGATGACGGTGCTGGAGGGCAGCGGGCTGGTCGAGATCGAGGGAGTGGACGGCCGAGCGCGGCGCGTCCGGATCTGCGACGCCGACGGCCGGGAGCGCGTGCTGGAGTGCGATCTCGTGTTCAACGCCACCGGCGAGCGTCCCAACAGCGACGAGGTCGTGCGCACGCTCGGCCTCCAGACCGGTCCCAACGGCGAGATCCTCGTCGACGCCCGGATGCAGACCAACGTCGAGGGTGTCTACGCGGTCGGCGACGTGATCGGACCGCCGATGGAGATGTTCAAGGCCCGCAAGTGCGGCATGACCGCCGCGCGGAACATCGCCGGCGACCCGTTCGAGTTCGACTTCTCCGAGTACCCGGACTTCCTGCACTCCACCTACGAGGTGACGTGGGTCGGGCTCAGCGAGGACGAGGCCCGGGAGCAGTTCGACGACGTGACCGTGATCCAGATGCCGCCGAAGGGCATCGAGCACGAGATCCCGTTGCCGTGCGCCGAGGGCACGATGCTGTACGCCTTCACCCGCCCGGAGCTCACCGGCCTGCTCAAGTGCGTGATCGACGGGTCCTCGCGTCGGGTGCTCGGCTTCCACCACATCGGCTACGGCGCCAAGGACGCGTTCCAGTACCTGGACTACCTCCTGCGCCGGCCGGAAGGGCTGACGATCGACGAGCTGGGGGAGATGAACGAGCTGTTCCTCAACCCCGAGCACTTCATCCAGCTCTCGCGGCTGCGGGCCGGCCGTCGGGAGCTCGTCGACCTCTGACCGCCGAGGCGCCCGGGGTCGGACGATCCGATGCTGGCAACTGGACCGACGGCCTCGACCCGCGGCTTGGCCCTGCCCCTTCAGATGACCGTGGTCGGCCGGTAGCGTTGCCCCGGTGAGGTCAGATCCCACGCAGCGCTGGGCGGCCCGGACCGCGATCGTCACCGGCGCCGCCTCGGGCATCGGTGCAGCGACCGCTCGGCGGCTCGTCGCTGCCGGGATCAGGGTCGCGCTGCTCGACCGCGACGCGGACGCGTTGCACGCGGCCGCGACGTCGCTGGGCGCGCCCGCGTTCGAGCTCGACGTGGCCGATCCCGACGCCGTCCGAACGGCGGTCACCGCCGCGCAGGCGCGGATCGGCGACGTCGAGCTGCTGGTGAACGCCGCCGGGATCACCGGCTCCGCGGCGGCCACGACCTGCACCGAGACCCCCGACGAGGAGTTCGCCCGGGTGCTGGCCGTGAACCTGACCGGCACATTTCATCTCTGCAAGGCGGTGCTGCCCGGGATGGTCGCGCGCGGCCGCGGGGTGATCGTCAACCTCGCCTCGGTCGCCGCCCTCGTGGCCTTCCCGGCGCGGTGCGCGTATAACGCCAGCAAGGGCGGGGTGCTGATGCTGACGCGCTCGATCGCCGTCGACTACGCCGCGGCGGGGATCCGCACGGTGGCGATCTGCCCGGGGATGATCCACACCCCGATGACCGACTGGCGGCTGTCAGATCCGGCGATGCACGCCGAGATCGTCGCCAGGATCCCCCAGGGACGGGTCGGCCAGCCCGACGAGATCGCCGAGGCGATCGAGTTGCTGGCGACCGGTGCGATGCGCTATCTCAACGGCGCGCCGTTGATCCTCGACGGGGGCTGGTCGGCCATGTAGCGCCTGCGCGCTGGACGCTCAGGCGGTCGGCCCGGAGCTGCGAGCCCGGGGATCCTCTCGCTGGGCGGTGAGCGAGCGCAGGATGTTGAGCGCCATCTGCACCTCGAAGCGGGTCGACTGGCTGGAGAGGTCGATCCCGGCGAGCTCCTGCATGCGGTCGAGGCGGTAGCGGACGGTCTTGGCGTGCATGTACATACTCTCGGCGGTGCGTTTGAGGTTGCAGTCGCTGGCCAGATACGCGTCGAGGGTGTGCACGAGATCGATGTTGTGCGCCGCGTCGTAGTCCATCACCGGACCGAGGACGCCCCGGGCGAACTCCAGCAGGTCGCCGCGATCACCGGGCGCGAGCAGGAAGCGCAGCACCCCCAGGTCGTCGAACAGCGACACCCGCTCGGCGTCGTCGATCGCGGCGATCGCCGACAGCGCGCTGTGCGCCTGCGAGCGCAGCGCGTTGAGGTCGGGGCTCCACGCCGCGCAAGCGCTGACCCCGATTCGCACGTCGAAGCTCGGGCTCGCCCGACCGATCGCGCGCAGGATCGACTGCGCCAGCTGCCGCGTCACCGCCGGGTCCGCCGAGCCGGAGATCAGCAAACCCACGTACGAGCCGCGCCACGCTCCGAACGCGCAGCGGCAGCCGTTGTCACGCGCCGCCCGCTCGACCGTCCGCGCCAGCTGGGCGCGGCCACGGTCGAGCATTGCGACTTCGAGGGCGCCGGTCTGAACGGTGGGGCCATTGTCGACCTCGATCAGCAGCACGCGCGCTTCGGTGGGCAGCGTCTTGCCCAGCGCGTGGGCGCGCATCATCGCCTCGGCCTCGGAGCGGACGTTGCCCTCCAGCATGTCCCACAGCAGGTCGGTGTTCAGCCGCGTGTGCACCTCCCACACCTCGCGCTCCTTGGTCAGCTGCAGCGCGCACACGATCGCCGCCTGCTCGACGATCACGTCGGTGAGCTGGAGCGGCTCCTCGTCCAGGCCGACAATCAGGTATCCGATCGGCTCGCCGCCGGCGAGCGCCGGGGTGCTCAGCAGCCAGGCGCTGGAGCCCTCCTCGCCCGACAGCCGGATCGTCTTGCGATCCGGTGGCGAGCTGGACAGGTGACGGCGCAGCTGGGTCGCCGCCGGGCACAGGTGCTGGCCGGCGCCCGCGGAGGTCGCCAGCTCGTTGAAGTCATCGTCGACGATCGCCGCCCATCCGCCGGCGTGCTGGGCGACCACCGAGGTGAGCTCTTGCAGACCGCTGCCGTCGAGCACGATCTGGGTGAGGCGCTCGTGGACCTCGGTCGAGCGGCGCAGCAGCGCGTTCTGGGCCTCGAGCTGGCGGTTGGCCTCCTCCAGGTGGTCGACCGCCTTGCGCTCGGTCTCGTACAGGTCGGCGTTGAGGATCGCCACGGCGGCCATCGAGGCGAGGCTGGTCAGGATGCGTACGTCCTCGTCGTCGAACACCGACGGTCTGCGGCGCCACGCCATCAGCGTGCCCACGGCCCGCCCGCGGACGAACATCGGGGCGCCGAGCGCCGACCGCTTGCCTTCGGCGCGCGCGACCTCGACGAAGTGGCGGCTGATCACCGGGTCGGTCTCGTAGTCGGCGACCTTGAACGGCAGCCCGGTCGCATACACGCGCCCGGCCACGCCCTGGCCCGCCGGGACGTACAGCCGCTGGGTCTCGATCGTCCGGTGGCCCGCGCATGCCCGCATGCGGACGCCGGAGCGGTCAGCGTCGGCGAGCAGGATGCCCGCGATGTCGGCGTCGACGAGCTTCTGGGCAGCGGTGAGGATCGCCAGCAGCGTCTGCTCGGACTCCAAGTGCCCGAGCACGTCGGCGACGAGCGCGTTGAGCGCCTGCAGCTCGGCAGCGATTCGCGCCGGCGAGCAGCCAGGCGTCGCTCCCGGTTCGCTGTCGAGACCTCGGACTGCGGTAAGACTCACGTCGCGTTCCTCTCCTCGGATCGCTGCAACGAGTGTACCGGCCGTCACGCTGCTCTGTGTCGGACAACCGGGTGCGGCGAGGGTTATCCGGCGGAGACCTTGGTTTGCCGTCGACGGCTTGAAATGCTCTGATGTGATCCCGAACCATGCGTGAACTCGTACCCAACGACATGGCTCGGCCCTACAGAACGCTGAGCGTGCAGGACACGCAGGTGCCGCTGGTGGAGCTGGCGCTGCGCGAACTGATGCTGGGCCGCCTCGTCTACCGCCGGACCGAGTTCATCGCGTTGGTCAACGGGGACGAGCGCGCGCTGATCGAGGTGGAGCATGCCGGTGAGCGGCTGTTCGAGCCCGTGACCGAGATGCGGCTGGTCGCCGGGCCCGCCGAGCTGACATTCGTCCATGCCCCGGAGGTCAACACGGCGAACGCGACCCAGATGGCCGTGGCGGCGCTCGCGTCCGACGCGCCGGCGCGGGTGTACGTGATCGAGGGCCTGTTCCAGCACGTGAACTTCATCGTCGAGCCCGCGCCGGTCCCGATCACCGTGCTGGAGGTGGTCCCGCCCGAGCCGCCCAAGCTGCTGGAGATGGCCCGGCGGGTGATCGACTTCGACGAGGATCTGCCGCCGATCGAGCTGCACGCGGCCCGCGTCGACATGGAGGCGATCGCCCGCGAGGCCCCGGCCGCGCAGTTCCTGTTCCCGTGTCGCTGCAGCGGCCTGTCGCTGAACGCCGAGGTCGACTTCCTGGATGCCGGACCGCCCCGGCGGACCGATTGGACGCTGGTCGGCTGCGAGCGCTCGCGTCAGATCCACGAGGCGCTGTACGGCGGCGACCCGGCGCACCAGCGCACGATGTGCCCGCGCGAGCACGCCGAGGGCTTCGCCGGCGAGCGGCTGCTGCTGAAGTGCTGCCTGCGCGAGCGTGAGATCGAACTCGACGGGCCCGACCGTGCGATCGTCCCCTGGGGAGCGTCGCTCGACGAGGTCCGCGAGGCGCTGCACGCGCTCTCGCGCTCCCGGGTGCGCAGCGTCGCGTGAGCTCGCACATCATCGATTCCGAGCAGTACGGCCACCTGTGGGGGACCGAGACGACGCGGCAGCTGTTCGGTGATCGGGGCCGGCTGCGCAGCTGGCTGCAGATCCTCTCAGAGCTCGCTCAGGCCCAGGCCGACTGCGAGCTGATTCCGCGCGCCGCGGCCACGACGATCGCCGACGTGCTCGCCGGACTGGAGCTGGATCCCGCCGCCGTCGGACAGGCCACCCGCGAGGCGGGCCACTCGACGCTCGGGCTGATCCGCTGCCTGCAGGCCGAGTTGCCGGCGCACGCGCGCGAGTGGATCTACTACGGGGCCACCGTCCAGGACCTCACCGACACGTGGCTGGGCTTGGTCATGCAGCGGATGTGCGGGCTGCTGGAGACCGGACTGAGCGCCGTGGAGGCGGCCTCGGTGACGCTGGCCCGGCGCCATCGCGACACGGTGATGCTCGCTCGCACCCATGCTCAGCCGGGGCTTCCGATCACGTTCGGGTTCAAGGCCGCCGTGTGGGTGGCCGAGCTGCGTCGCCACCAGGAGCGCGTCGCCCAGGCGGCGCCGCGGCTGGCGGTCGGCCAGCTGTGCGGGGCGGTGGGTTCCGGTGCGTTCTTCGGCGAGCGGGCGATCGAGCTGCAGGAGCGGTTCCTGGCGCGCCTCGGGCTCCGCGCGCCCGAGATCGCCTGGCTGACCGCGCGTGATCGGGTGACCGAGCTCGCGGTGCTGTGCGCGCTGGTCACCGGCACGCTTGGCAAGATCGGCAACGAGATCAAGCAGCTGCAGCGCGCCGAGATCGGCGAGGTGCGCGAGCCCACCCGCGAGGGGCTGGTCGGCAGCATCACGATGCCCCACAAGCGCAATCCCGAGCTCTCCGAGCATCTCGGCACGCTCGCCCGGGTCGTGCGCGGTGGCGCGTCGCTGGCGCTCGAGGGGTCCACCCAGGAGCACGAGCGCGACGGCACGGCCTGGAAGACCGAGTGGGCGTTCGTGCCCGAGGTCTGCTCGGCCACCGCGGTCGCGCTCCAGCTCGGCGCGGACCTACTCGGCGGGCTCGGGGTCGACGCCGCCCGCATGCGGGCAAACGTCGACGCCCAGCGCGGCTACGTGCTCTCCGAGCCGGTCATGGGGGCGATCGCGCAGACGGTCGGCAAGCACGAGGCCCACCGCCTCGTCTACGAGGCGAGCATCACGGCCATTGCGGACGGGCGGACGTTCGACGAGGCGATCCGGAGCAGCGAGGCGGGTCAGCACGTCACCGACGATGAGCTGGCGCAGGCGCTCGATCCGGAACGCACCGCCGCGCATGCGGCGAGCTTCGTGGACCGGGTGCTGCTCGGGCACTCGGCGGGCGCGGCGGTGATCGGCTGATGCCCCCGGTTCCGATCGCCCCGCCCGATGGGTACCTCGGCGCCGAGGGGCGGATCACCTCCGGGCCGGCGCCCGCGATGGAGATCGCCGGCTACGGCTACGAGATCGGGGACGCCGAGCTGCTGCACACGGCGATGGGACGCTCGCACCTCGCCCACGTCACGATGCTCTGCGAGCAGGGGGTGATCCCGCACGCCGATCGCGCCGCGCTGTTCGATGGCCTGGTGCGGATGATCGAGATCCCCGCGGGCGACTTCCCCTACGAGCGCCGGCTGGGGGACGTCTACAACTCGCAGGAGAAGTGGCTGGAGGACGAGATCGGCAGCGCCGCCGGCTGGCTGAGCGCCGGACGGACGCGCCGCGAGGCGGGCCGGATCGCCTTCCGGCTCGCGCTGCGCGAGCGCCTGGCCGAGCTCGGGCAGGCGGCGGTGGCCCTGGCACGATCCCTGACGACGGCCGCCGAACGCCACGCCGAGACGCTCGCCCCCGATTACACCTACCTGCAGATCGCGCAGGCGACGACGTTCGGTCACTATCTGCTCTCGTTTGCCTATCCGGCGCTGCGCGACGCCGACCGGATCGCGGCGGCGCTCGCATGGGTGGATTGCAGCCCCGGCGGGGTGGGGGGCGTCGCTGGATCCCGGCTGCCGCTGGACCGCGCGCGGCTGGCGCGGCTGCTGGCCTTCGACGGCGTGATCGAGCACGCGCGCGACGCGATGTGGCAGACCGATGGATTGGTCGACGTCTGCGCCGCCGCCGTCACCGCCACCACCAACTGCGCGCGGCTCGCCCAGGACCTCGAGATCTACGCCAGCGCGGAGTTCGGCATCGTCCAGGTCGGCGTCGACGTCTCCCGGGGGAGCGCCTTGATGCCGCAGAAGCGCAATCCGTACGCGCTCCCGGTGATCCGCGGCGCCGCCGGGCTGGCCCTGGGACGACTGACCGGGGTGGCCGCGATGCAGCAGACGCCCTCGGCGCGGACCGACAACCTGATGTACGCCTATCGCGAGGTCATCACCGGGGTGCAGACGGCCGCTGAGGTCGTCGACCTCACCGCGGTGGTCGTCGCCGGGCTGATCATCTCCGAGGACCGTCTGCGGCAGCTCGCCCATACCGGCTTCGCCCAGGCCACCGACGTGGCCGAGACGCTCTGCCTGCACGGCGAGCTGGACTACCGCTCCGCGTACCGCGTGGTGGCGCGCGCGGCGGCGCTCGCGGTCGCGGACGGGCACTGCGACCTCACCGACGCCGCGCTCGCGCAGGCCTGCGAGGAGATCCTCGGGGCGTCCTCGGCGCTGCCGCCGATCGACCTGCAGGCGCTGCTCGATCCTCAGGCCGCGGTCGACAGCCGGACGATCAAGGGTGGCGCCGCGCTGGCGTCGGTCTGCGAGATGATCCGTGACTGCGCCGAGCGCTCGACCCGCGCGGGCGCCGCGTTCGATCGGGCCAGCACACGCTTCCAACGGATGCCCGCGGCGCTGCTCAGCGCCGCCGCGGCGGCCTGTCGGTAGGGCCGGGGCGGTCGGGCTCAGAGGCGCAGCCGGGTCTCGGTGCGGCGCGCGGGCGCTGAGCCGCCGCCGGCGATCGGGCGGATCGCCGTGCCGGCGGCGTGCATCGTGATCACCCAGCCGCGCCGCTCGGCGTCCGTCCGGCCCGAGACGTAGTACGGAAGCCCGAATCGGCCGCGCCCCCAGCCCTGCTGCTCGGGCGAGCGCAGCGCGGAGGCGAGCGAGAGCTTCTCCCGGCGGATCGACTGCGAGAGCTCGACCCCGACCACGCCCACCCCGCCGGCCCGCGTGAGCTGGCTACGCAGATCCTGACGGATCGAATCCCGCGCCACCCGGAAGGCCAGCGAGAGCTCGGTCAGCTCCTGGTTTGAGCGAAACGTGCGCGCCCGCCGGATCCGGGTGTCGCGTGACGGCGACGCGAACGTCGCGACCGTCGTCGCGACCAGCCCGACCGGCTCCTGTCCGGCCCGCAGCAGCTTGGCGTAGTCCTGTACCGACAGGCCGGTGAGCACGGGCTCGGCGCGGTCGCTCGGCGTCGAGCTGCGGACGGCGGTCCCGTTGACGACATACTCGACCGTCCGCCGTCCCAGGTCATGGTCGAGGCGCTGCAGCGACACCCCGACGACCGCATCGGCGCCGACCGCGGTCGCCTCGTCGATCAAGCGCGCGACCGCGCGCCGCCGCGCCAGGTTCCACGCGTCGCTGATCGTCTCCAGCCGGCAGACGACCGGCGTCGCCCAGAGGTAGCTGCGGATCTGGGCCCGGGACGTCTCGCCGAAGGCGTTGCCCCAGCGATCCTGGCGAAGGGTCGCGGTGCCGCCGTAGCCCGGGGTCACGTAGGCGGCGATCCCGGGATCGAGCGCAGGCAGGAACTGCCAGCCGGTGCGCACGACGCTCGCGCCCATCACCTGGGCCAGCGGCTCCGGGCCGAGCCCGCGCAACAGCGCGAACTCGTTGACCGACAGGCCGCTGGTGAAGATCGCGCCGGGCCCCGACAGGGCCTGGAGTCGATCGTGGGCCCGCGTGGACAGCCCGGGGTCGACGTCCGCCGCCTCGGGCTCGGCGTCCCCGCGGTGGCGGCGAAGCCCCATCGGCGGTGCTAGCGGCGGTCGTTGAGGTCAAGCACCGGGACCGGTGGCTCGATCTCGGACCCGTCCGCGTCCTCGGAGCGGATGATCGCGGTTCCGAGCGCGAAGAACTCGATCACGTGGCTGCCCCAACCGTGGGTGCGCTCGGTCAGCGAGACGCCGACGATCCCCTCGGCTCCAAGCTCCTTGGCCTCGGTCTGCATCCGCTGCATGGCCAGCTCGCGCGCGTCATACAGCGCCTGCGTGAAGTTCGGCAGCTCGACGTTGCGACCGGTCTGGCCGAGCGTCTTCAGCGGTCCGCGACGTCCGACGTGATACACGCAGCTGCCCATCACCATCCCGACCGGGCGGTGACCGGTGCGCAGCAACGTCCAGAACTCCTGGCCGGACAGATCGCTCTGGAAGGGCCGGCCGTTGGGCGCGCGGTGCAGGACGCCGTCGCGGTGCTTGACCGCGGTCCCGATCGCGATGAACTCGGCCATGTTCGGGCCCCACTCGTAGCGGCCGATGTCGAGGCGTACGCCGACGATCCCATCGGCGCCGAGCTGGTCGGCCTCCTCCTCCATCCGCGTCATCGCCAGGTGCCGGGCCGAGTACATCGCCTCCGAGAGCACCGTCATCTCCTGGCTGGCGGTCGGGCCGGCGATCTGAAAGCCGGTGTGGAAGATCGAGCTGCCGACGACCAGCCCGACGGGGTCGAAGCCGGCCTGGGTGACGAGCAGGAACTCGTTGACGCTCAGGTCCGACGTGTAGAGCCCCTCACGGTTCTGCTCCAGGCGCTCACGACCCGATTCGGGGACGCCCTCCAGCGAGGTGGGGTCGTATTCATTGGTCACGAGGCGCCTCCCATCCGGATCTGTGTCTCGGGCGTCAAGGACGTGATCCGTCGCCGCGTGATCGCCGTTCCGGCACCGTGCATCGTAATCACCCAGCCGTCCCTCGCCGCGTCGGCGCGGCCCGAGACGTGGTACGGAATCCCGAGTCGCCCCAGGTGCCAGCCGCGCCGGTCTGCCGAGCCCAGCGAGGACGCCACCTCGAGCCGGTCCTTGTGTATCTCGTGTCGTATCTCCACCCCGACGATGCCCGTCGCACCGAGCGCCGAAACCTGCTCGGCCAGGACGCGCCTGACCACCGAACGAGCGAGCTGGAAGCCATCGGCGAGCTCGGTCAGCTCCTGGTTGCGATACGCCGTCCGCGCGCGGCGGACCCGAGTCCCCAGCGGCGGCGAGGCGAACACGACGACCGTCGAGGCGCCCAACCCGCGCGGCTCGTACCCCGCCTGCCGCAGCCGCCAGTAGTCCTGTACGGACAGGTCGGTGATCAGCGGCTCGTCCCCGCGGCCCCCCGCTATCTCGGGATCGCGGATCGCGGTTCCGGTGACCACGCACTCGATCGTGCGCAGCCCGAAGTTGTGGTCAGCGCGGCTCAGCTGCACGCCGACCACCGCGTCGGCGCCGACCGCCTGCGCCTCCACCGCCAGCCGCGCCATCGCCTGGCGGCGGGCCATGTTCCAGGCGCTGGTCAGCTCCTCGAGCTCGCAGACGACCTCGACGTGCCAGGTATAGGCGAGCACCTGCCGGACCGATGCCTCGGTGTAGCGCATCATGAAGGCGCTGGTCTGTCCCGGCTGCGGCGCGTTCTGCCAGGCGGTGAGGCTGCCGCGTCTGCGAGGGAAGCCATCACGTGAGCCGGCGGCCAGTGCGGGCAGGTACTGCCACCCGACGCGGACCACGCTCGCGCCCATCACCTGCGCCAGCGGCTCGGGTCCGAGCGTTCGCAGCAGCGCGAACTCGTTGACCGAGAGGCCGCTCGTGAACGGCGCGCCGCCCTCCCGCAGCCCTCGCAGACGGTCCGACGCATGCTCCCCGAGCACACCGGGGTCGATCGCCTGCCCTGAGTCCGGTTCGCTCGCCCCACGGTCGCCGTGGGTGAAAAAGCCCACCCGAGATCTGTAACACACGATCGCGCCACGGGCAATCGCGGGTGGCACGTCAGACGCGCGCGATGCAACGCCTTATGTGGGCCGCCGTCACAGGTAGGACGCGTGCATCCGCTCGTGGACGAGCGTCAGCGTCTCGTCGCCCAACGCGCGCACGCGGGAGCTGCCGGCGCGGAGGACCTCACGCAGATACGCGTGGTCCTCGATCAGCTCGGCACGCCGAGCGCGGACCGGCGCGAAGCGCTCGTTGACGGCGTCGGTCGCAAGTCGCTTGAGCGCTGCGCTGCCCGCATCGCCGACCTGCTCGGCGATCTCGTGCGGCGACCGATCCAGGCACAGCGCCGCCAGCGCCACCAGGTTGGACACCTCCGGCCGATCGCCGGGGTCATACGTGATCAGACGCTGCGAGTCGGTCCTGGCGCCGGCGATCAGCCGCGCCGTCTCGTCGGCGCTGGCGCCGATCGAGATCGCGTTGCCGCGGCTCTTGCTCATCTTGCGCCCGTCGGTGCCGAGCAGCGCCGGCGCTTCGCCGAGCAGCGGTTCCGGCAACGCGAACAGCGGTGCGCACCGATCGCAGTAGCGGCGGTTGAAGCGCCGCGCGAGTGAGCGGGTCAGCTCGACGTGAGGCAGCTGGTCGGCGCCGACGGGCACGATCGTCGCGCGGCAGCAGAGGATGTCGGCCGCCTGATGGACCGGGTAGGCAAACATCAGCGCGGTCATCGCGTCGATGCCGGCGGCCGCGACCTCGTCCTTGACGGTCGGGTTGCGTGAGAGCTCGGCGACCGAGACCAGGCTCAGCAGCGGCAGCATCAGCTGGTGCAGCGCCGGCACCATGGAGTGGGCGAAGATCGTCGCCCGGCGCGGGTCGAGCCCGACGGCCAGGTAGTCGGCGAGCAGCGCCTCGACGTCGCCCGGCAGCGACGCCGGGCTGTCTCGGTCGGTGATCGTCTGGTAGTCGGCGATCAGCACGAGCACGTCGACGCCGAGGTCCTGCAACCGGACGCGGTTCTGGAGCGTGCCGAAGTAGTGGCCGAGATGCAGCGGTCCGGTCGGCCGGTCGCCGGTCAGCACCCGGTGCTCGCCGGGTCGCCGCGCCAGCGCGGTCTCGAGCTCGCTCGTGCCGGCGTCGGCGACGCCGGCCGGCGGGGTTGGGTTACCTTCGATTGTGGATGACACGCGTTGCTCCTGAGAAGGGGCGCCTGCGGGGGCGCGCGCGTCAGAACCGCTGTGACGGGTCGCCCTGCGGGCAGCCCGTTGGCATGGGTGAGCCGGGCTGCGTTACCGCAGCCGCCACCAGCAGGTGTTGGCGGTGATGCTCACGACCGCCAGCTTACGGGGTGGTCAAATACGGCTTGCGGCCTGGCACCGTTCGGCGCCGATCGCTTGGCTCACCGGCCGAGCCGGTAGACCGAGACGTGCGAGGTGGAGTCCGCTGTCAGCTCCGCGCCGGCCCAGTCGGCGTGGCGGCTTTCCAGCTCGAAGCCCGCCAGCTCGCCCATCAGGTCGAGCTCCGCGGGCCAGATGTAGCGGTGCGGGCTGCGACTGACGCGCGCCTCCCGACCCTCGTCGAACGAGAAGTGGTGTGAGACCAGGAGCTGATCGACCACGTCGTAGGTGTCGACGCCGATGTAACCGGGCTCGGACACGAACACGGCCGCCTCGCGGCCGGGCGGCAGCTCGCGCAGCGCGGGCACGTTGCACTCGATCACGAATCGGCCGCCGGACGACAGGTGCGCGGCGGCGTTGCGGAAGCACCGCACCTGCTCGGCCTGGGTCAGCAGGTTGGAGATCGTGTTGTAGACGAGATAGACGAGCGAGAACTCGCCGGGGGCGCGGGCGGTCGCCATGTCGCCGATCACGACGGGCAGCGCCGTCTCGTCGGCCTTCTGACGCAGCCGCGCCACCATTGGCCGCGACAGCTCGATCCCGGTCACGGGCACGCCGCGGGCCGCCAGCGGGATCGCCACGCGACCGGTGCCGATCGCGAACTCGAGCGCGCGCCCGTCGCCGGCCAGATCGGCGAGCCGGGCCACGGTCGGCTCGAGCACTTCAGCGGCGAACATGCCCGCCCCGGCCGTGTCATAGCGCTGAGCCGCCTCGTCGTCCCAGATCTCGTCCTGGCGCATCGCTCGCTCAGCCGTCGTCAGGAATCTCGGCGGACGTCGACGGCGTCAGCCGGTCTCGAGCTCAAGTGCTGCGGGGCCCAGGAGCTTCATCAGCAGCCGCCGGAGATCCACTCGGAGATCGGTGAGCCTGCCGACGTTGCCGCGCCGGATCTCCGACGCGATCATCTCGGTCGTGACCATCACTGACGCGCGTACGTCGATCTCGGGTGGCTCAGGGAGATCCGCGCCCCGGGACTGAGCCGCGATCAATCGGTTGAGGGCCACGAACCGCTCGTACTGACGGTCACGCTCGGCGATCGCGCGCGGACCGGCCGCAGGCAGCTCGACGAAGTAGGCGCGCGCCATCGCAGGGTTGTCCTGCCACCAGTGCAGGTAGTCGTCCAGGCCCCGGTCCAGGCGCTCGGAGGGCGAGAACGACCGCAGCTGATCCTCGTCGGGCATCAGCTCGGTCAGGAGCCGCTCGCCCCGTTCCTCGCAGAGCGCGATGAAGCAGTCGACCTTGTCGGTGAAGAAGCGGTAGAAGGTCGCGGTCGAGACGTGCGCCGCCTTGATCACCTGCGGGACCGTCGTGCACTCGTAGCCTGAGTCGCCGACCAGCTCCTCCATCGCGCGCAGCAGCCGACCCCGTTGCGATGCGAGGACCTCGTCACGCGACAGCTTGTGACGACCTCTCGGCAGCGGCTGACCGGTCCACGGGCTCTGCGTGCTCATCATCGTGCAATGTAGGAGGGACGGCCTCCCCTACTCTGGGCACGCACGTTTTCTGACGTTTGATCTCGACCGGGGGAGCCGCGAATGGACTTCGAGCTGACCGAAGAGCAGCAGCTGGTGCGGGAGACCGCGCGAGCGTTCACCGAGTCCGAGATCGTCGCGCGCGGGCGTGACAACGACCGAAATGCGCATTTCGACGTCGAGCTCGTCGCCAAGCTCGCGGCGCAGGGATATCTCGGCGCGATCGTGCCCGCGCAGTACGGCGGTGCGGGCTTGGACTACCTGACGTACGGTCTGGTCGTCGAGGAGATCGGCCGCGGCGATTCGGCGATGCGGACGGTCGTCTCGGTCCAGACCTCGCTGGTCTGCTCCTCGATCCTGCGCTTCGGCACCGAGGAGCAGAAGCACAAGTACCTACCGAAGCTGTGCTCAGGCGAGTGGCTGGCGTGCTTCGGGCTGACCGAGCCCGACACCGGCTCCGATGCCGCCAACCAGAAGACCCGCGCCCGCCGGACCGACGACGGCTGGGTGCTCAACGGCTCGAAGATGTGGATCTCGATCGGCAACTACGCCAAGCTGGCGCTGATCTTCGCCCAGACCGATCCATCGCTGGGTCACAAGGGGCTCGCCTGCTTCATGGTCGAGACCGAGGGCAACGACGGCTACCAGTCGCAGGAGATTCATCACAAGATGGGCCTGCGAGGGTCTGATACCGCTGCGATCTCGCTCGACGACTGCCACGTGCCCGCCGACGCGATGCTCGGCGAGGTGGGGCAGGGTTTCAAGGTCGCGATGAGCTCGCTGGAGTCCGGGCGCTACAGCGTCGCCGCCGGGTGCGTTGGGATCTGCCAGGGCTGCGTCGATCACTCGGTCCAGTACGCCAAGGAGCGCACCCAGTTCGACCGCCCGATCGCCTCCTTCCAGCTCGTGCAGGCGATGCTCGCCGACATGCGCGTTCAGACCGACGCGGCGCGGATGCTCGTCTACCGCGCCGGCGCGCTCAAGGATGCCGGCAAGCCCAACTCGACCGAGACCTCGATCGCGAAGCTGTACGCGTCCGAGGCCGCCGTCAACTGCGCCAATACCGCGATCCAGGTCCACGGCGGTTCCGGTTACGTCGATGACCACCCCGTCGAGCGCTACTTCCGTGACGCCCGCGTGACAACCCTGTACGAAGGCACCAGCCAGATCCAGAAGCTGATCATCGGCCGCGCGCTGACCGGGATCAACGCGCTCGCGTAGCGGTGGTGGGCCCGAGGATTAGCCCGTGTCCGTATGGTGGCGATTCGCACCCCATATCCGGGGATGAATCGCCATAGCTCGCGTTGATTCGCTGATCCGCGGCCCCGTGCACGGCGTGGTCTACATCGGGCGTTCGTAGTCGTCGACGGAGTACTCGACGGTCATCCCGAGCCGCTCGTACAGCCGCTTGGCGCCCGGGTTGTCGGACGCGACCATCAGCCCGACGCGGGGCACCCCGGCGGCGAGCCAGATCCTGAACGCGGCATGGAGCAGCGCGGTGCCGACGCCGCGCCCGCGCCAGGACCGACTCACGCCGAGCACCGAGACATAGCCGACGTCGCCGTCGCGGCGCTGTTCGGCGAGGAGGAACCCGACGATCCGGTCGCCGGCGAGCGCGGCGACCGACGCGTTCGCGTCCCGTGCCGGCGCGTGCAGGTGCTCGTCGCAGAACTGCACGAACGTCTCGGGCACGTAGTCGGCATTGTCGGCGAACGCCTCCGCGTCGACGCGGTGCAGTGCCTTGGCATCGCGCGCGACGTCGATCGGACGGATCAGGATCCCGTCAGGCGGCTCGGCTGAGATCGGCCCGATCCAGGGAAAGTCCATCCGGTGATGGCTGCGGATCCGCGCGTACCCGGCGTCGCGCAGCAGGGCGGCGGCGCCGATGTCGTGCGAGCCGATGATCTGGCGGTGCATCACCGCGCCGCGCGCGCCGCTGCGCGCCATCGCCCAGCGCAGCAGCTCGGACCCGATCCCGCGACCTTCGTGGTCAGGCGTGACCTGGACGAACTCGCGGTCCTGGGTGGTGAGCGCGAAGCCGACGACGCGCCCCCCGGATTCGGCGATCAGTCCGTCTGCGGCCAGCTCGATCTCACGCTCGGACCAGAGCGCGTCGACCATCGCGACCGTCACCTCCGCGCCGCCGCGGTCGGCCAGCTCACGCGCGTTGATCACCGCGGCCACCGCCGCAGCGTCGTCGGGCACCGGCGTCCTGAAGCGCGCCCGCGCCCGCGCCGGCACCGCGGTCACCGGCCGGTTGCCGTCGCGACCGGCCGCGCCGGGTCACGGCTCCACTGCGACCACGATCCCGGGAACAGCCGTCCGCCGCGCAGCCCGGCGTGCTCGGCGACCAGCAGGTTGTGACATGCGGTGACGCCCGAGCCACAGGACGAGATGAAGCTCTGGTCGGCGCCGTCGATCCCCACCTCGGCCAGCCGGGCTCGCAGCTGATCGACCATCAGCAATCGCCCGTCGGCGCCCAGATGCTCACGGCAGGGCAGCGACCGTGCCCCCGGGATGTGACCGGCGCGAGGGTCCAGCGCGTCGGGCGCTCCGTCGAATCGGTCCCGGGGACGCGCGTCGATCAGCACCGACCCGGCTCCGTCGGCCACGGCGGCGACCTCGTCGATCGAGGCGAGCAGCCGCGTCGGCCACTCGTCGGGCACCGTCAACGGCGGCGTGACCCGCGGCGGCGGTGGGCCTGGCCCAGTTTCGGGAAACGGGCCGGTGCCGGCGTCGAGCAGCGCAGCCTCGTGCCCGAGCGCCCGCAGCATCCAGACCAGGCGGGCGGCCACCACGCCACCGGCATCGTCATAGGCGATCACCACGTCGCCGTCCCCGATCCCCAAGGCGGACATGGAGTCGGCGAACGTCGCCGGTGACGGCAGCGGATGGCGACCGCGCTGTTCGGACGCCGGCGCGGAGCAGGCCTCGTCCAACGGCGCGAGTACCGCGCCCGGAAGGTGACCGGACGAGAACTCCGTCCGCGCATCGCGGCCGTCGGCGTACCAGCGGACGTCGACCAGCACGACGTTCTCACCCGCTCCCGACAACCATCGCGTGGAGACGATCGGATCCATCGCCGCCGACCGTACCGGACGTCGGGATGCACGAATGTGTGCAGATGGCGCTTGCCGAGGACCGTCGGCGACGGATAGCGTGGCCGGATGGGAGCCATGACCCGCGTCTGCTGCCAGCAACTCGATCCGGTCGTCGGCGACCTGGACGGCAACCGGCGACTGGCGCTGAGCGCGATCGCGGAGGCGGTCGACGCGGGCGCCGAGGTCGTCGTGCTGCCCGAGCTCGTGCTCAGCGGCTACATGTTCGAGTCCGCGCAAGAGGCCGCGCGCAACGCGATCTCGCCTGACCACGAGATCCTGCGCGAGTGGGCGGACCTCGCCCGCCGGCACGACCTGATCATCGCCGGCGGCTTCGCCGAGCGCGGCGACGACGGCAAGACGTACAACAGCGCTGCGGTGATCGACCCGGACGGTCTGCGCGCCGTGTATCGCAAGCTGCATCTGTGGGACCGGGAGAAGCTCTGGTTCGAGCCCGGCGCAGAGCCACCGCCGGTGCTGCAGACGCGCGTCGGGCGGCTGTCGGTGATCGTCTGCTACGACGCCGAGTTCCCGGAGCTGACGCGGATCGTGGCGCTCGCGGGCACGCAGCTGCTGCTGGTCCCGACGAACTGGCCGCTGATGGAGCGCCCGGACGGGGAGCGTCCGGCGGAGGTCGTGATCGCGATGGCGACCGCGCGCGCCAACCGGATGGCGGTCGCGTGCGCCGATCGGACCGGGGTCGAGCGCGGTCAGGCGTGGACCGGCGCCAGCACGATCGTCGGCGCCGATGGATGGGTCGCGGCCGAGAAGGCCGGAGCCGAGGTGCTGACGCTCGGTCCCGTGACCGCCGAGATCGACCTCCGCCAAGCGCTCGACAAGCGCTACACCGAGCTGGCCGACGTGTTCGCCGACCGTCGCCCGGCGCTCTACGCGACGCTTGCCGGCTAGAGCTTGACCTGCGAGCCCATCAGCACGGTCCGCTGCTCGGGCAGCGAGAAGTCCTCCACGGGACTCGACGCGTTGCGAGCCATGAACACGAAGATCGCCTTACGCCACGGCGCCATCCCGGGCGACTTGGTGCGAACGATCTGCATCCGGGAGACGAAATAGGTGGCGTGCTCGAGGTCGAGGTTGCGCGCCAGCAGACCGCGCTTGCGCGCCAGCGACAGGTCACGGGGCAGATCGACCCCGTCGCGGTAGCCGATATAGAGCGTCAGGTGGCCGACCTTGAAGCGGCCCGAACCCAGCAACTCGAACGCGAACCGGTCATCGGGATCGACGTGCGAGATCGAGACCGGCTCGAGCGTCGCCAGCATCACCGTCTCATGCAGCACATGGTTGTGCTCGACCTCCGCGCGTAGCGCCAACGGTGTCGTCGTGCTGGTCGGCGACAGATAGATCGCGGTCCCCGGGACGCGGTCGAGCGGGGGCGTCAGGTCGGGCAGAGTGGCCAGGAAGTCGAGCAGCGAACCCTCCTCTCTGATCCGGTTGGCCGAGAGGATCTGACGGCCGCGTCGCCAGGTCACCATCGTGAAGGCGAACGCGAGCCCGACCGCCAGCGAGAGGTAGGCGCCGTGGTCGATCTTCGTCAGGTTCGCCGTAAAAAACGAGACCTCGACGATCAAAAACAGTGTGCACAGCGGCCCCAGCTTCCACCACGCGACGTTCCACATCGCTCGCGCGAGCGCGGCGAACAGGATCGTGTTGAGGATGAACGTGCCGGTGACCGCCACCCCGTAGATCTCGGTCAACTTGCTCGAGCTCTGGAAGATCAGCACCAGGGCCGCGACCCCGACGCAGAGAAACCAGTTGATCAACGGCACGTAGATCTGCCCCTCGACGTTCGAGGTCTGAACGATCTTCAGCCGCGGCAGCAGGCCCAGCTGGATCGCCTGCTTCGCGACCGAGAACGACCCGGTCAGCGCCGCTTGCGAGGCGATGATCGTCGCCAGCGCGGCCAGCACCACCAGCGGCAGCTGCAGGCTGTGCGGCGCGAGCAGGTAGAAGGGGTTGGTGACCTTCGACGGATGGGCGAGCACCAGCGCCGCCTGACCGAGGTAGTTGAGCAGCACCGCCGGCAGCACGATCGCGAACCACGTGAACCGGATCGGGCCCGCCCCGAAGTGGCCGCGGTCGGCGTACAACGCCTCGGCGCCGGTCACGCACAGCACCACCGCGCCAAGCGTCAGGAACGCGTCGATCCCGTGGTCGAGCATGAACTGCGCGCCGTAGGTTGGCGACAGCGCTCTGAGCACGCCGGGATGCAGCACGACCTCGTGCGCGCCGAGCACCGCGATCACGACGAACCAGATCAGGATCACCGGTCCGAACAGCCAGCCGACGGCGCCGGTGCCGAACCGCTGCACCATGAACAGCCCGATTAGGATCACCAGTGAGATCGGGACGACGAGACCGGAAACGCTGGGGGTCGCGACGTCGAGTCCCTCGACCGCGGAGACGACCGAGATCGCCGGGGTGATCATCCCGTCGCCGAAGAACAGCCCGGCCCCGAAGATGCCGAGCACCACGAGCACCGCCATGTGCGGGACGCGCCGGCGCGTGACGAGCGCGACCAGCGCCATGATCCCGCCGTCGCCGCGATTGTGGGCGCGCATGATGAAACCCGCGTACTTGATCGAGACTTCGACCATCAGTGCCCAGAAGATCAGCGACGCGATCCCGCAGACGCCGGCCACGTTCGTGTGGACCGCGTGGTATCTGCCGGGCGCGAAGATCGTCTGGACCGTGTACAGCGGGCTGGTGCCGAGATCCCCGTACACGATCCCCAGCGCGCCGAGCGCCAGCACCGCCTTGCCGGCGTGCGCGACCACATCACGGTCATCCGCTCCGGCATCGCGGACCTTCTCAGACGGTCCGGTGTCCTTCGCCGTGGCCGGCCCGACCGGCCAGTAGCCCAGCTTGTGCGCCGCTTCGTGGAAGCTCCGGCGGACCCTGGGCGATGGAGCGTCGGGCGGTCGGGGAGGCTCTGCGACCCCGGTGCCGCTGCTGTCCCGGAACGGGTGTGACGGGCTCACGTGAGCGGTATCGTCGCACCCGGCGCCAACCCGCGCGCGGGATGACCGCGTCAGCGACCGTACAGCGCGCCTGCGGGTCCGCGAACGCCATCTACGAGCCGCGAGCCGTCCCGCTTGCGCAAACATCTCTGGAGCGATCGTGAACCGTGCTGCGCAAACATCCGGAACGGAAGCCGTCGTGTTCGATCTCGGCGGCGTGTTGGTGGACTGGGACCCCCGTTACCTGTATCGCAAGCTGATCGACGACGAGGCCGAGATGGAGAGGTTCCTGCGCGAGGTCTGCACGCTGGAGTGGCACGCGGCGCACGATCGCGGGGTTCCGATGGCGCGGTCGTGCGCCGCCCTCGCCGCCCAGCATCCCGAGCATGCCGAGCTGATCACGGCATGGGGCGAGCGCAGCGAGGAGATGATCGCCGGTCCAATCCAGGGGACGGTCGAGATTCTTCAGGAATTGCTCGAAACCGGGGTTCGGTGTTACGCGCTGACCAACATGGAGAATGAGACCTATCCATTGCGGTGCGAGCGCTTCCCGTTCATGGGCTGGTTTGCCGGGACCGTCGTCTCCTCGCACGAGGGCGTCGCAAAGCCCGACCCAAGGATCTTTCGGCGCCTGCTGGACCGGTTTGCGCTCGATCCGGCACGTACTGTCATGATCGACGACTCGGCGCCTAATATTGAGACAGCCGCCAGCCTGGGGATGACGGCGGTGAGGTTCACGTCGCCGACAGCATTGCGGGACGCATTGGACCAACTGCGGCTGTTGACTTACCCAACGGACCGGGAAAGGTACTAAGATCGCACCTTATGAGTCATTCAACTGAATTGCGGACCAAGCTTGTGCAGGGCATTCAGGAGCTCGAATCGGATCTCGGTCGACTCCGGGCGGCGCTGGCCGCGCTTGATGGGGGATCACCGTCGTCGCCCAAGCCCCCCACGGAGCCGAGCGCTCCGCGGCGACGCAGCCGCCGGCGCAACCACGGGACCGAGGTCGTCCCCGCCGGCAAGATCGAGTCGCTGCTGGCAGCGTCCGACGGGATCACGACGGCGGAGCTGGCAGGCCAGACCAACGGTGGTCACGAGCAGATCCTCTCGATCCTGAAGGAGCTCGAGCAGGCCGGCAAGGCCCATCGCAGCGGCACGCGGCGCTCCACCCGCTGGCACGGGGGCACCGCCCCGGCGGGGGCGAGCTCCAACGGTTCCGGCTCGCCGACGGCCGTCGGCTCGACCGCCTGAGCGGCGGGCGGGGCTTTTGAGATGACCAAGCCGATCTACACCGCGCACGCGGCCGTGAGCGGCGGGCGGGCCGAGGGCCATGGCGTCACGTCGGACGGTGTGCTCGACGTGCAGCTGCGGACGCCGCCGGAGATGGGTGGCGACGGCTCGGGCACCAACCCGGAGCAGCTGTTCGCGGTCGGGTACGCGGCCTGCTTCGAGGGCGCGCTCGGCGTGGTCGGGCGGCGTGAGCGGCTTGAGCTCGGGGACGTGTCGATCGACTCGGGCGTGAGTCTCTCGCCGAACGCGTCCAAGGGCTTTGACCTCAGCGTCTCGTTGGATGTGACCCTCCCGGCGGTCAAGGATGCTGCTCAGGCCGTCAAGCTCGTCGAGGCGGCGCACCAGGTGTGTCCGTACTCCAACGCGACTCGCGGGAACATCGAGGTCACGCTGACTGCGAACGGGCAGCCGGTGCCCTAACCGGCCGGCATCCCGCTGGGCCCAACCGGCGGCGTCGCGCCGGCGTCAGCCGCGCAGCGCGCGCAGCAGCACGGCGGCGTGGGGCACGAGCTTTCGGCCGAGCACGAGCGCGAACGTGGTGGTGGCCAGCCACGGTCGCAGATGCGGCCGGATGCGGGCGATCCGGCCGTCGGGCGCGAGCTCGAACGCCATCGCGTCGCCGAGCCGGAACGGCCCGATTCGCCCTTCGCCGATCGCGACCTGCCGGTCCCCGTCGCCGAACCGCTCGGTCCATCGCAATCCCCGCATCGATCCATATATCTGGGTCGCCAGCAGCGTCACGTCCTCGATGCCGCGGAACACCATCCGGCCCGACAGCGGCGACACCAGCTCGACCTGCGGCGACAGCGTCGAGGCCAGCGACTCGATGTCGTTTGCCTCGGCGGCCCGGCAGTACCGGTCGATCGCGTCGTCCATGTGTCCGCTCACTTTACGCTCGGCGTTTGACTGCGCGTCCGGTTCCGCCGCAACATCTCGAGGGTCTGATTGACCCCTTTGTCACGGGTGGCGTCACGTTTGGCCTCGGTGACCCAGCGTGCGTGCGTGTACGCGAGCGCCTCGAACCGCGGCTTTGCCTCGGCGTCGTTGCGCAGCGCCCGATGCCCAGCGCCGCGGAGAGCGGACCACTCGGTCGTCGGCCCTTTGGCTCAAGCTGCGCCGTGATCGTCAGCGATCCAATCACCTGATGATCCGCATCCCCGTCGCGGGCGGTCCGAGACGACCTGATCTCGAACGCCGCCGACGCCTGAACGTCGTCGCCCGGCTGGTCCGGACCTCCTTGCGCACCTACAATCGAGCGCGCGCCCCCATGGTCTAGCGGTTAGGACGCCTGCCTTTCACGCAGGAAATCGCGGGTTCGAATCCCGCTGGGGGTACTGCCTTTCCGCCAGCTAGGGCGGGCATTTGACGGTTCCTCCGAGATTCTGAGGCGGCGTCGCAGGGTCCATGGAAGGGGCCATTGCTGCAGTAACCGGGAGGTGGGCGCAGCCGCCGGTGCGTGACCGCGCAGACCGTCAGCTGATGAGCCCCGCGATCGAGGTGGCGCAGACCGAGCGGCGCGTCGCGTGAAGCTCGCGCACGGCCGCCCGAAGCGATCACGCCGATCACTGCGGTGGCGGCCGCGTCGCTAACGAACTGGCTGGGCGAGATCGCCGACGCGTTCGATCTCGCGATCGCCGACGTCCGCTGGGCAGTCTCATACGAGTCTGCGCCCGCGGCCGCGTGAGCGAAGCGCGCGCCGCGAATGTCCGCTTCTACTTCGATGCTGATGTGCTCGGCGTCGCCAAGGTCGTTGCTGCCCTGCGGTATGACGTCACGTCCTGCTCGGCCAGCGCGGTAGGGCCTTGGGATGGCAGCCGCGTCGGTGGGACCCAGCAGATTGCCTCCGGCGCGGCGGAGGATGCCGTTTCACTTGGGGATCCGCTACCGGGGCTATCGAGCTAACGCATCTGCATCGCGGGCGGTGGGTGGGAGCCGGGGGTCGTGAACCCCGGCAGGTCGCCCGGCACCAGTGCGACGGAGACCGACAGGCCGGCGAGGATCAGCGCCACCACCAGGGGCGCCGGCCGGGGCAGCAGTCTCTCCGCCGCGATCAGCGCGGCCACCACGCCCATCCATGTCAGGTTCATCACGCCGAGCGCGAACAGCGCGGCCATCAGGACCCAGCTGCAGCCCACGCAAAAGCCGCCGTGCTGGATGCCGAGGCCCAGCCCACCGCGCCTGTGATCTCGGAGGATCATCCGGTGGTCGCGACAACGGCGCAGGCAGGTGTCCTTGGACGGCGTCAGCTGATACACGCCGGCAGCGGCGATCAGCGTGGCGGCGACCCAGCGCCCGGCGTTACCCCACGCGAGGAATCCGAACTGCAGCGAGCGGACCGATCCGGCCCCCGCATAGGCGACGAGCCCGGCGGCGAGCCATACCGCCAGGTAGCCCGCGACGAACTGCCCGGCCTCGCCCGCCCGCCCCGCGCGGCGAACGCACACGATCACCGCTGGCATGATCGCGGGGAGCATCATCGCGGCCATCATCAGCAGCCAGCTGATCGCGAACCAGCTGAGACTGCCGAGCTCGGCGCCGGGGCCGGCATTCATGCCCGCCATCCGGTCGGCAGTGAGCGCCCAGGCGCCCGCCGCGACCCCGACGACAACCGTCGCGACCTTGAGCTCGCTCCGCCTCCAGCGGCCGAGTGAAGTCAAGCTCACACCGCCACCTCGGGGTACTCGTCCTTGCGGTAGGCCCGCGGCTCCTCGGGCTGCGGCATGGGTGTGCGGTCCAGCAGGAACGAGGAGTACGGCGCGACGAAGCGATCCGGAGCCGTCACGGTGTATGTGTGGTAGACGGTCCCGTTCTCGCGCGCAAACACGACGTAGCTGGGCGACTCGCGCAGGCCGTCCTGAAGCCTCGCTCCGATCTGCTTCGACCACTCCGCCAGCCACCCAGGCGGGTTGCCGACCAGCTCACCGATCTGCGGGATCTGCGCCGCCTGTTCGGGCGAGAGCGCAAGCCCGAAGTCAAACGGGAAGTCGCTGCCGTACGTGGAAACGTACGGGAATGTCCACCCCATCCGCTGCTTGTAAGCCGTCAGGCGATCGATCGGCGCGCGCGAAAAGCAGATGAGCGTCACGTCGCGGTGCTCCAGGTGCACTCGGGTGCCCTCCAGCTCGTCACCCACCTGCGTGCACCCGGGGCAGGCGCCGACCGCGTAGTCGGGCCCGTACATGATGTTGTAAGCAAGCAGCTGAGACCGGCCGTCGAACAGCTCGGCGAGCGTCTTCTTGCCGTCCTGGGTGTCGAACTCGTACTCCGTCTGCACCGCGACCCACGGCAGCTCGCGCCGCTTCTCGGCGGCCCTGCTTCCCAGCTCGGCGTGTTCGGCCTCGAGCTTCGCCAGCTCGTCGCGCGCGGCCTGCCACTGCTCCCGAGTTCCTGTCCTGTGTCCGGTCACGTCGTGCTCCTCTCGTTCGGTCTGGTCGAACTATGGACCAGCCCGCGACGCGAAACTCATCGCTTCACGAGTGACGCGCGGCGAGCCCATGCATAAAGGTGCGCCCGGAGAGGCTCAAACAGATCGACCGGGTCGCCGCGAGGTGCCCGAGGATGATCTGGCGGCCACGATCCCCGGCCCCAACCGAGGGCACAGCTTCACACTGAAAATTTTCCGGCCGTCTCGGCCGCAAGCTGCGGCGGTCGGCGGCTTCCGCTCCGCGCTCGCCGGCATCTCGAACAGCAATCGCGTCGGACACGCCTCAGTCGGCGATAGTGCGGTAGCGAGTGTTCAGTGTTGGCGGTCGAGTTCTAGGGGTGTGCGGGTCGCCGGCAGCGAGATGCAGATCGTCGTGGTGATCAGGACAAGTACGGCTCCGCTGAGCAGGACCGTGGATGTGCCGAGGGTTCCCGCCACGACGCCGGCGAGGCCCATGCCGACGGGGACCAGCACGGTTGATCCGATGCCGGTGATCGCACTGGCGCGCCCGAGGGTGTGCTCGGGAAGATTGGCTTGCAGGGCCGTGCTGACGAGCGTGTTGTAGATCGTCGTCTCTGCGCCGGCGAGCAGCGCAGCAGGGACGATCAGCCAGATCGGGGCCGCGAGGCCGAGCAGCGCGAGCATCGGTGTGAGAGCGGCGCTGATCGCAAGCGCGGCGAACACCGGGCGTCTGGGTGCCCAGTGGTAGGTGATGTGCGCGGCGGCGAGGTTGCCGATGACGTATCCGA
>Ga0302314_10002175_pt1 | contig 36666 bp, 35 predicted proteins | sample III_Palsa_N2_3_FD_200533 | JGI IMG/M metagenome (GOLD analysis project Ga0302314, IMG submission 200533) | Peat permafrost microbial communities from Stordalen Mire near Abisko, Sweden - III_Palsa_N2_3 | ecosystem: Environmental > Terrestrial > Soil > Palsa > Peat permafrost | place: Sweden...
TCGTGCGCGGCGCCAACGACCGACACAGCCTCAAAACCCGGCGCAAGCTCGCCGGATGGAGCGAAGACTATCTCGCCTCACTCCTCACCCCGCCCCCAGCCCGTTAACCCGGATTCGTTGCCCTGCGTCGCGGCCGGCGTGGATTGACCCGCCCACGCGGCGCGGGCGACAGTCGCGGGCGGGGATGGGCCCCGGAGTGTCGCGGCCGTGATCGCAATTGCAATGAACAAGGCGGCGGCGCTGGTCGCCGCGCTGGGACTGGCCGGGTTCGCGCTCTCGTCCGCCGCGGCCGCGCCCGCCGGGCCGAACGACCCGTCGCTGACCGGTTTCCCGCCCGGCTACATCCAGGACTGCGCCACGCGGGCGCCGACGGCGGTCACCGTCGTGCCGGCGCCGCTGAGCACCTACATGCGCGTCATCTGCACCAAGGTCAGCGACGCCTTGGCCCCCGTTCCCGGCTTCGAGTGGATCTTTCCAAACAACACCACCGGCTTCCTCGCCGCGCTCAATCCGAAGCTCGCGCCGACCAGCGAGCCGGCCCACTTCACCCACTTGGCCTATGCGCCGCTGACGCCGGCGGAGGTGACCGCGTTCCGCGGCCGGCTGGTCACGGTGGCGAAGGACCCCGAGATCCTGAAGGCCGACATCCTGCGTCTGGAGGTCGACACCTCCACCAAGGACCACAAGCAGGAATATCTGCTGATCTCCCGCACCCCGGGCCACACGCCGGGCGCCTGGGGGATCGAGTGCTACAACGACTGCAACCCGATGGAAGCCAGCCCCTGGGCGTTCATCATCGCGCCGGTGAAGTAGGGCCTCAAAGCTCCGCCACCGCGACCGGGGTCTTCGACCGGATCGTCACCGCCGCGCCGACCGAGGCGGTGACCACGGCGCCGATGGCCAGCCATTGGCCAAGGCCCAGCGTCTGGTTCATCAGCATCAGGCCCGCCAGCGCCCCCACCGCCGGCTCCAGGCTCATCAGGGTGCCGAAGGTGCGCGCCGGCAGCCGGGTCAGGGCGAACATCTCCAGCGCATAGGGCAGCGCCGTGCCGATGACCCCCACGACGGCGCCGAGCAGCAGCACCTTGGGCGCCAGCAAGGCCGCCCCGGCATGCGCCACGCCGATCGGCACGACGATCACGGCGGCGATGATCATGCCCAGCGCCGTCGTCTGCATGCCGTGCTCGGCCCCGGCCTTCTGGCCGAACACGATGTAGAGCGCCCAGCAGAACCCGGCGCCGAGGGCGCAGGCGACCCCGACCGGCGGCAGCGCGCTCATCGGCGAATCCGGCCGAAGGATCAGCAGCAGGCCGCCCACGGCGAGCGCGATCCAGAGGAAATCGATCGGCCGCCGGGACGAGAAGGTCGCGACGGCGAGCGGTCCGCTGAACTCCAGCGCCACGGCCACGCCCAGGGGCACGGTGGCGATGGCGAAGTAGAACAGCGTATTCATCGCGCCCAGCGAGACCCCATAGACGATCAGCGATCGCCAGGCGGCCGGCTTCGCCGCGGCGCGCCAGGGCCGAAGCACCGCCGCCAGCACCGCCGCGCCGAACGCCACCCTGAGCGCCGCCGCACCCTGCGGCCCGACGAAGGGGAACAGGCTACGGGCGATCGACGCCGCCCCCTGGAACATCGCCATCGAGATCAACAGCCCGATGATGGAGAGCGCGGTCGAGGCGGCTTTCGGCTGGGGCTGGCTCACGGGCGACTCGGGTCGAGAAAGTGGCGTCCATCTACACGTCGCGGTCAGGAAATCGCAGAGCTTCGCCGAGGCTCGGCGCCCGCTGCCTATTCCTTCGCCGTTCCCGCAACGATGTCCTGATAGGCAGCCTCCAGCTCGGCGCGCACGCCGGGACCGGGCGCCAGGCCGCCCGCGAGATGTTCCTGCCGTAGCTCGGCCATGAACCGCGCCCAAAGTGCTGGGCCGCCAGCCTCCATCAGCCGGGCGCGGATGCTGAGCGCCTCGGTGACCGGCAGCCAGCGGCTGCCCCAGGCGCCGATCTGGGCGAACACCGGCACCAGATCGATCGCCTGCTCGGTCAGGCTGTAGACCGTCTTCTGCTTGTGACCGGGATCGCCGCGACGGGTGAGCAGGCCGGCCTCGACCAGCATCCGCAGCCGGTCGGCTAGGATGTTGGAGGCGATACGCTCCTCCGAGCGCAGCAGCTCGCGGAAGCGCCGCGCGCCGCCGAAGATCATGTCGCGCAGGATCAACAGGCTCCAGCGGTCGCCCAGCACCTCAAGGGTCAGGTTGATCGGGCAGCCGGACTTCTGGCTCTCTCGCATTCCGCCGCCCTAGCTCAAAACCGGTTGCCGCGCCGCGCCACCTGGGTTAGATGGCAGACTGATTGCAAAACGCAACCGTTAACTCCAAGCCAGTTTGAAGGAGGCGTTCCGACATGCAGCCATCCCAGATCGTATCCCAGGACGAATGGACCGCCGCTCGCAGGACGCTGCTCGAGAAGGAAAAGCGCCATATGCGCGAGGGCGACGCGCTCGCCGCCGAGCGGCGCGCCCTCCCGCGGGTGAAGGTCGACAAGGCCTATGCGTTCGACACGACGAGCGGGCCGAAATCCCTCGCGGAGCTGTTCGACGGCCGCGGCCAGCTCATCGTGCATCACCTGATGTACGCCCCGGACTGGAGCGCCGCCTGCCCCGGCTGCACTTTCCAGGCCGAACACATCGACGGACCCGCGCCGCATCTGGAGCGCCACGACGTGACGATCGTCGCCGTCTCCCGCGCGCCGCTGGACAAGCTCTCGGCCTACAAGGCGCGGATGGGCTGGCGCTTCGACTGGGTGTCGGCCCACGACGGGGCCTTCAACTACGACTTCCGCGTCGCGTTCACCGACGATGATGTCGCCAAGGGCCGTATCGACTACAACTTCGGGACCATCGTGACCGACGCCCGCTACATCGACCGGGATCTTCCCGGCGTCAGCGTCTTCCACAAGAACGCGGCCGGCGAGGTGTTCCACACCTATTCGACCTATGCGCGCGGCCTGGACGCGCTGCTCGGCGCGAATCACTACCTGGACATCACTCCCGAAGGCCGCAACGACGCCGCCCATCCGAACTGGCCCCGCCGCCGCGACGAATACGACACCGCCGCGGCGCCACACGGCTGAGCGGACCCAGCGGCCGAACCTAAAAAGCGTGAGCAAGTCCGCCGGTCAGAGGCGGCCGGCGCTGGCTGAAGCGGTGGCGTGCAGGAACGGGGCCAGGCCGGTGGGCGCGGCGCCGGAAACCAGCGACGTCATCGCCGCGTCCGGCGGCGCGAACGCAGCGGCGGTCTGGACGAAGGCCGCCACCTTCGGATCGATCAGCGTGCCGCCATGGCCATCGCTCAGCACCGGATAGGCGCCGGCTGTGCTGCCGGCGATCTTGAAGGTGTAGGTCTTGCCGCCATCGGTCAGCACCAGGGTCGAGCCGACTATCTTGGCGGAGGCGCCGGCGACGAAGGCGATGCTCCTGAGGTCGATGTCCTCGTGGGCGCCGCTGAAGTTCTTGATCGTGTTGGCGAAGGTCCCGCCGGCCGCCGGCGCGGCCGCCGCGCCGATCTGCAGGACGGCCGATCCAGTCGGCGGCTCGACGAACTCGACATAGCCAGTTCCGAGCGCGCCGGAAGTCGCCAGCTCGATCGTGCCGCCGCTGATCACCGCCTTGCCGCTGAACCCCGCGCCGGCGCCACTGAGCAGCAGATCGCCGCCGCCGGTCTCGATGACCGCGCCCGATCCGCCCAGCGTCCCGGCCAGCGTCCCGGCGCCCACAATCCGCACCTCGCCGTCGAGGACCAGCACACCGCCCGAAAGCAGGCTGAGACCGCTCGCGACGCCGCCGGCGTAGATTGCCTCGGTTCCGCCTTTCGAGACGGTATCGCCTACGGCGACACCGCCCGAGGAGATCAGCTCCTTGCCGCCGCTGTTTACCACCGTTCCGGTGGCGGTCCCCGAGGCGAGCACATAGTCGGCCCCGCCGCTGGACACCGTCGCCCCGACGGTTCGACCGTGCGCGTAGATGACTGCCTTGCCGCCGCTGGAGATCGTGGTCGTCGATGCGACGCCGCCTGAGGAAACGACCTCTTCACCGCCGTTGCTGACCACCGTCCCGATCGCCGACCCGATCGAAAACACCGTCTGCGCCCCGCCGCTGCTCACGGTCGTCGCCGACGCGCGCGCCCCGGACGAGACGTATTGCCTGCCCCCGGCCGACAGCGTGGTCCCGCTGGCGACGCCGCCCGACGAGACAAGCTGGAAGCCGGCGGCGCTCACCGTCGTCCCGGTGGTCGTCCCCGAGGCCAGGACGTATTCGATCCCCGCGCTGGACACCGTCGCGTCGATGGCGCGGCCGCCCGAGGAAACGATCTCCTTGCCGCCGGCGCTGACCGCGGTCCCCGTGGTCGTCCCGGAGGCCATCACATAGACGCCGCCGCCGCTGGACACCGTCGCGCCGACGGCGTGGCCGCCTGAAAGCCGTTCCTCGCCGCCGCTGAGCACCCTGGTCCCGAGCGAGGCGGCGCCGGACGAGACAACTTCCTCGCCGCCCGTGCTCACCACCGTTCCCGTCGTCGATGCCGAAGTCAGCACAACCAGGACGCCGCCTTTGGACACCGTCGCGCCGAAACCGCGTCCGCCGGAGGAGACGTAGTCCCGGCCGCCGCTCAACACTGTCGTACCGCTCGCGACGCCGCCGGAAGAGACGATCTCGTAGCCGCCGGCGCTCACCGTCGTGCCCGTCGTGGTTCCCGAGGCCCGCACATATTCGACCCCGCCGGCGGATACCGCCGTGTCGACGGCGCCGCCGCCCGACGAGATGATCTCCTTGCCGCCGTCGCCGACCGTCACGCTGGTCGCCGTCCCATAGACGGCGTTGACGCCGATCAGCTCGCCGGGGCCGCTCACTTGCCCGCCAGCCGACACCGTCAGCGCAACGGCGATCCCGCCGGAGGCCAAATTCTCCGTGCCGCCGTCCAGCACCAAAACCGAAGTGGATTCGCCGCCGGATTCGACGGTTTCCGTCGCGCCGCTGCCGACCCTCGTCCCGGTGGCCGAGCCGTAAATCCGATCGGAACCGCGCGACGTCAGGATCGTGCCGGTCGCGCTGGCGCCGGAATCCACCTGGAGAAGGCTTGGGTGATCGGTGACGGTCACGTTGCTGGCGACGCCGCCGGACAGCAGCTCGAGACTGTCGACGTGGGACGCATCTCCCACCGTAACGCCGATCACCGCGCCCGCCGCGGAGGTCTGGCCTATCAGAGTTCCTGGACCGCTCAGCACGCCGCCGGCGTATACGTACAGGGACGCGCCGACCGCGCCCGACAGCAGCGTCTCGAGCCCCCCGCTCACCACGTAGGCGCCGCTCGTAACGCCGCCGGAGTCCACCGTCTCCGAGCCGGCGCTGCTGATCGTCGTATTGTAGGCCGTGCCGGCCACCACGATCCCGCCGCTGGAGATCACAATCGTACTGTCCGACTCCGCGCCCGAGTCCACCGTGAGGACGTCTTCAGAATCGGTGACGACCATGTCGGTGGCGGTTCCCCCCGAGAGCATCTCCAAGGTGTCAGGGCCAAGGGTCGCGCCGACCGTCACGTATTTCACCGCGCCCGCGGCGGTGTTGGCGCCGATCAGGGTTCCGAGTCCGGACAGGAGGCCACCGGCGGACACGGTCACCTCATAGGCATACCCGCCCGCGTCCACGTCCTCGGTCGCGCCGGAGAGCACCTGGTCGCCGTGGGTCGCGCCGCCCGAATCCACAAATACGAATGCGCCGGAGCTGATCGTGGTGTTGCTCGCCGACCCTCCAGATTCCACCTCGATTTCATCGCCAGTGCCGGGGGAGCTGGTGACTGTCACGTCGACGGCCGAGCCGCCCGCGAAAACCTGGAGAATGGCGTAGTTTGGTCCCCCGACCGTCACGTTGCTCACAAGGCCGGCGTCGACATCTTGGCCCATCAGCGTTCCGCCGCCGTCCAGCGTGCCGCCGGCGGCGACGATCGCCCCGCTGGCTGAGCCGCCGATGGCGATGATCGCCGAACCGCTCGCGGACACGGTCGTGCCGTTCGCTGTTCCGCCGGACAGGACATATTCGGCGCCGCCGCTGGAAATCTGGGTTGCGAACGTCGCGCCCCCGTTCAGGACGAACTCAAGGCCGAGGCCGACCAGCGTCGCGCTGACCGCCGAGCCGCCAGCTTCCACGAGCTGGTGAGCCAGCGTTCCCGTGACGACGTCGCCGGAGGCCGCGCCATACACATACTGGCTCCCGAAGACTTCGGCGGCGGCGTCCGAGCCGCCGCCATAGACATATTGCGCCGCGCCCTCGTCGATCGTGTCGTCGACCGACTGCCCAAGCGAGAAAACGTACTCGGTGGCCCCGCTTGCAATCGAGCTTTCGCGCGACACCCCGCCGGCCAGCACCGACACGGTGTCGCCTGAAACCGTTCCGATCGTCTTGATGTGGCCGTTCGAAATGAGGTAGTTTGTCACGCGCAATCCCTTAAGTCGCAGGCTCGGGATTTGCGTCGTCACAACGCCCCCGCGTAGATAAAGCGGGACTCCTGGCTGACTAAAGACGCATCAAGCGGCAGCGGACGGCGCGAAGTTGCAAGAAGTTGTTTTGGCGTCGACGCCTGGCGCGAAGGCTAGGAAGTGGCTTGCGGCGGTGGCTTCTCGTCATAGGGCCCCCGCGCCATGGTGCGCAGGAGCGACATGGTCAGAAACAGATCTCCGCCCCTGGCGAGCTGCTCCGGTCCGAAATCGCGGACCAGGTGGGCCTCGATGTCGGCTGGAATGGACCCGGCGGGGGCGTTGGGGTTCTGCGAGGCCAACTCGGTGAACCGTCGATCGTCGGCCTCGCGGTCGCCGCTGAGGTCGCCGATGCGCTCGCACAGCATCGCCGTCGCCAGGGGTGAGCGGCCCATGTCGTGCGCCGGCAGCAGGCTCAGGCCGTCGAACACGTCGACGCGGGAAGCGCCGACACCATTGAAGAGGCCGAACATCATGGCGCCGCTATTGGTCTCGGCGGCGATGATGTAGATCAGCCCCTGTAGCGGGATCACCCATCCGCCCACATTGGCTTCGGCGCTTCCCATGCGCAGCCGGAGCAACCCGATCTCGTCGCGCCTGATCATGCCCCATTCGTGCACATAGTGGCCGGGGTTGCGTGGATGCGGCCGCGTGGAGCGAAAGAAGCCCTCGTACGCCCGGCCGCGCAGCGCGGTGGCCGAGATCATCTGATCCCAGATCGCGAACGGCAGGCCGCTTGGCGCTCGCGCGGACCCCAGGCTGGCGATCGCGCCGGGATCCGCTCCGAACATTTCGGCGAGCCTGTCCGGGGTGCGCTCCCAGTCCAGCACATGAAAGCCGGCGACGCGGCCGGCCACAAACGCTGACAGGCGGGACAGATTATGCGCCGACGGCTGAACGCTGCCGTTCAGCCAGCGACTGACGACCGACTTGTCCACCGCCAGTTCGGAGGCCAATTTCGCCGCGCTCATGGACAGCAGCTTCAGAACCAGCCGCAGATTATCCGAGAAGGGTGTCATCGACGCCATGGTCGCGCTTAGCGGTTGCAGCGTCCAATGCCAAACGCGACGGCGAAATATCGGCTCCCGCCGTGGGCGGAATGGTCGCCATGTCGTTGGTCATCGGGGCCATGTGGGCCGGGCGGCTTGACAGCTTCGGGACGCCGGGCGCACACCGTTCTTAAAGAAAACGGACTGCGCGAGGCGACTCCATGAGCGATGCTCCACGTCCCGTCGGCCGCGTCACCGGCGAGGTGGTTGGGCGGGTGTTGAAGATGACGATCGACAACGCCTCGCGCCGCAATGCCTTCACCCCCGAGATGATGGAGCAGCTCTCCGACCTGCTCACCCGGCTCGATCGATCCGACGAGCTCTGGGTCGGCGTGCTCTGCGCCGAGGGCGAGCATTTCACCGCCGGCCTCGACATGCCGAAGTTCTTCGGACCCGGCGCGACCGCGCGGCCGACGCCGCCGGACAATGTCGATCCGTTCGGCCTGCGCAAGCGCTGCTCGAAGCCGCTGGTCACCGCCGTGCAGGGCATCACCTACACGGTCGGCATCGAGATGATGCTGGCCGGCGACATCGGGGTGGCGGCGGCCGACGCGCGCTTCTGCCAGATGGAGTCCAAGCGCGGCATCGCCCCGCTCGGCGGCGCCCACTTCCGCTACCTAAGCCGGATGGGCTGGGGCGATGCGATGTACCATCTGATGCTCTGCGACGAGTTCGGCGCCGAGCGGGCGCTGAAGATCGGCCTGGTGCAGGAGGTGACCCCCGTCGGCCGCCAGATCGAGCGCGCCATGGAGCTCGCCGAGTTGATCGCCCGCAACGCGCCGATCGGCCTCCAGGTGATGAAGAAAGCCGCCCTGACCTACATCGAAGCCGGCGAACGCGCCGCCATCGACATCATCCCGGAGGTGCGCGAGCGGGTGTTCGCCAGCCAGGACTCGAAGGAAGGCATCCAGTCCTTCGTGGAACGCCGGCCCGCGGTGTTCCAGGGGCGCTGACAGTATAGTCAGTTACGACTCAAACCATATTCGCCACGGGCGAGGAGAATCTCCTTCCAGAACCCTTCGCGGTCCAGGATCGTCTGGTCCGGCGTGAGGGTGGACCTGTGCTCTAGAAGCGCAAATCGAAAGGCCTTGCGGCAGTAGTCCAGCGTCGGGTCCGTAACGAGTTTGCGCAGTTCCACATTGCCGCCGTGTCCCGTAGACACATACTCGCACCAGCGGGACCAGATACCGCCCTCACCGTAAGCTGAGCCGACATAGCGTTTACCTGTCGTCACGTCTGAAATCAGATAGATGCCTTTTACATTGGCCAGTGGCACCCGCCAGTCGGGGCGGCTGTTTCGCACCAGGGTTTCCAGTTCCTCGAATGAGAGGTTGATCCCCTCGTATCCGGGAAATGATCGGCCCGAATAGGGCTCGCGCAGGATCTCCTGGACCTCCAGCGCTCCGTAGTGGTTTTCGAAGTTAACCCGCGTCGCGCGCTCTCGATACGCGTAGCGGAGCTTGAGACGCCCGATAAGCGCCTTGCCATCCTGTGCGAGTTCAACCACGTATGTTTCGGGACGACGTTCAAGCACCCGGTATACGCCGCCAAACAACCAGATGTCCGGTTCGTGATAGAACCGCGCGAGGGCGAATATATATGGCCGGTTGAAATCATCCCGAGCCGGGCGATACTCCTGCCATCCTTGCCACTCGGCCGGATCGCGCGCCCAGACCTCTAGCGGCTCATACTCACGATTCCACCGCGCGAAGTGTAGCTTGTAGTGCTCTGGTTCTTGGATCGGCCATATCTCGCGCAGCAGGATCGCCATTCTGGTCCTCTACGCCCAGCCTCATGAGAGGCGCGGCCGTCTCGCCCTTAGCATACCCGCACCTTGGGCGGGATGGGCGCGATGTCGTTGGTCATCGGCGTCATGTGGGCCGGGCGCTAGTCGAAGCGGACCTTCCCGGTGGCGTCGTCGAGTCAGGCCACGGTGTGCTTCAGCCAGTTGACGTCGTCGCGGTTCGGATAGTCCTCGTGGGTGTCGCGGCTCTCGGTGCGGTTCGGCGCGCCGCCGACGGTGACGATGGCCCGGGTCGGCGTCAGCGGCCGCTGCGCGCCCGGACCTGGGCGCGCACCGCCGGGGTGACGCACGCGTGGTCGCTCGGCGTTGATTCACGCCAGACCAGGCCCGGCCGGCACGCGCCGCTCGGGCCGGTGAGGCGCACGGCGCCGCGTGTGAGCGCCACCGGGTGGCGGCCCGAGGTGAGCGCGACCGCGAGCCGGTGGTTTCTTGGCGGCACGATGTTGCGGCGCATGGTGGCGACGGGGTTGTGCGATCTCAGGCAGCGCTGAAAGGCGCCCATGGTCCCGGGTTCGGAGAAGTCGCCGCCGCTGATCTGCGCGCACAGCACCCGCAACGCCGCGGCGCGGTCGGCGTGCGCGGCGGACGAAACCGCGACCGTCAACGCCACCGCGGCGATCAATGCTGTTCTCAGCCGCATCTCAGTAGACCCGCGCTTTCGGTGGAATGGTGGCGATGTCGTTTGTCATCGGCGTCATGTGGACGGGGCGATAGTCGAAGCGGACCTTGCCGGTGGCGTCGTCGAGCCAGGCCAGGGTGTGCTTCAGCCAGTTGACGTCGTCCCGGGCCGCATAGTCCTCGCGGGCGTGGGCGCCGCGGCTCTCGGTGCGGTTCAGGGCGCCGCCGACGGTGACGATGGCCTGCGACACGAGATTCTCGAATTCCAGAGTTTCGACGAGGTCGGTGTTCCAGACCAGGCCGCGGTCGGAGACGCTCAGGTCGGCGCGCTGGTCGTGCACCGCGGCCAGACGCTTAACGCCCGATTCGAGCGTCTCGCCGGTGCGGAACACAGCCGCGTCCTCTTGCATAGCGACCTGCATTTCCAGCCGCAGCTTGGCGGTGGGCGTGCCGCCGGCGGCATGGCGCAGCCGGTCGAAACGGGCGAAGTGCGGATCGGTCCAGGCCGGCTTGGGCTCCGGCTGGGTGGCGCCGGCGGTCAGCTTGTCGGCGCAGCGCAGGCCCACCGCGCGGCCGAAGACGACGAGGTCGATCAGCGAGTTGGAGCCCAGCCGGTTGGAGCCGTGCACCGAAACGCAGGCCGCCTCGCCCACCGCCATCAGGCCCGGGATCACCTGGTCGGGATCGTCGCCGACCTTGGTCACCGCCTCGCCGAAGAAGTTCGTCTGCAGTCCGCCCATATTGTAGTGCACGGTCGGCGAGACCGGTATCGGGGCCTTGGTCAGGTCGACGCCGGCGAAGATGCGCGCGGTGTCGGAAATGCCGGGCAGGCGCTCGTGCAGCACCTTCGGATCCAGGTGGTCGAGGTGCAGGAAGATGTGGTCCTTCTTCGGACCGACGCCGCGCCCCTCGCGGATCTCGATGGTCATGGCGCGGCTGACCATGTCGCGCGGCGCGAGGTCCTTCACGGTGGGCGCATAGCGCTCCATGAACCGCTCGCCCTCGGAATTGGTCAGGTAACCGCCCTCGCCCCGCGCGCCCTCAGTGATCAGGCAGCCGGCGCCGTAGATGCCGGTGGGGTGAAACTGCACGAATTCCATGTCCTGCAGCGGCAGGCCGGCGCGCAGCGCCATGCCGCAGCCGTCGCCGGTCTGGGTGTGGGCGCCCGTGCAGGTGAAATAGGCGCGGCCGTAGCCGCCGGTGGCCAGCACCGTGGTCTGGGCGCGGAAGCGGTGCATGGTGCCGTCGTCGAGCTTCCAGGCGGTGACGCCCCGGCAGTGCCCCTCGTCCATCATCAGGTCGAGGGCGAAGTACTCGATGAAGAACTCGACGTCGTTGTTCAGCGACTGGCCGTACATGGTGTGCAGCATGGCGTGGCCGGTGCGGTCGGCCGCCGCGCAGGTGCGCTGGATCGGCGCCTCGCCGAAGTTGCGGGTCATGCCGCCGAAGGCGCGCTGGTAGATTTTGCCCTCGGCCGTGCGGCTGAACGGGACGCCCCAGTGCTCGAGCTCGTAGACGGCGGCCGGCGCGTTGCGCACCAGGTATTCGATGGCGTCCTGGTCGCCCAGCCAGTCCGAGCCCTTGACGGTGTCGTACATGTGCCAGCGCCAGTCGTCCTGGCCCATGTTGCCGAGGCTGGCGGAGATGCCGCCCTGCGCCGCCACCGTGTGCGAGCGGGTGGGGAACACCTTGGTGATGCAGGCGGTTTTCAGCCCCGCTTGGGCGCAGCCGAGCGCCGCGCGCAGGCCCGAGCCGCCGGCGCCCACCACCACCACGTCGAACTGGTGGTCGATCAACTCATAGGAAGCCATCAGGTATTCACTCCGGTCGTCGCCGCCAGCGCGACCTTGAGGATGCAGATAATGGTCAGCGCCCCACCCAGCCAGCCCACGAAAACGTTGAGCACCAAGAGCGCGCCCTTGGTCCCGGCCTTGGCGAAATAGTCTTCGATGATCGTGCGCATGCCGAGCTGCATGTGCCAGAAGGCGGCGAAGGCGAGCAGGCAGGCGAGGCCGGCGTTCAGAGGTGAGTGCAGCCAGGCCACCGCACTGTCGTAGTCGCCGTGCGCCAGCGAGATTCCGGCGGCCAGCGCCCAGAGCACCAGCAGCACCAGGGCGATGGCGGTGACGCGCTGGGCGATGAAGTGGCCGACGCCGTGCTTCGAGGAGCCCATGCCGCGGGCGCGGCCGAGCGGTGAGCGGACCACGGCCATCAGGCGGCTCCCGTGAACAGGATCACGGCCCAGAAGGCCGCGGTGGCGACGATCGCGATCAGGATCACCAGCCAGGCCGAGTTGGTGGCGGTCCGCGGCTTGAAGCCGTAGCCCGCGTCCCAGAACAGGTGCCGGATGCCATTGCTGAGATGGTAGAAGGCCGCCAGCGTCAGGCCGATCAGCACGATGCGGCCGATGAGCCTGCCGGCGAGCTCGGAGAAGGCCCCGTAGGCGTCGGGCCCCGCCGCCAGCGACAGCGCCCAGGCCATCGCCAGCAGCGCGCCGAGATAGAGCGCCATGCCGCTGGCGCGATGGAAGATCGAGGCGGCCATGGTGATGTGCCAGCGCCAGATTCCGCCATCGAGCTGAATGTTAGGCGACACCGGCCTCGGTCTCAGCCCCGGCGTGGCGTCGGCCATCAAATCCCCTCCATCCAAAGCGCGCGGACTTATTAAGCCCGGGGCGGGGGGTGTCAACGCGAGGCGGGCGCGGCGCCACGCCTGATCCGCCCGATGGTTGCGCGTCTCGCCGCCTTGCCGCCATAGTGGCGAGGTTCTGGCGGAGGGTCATGGATTTGCACTTGGCTCAAGCTGTGGCGGCCGGCGTTGCCGCCGCCTGCATCGGTTCGGCCGCCCTGGCGCAGCCCGCATCTTCCCCCTCCGCGGCGCGACCGGCGCAGAGCATACCTGACGTCAGCCCCGAAGCGCCGGCGGTGGCGCAAGCCGGCGGGCGCGAAGTCAGCACCGGCGATCCGGACGAGGATGCGGTGCTGGCGATGGTCGCCGACGTCCAAGCCCACAGCATCCTGCTGGTGAAGGACCATGAGACCGCCTTGCGCAAGGTGTTGGCCGACATGCCCCAGCCATTTGTCCGCGAGCACCAGGAGGGTGACAAGCTTGTGTTTCGCGGTGACTCGATGTCCGACTGTCTCGCCGAGGCGGCGCGGCTGCGGCCCGCAAGCGGCGCGCCGATCACCTTCGTCTGCCGGGGCAATCCCTATCCCGCCGCGGCCTTCTATCTGGGCTCTTACCTCAACGAGGTTGGCCAGCCAGACGCTGCGATCGAGGTCCTCGACGCCGGCCTCGTGGCGGCGCCCGATGCGCCGCTGCTGCTTACGGAGCGCAACGCCGCCTTCATCGCCCTGCACCGCTGGGACGACACCCTGAGCGGCGCGGATCGCGGCCTAGCCATCGCGAATCTGATCCCCCGCGACCACGCGCGGCTGCTGCGCAACCGTGGTTTCGCGCTGACGGAGCTAAAGCGCCTGGACGAGGCTCGGAAGGCCTACGAAGACTCGTTGCAGCTCGAGTCCGACAACGCCCTGGCCAAGAACGAGCTGACCTACATCGCGCGCCTGCAAAGCGGCGGGGCGACGGCGCCGAGCCAGATCTTCATGCCCGCCAAGCAGCCCGTCCCGTGAGGTTCTCGCCTCAACCGCCGGATTTGGCCGAACCTTCCAGCCACGCCTCGGAGCGCATCTCCTCCAGCCGCGAGGCGGCGCGTTCGAACTCGAAGGAACCTTCGCCTTCGGGGTAGAGCTTCGCCGGCTCGGCGGCGGCCAGCACTACGAGGCGGGCGTGGGCCTCGTAGAGGGTGTCGATCAGGATCGCGAGGCGGCGCGCGGCGCTGCGGTCCTCGGCGCGCAGCCTGGGCACGGCCTCGAGGAACACCGTGTCGAAACGCCCGGCAATGGCGAGGTAGTCCGACGGCCCCAGCGCCTCGCCGCAGATGCTGTGGAAGTTGGCGCGCAGCAGCCGCCCGGCGGCGCGCGGCCAATGCTGCAGGCGGCCATAGACCTCCAGCGTCGCGCCGATCTCTGCGTCACCGCCCAGCATCTCGCCCCACAAGCGGTCGAAACCGGCTTCGTTGTCGGGGTCGATGGGCGAGAACCAGGTTCCGGCCGCGCGCAGCCGGTCCAGCCGATAGTCGCGGGCGCCGGCCACCTCCACGACCTGCATCCGCGCCTTCAGCATCTCGATGAAAGGCGCGAAGAGCTGGCGGTTGAGGCCGTTCTTGTAAAGCTCGTCCGGGGCGCGGTTCGAGGTGGCGGTGACGGTGACGCCGCGGGCGAACAACTGCTCGAACAGGCGCCCGAGGATCATCGCATCGGCGATGTCGGTGACCTGGAACTCGTCGAACGAGAGCAGCCGCGCCCCACGAGCGATTAGATCGGCGGTGGGCGCCACCGGATCGTCGCCCTTGTGCGTGCCGAACTTCGCCTGCCGGGCGGCCATGTCGCCGTTTCGCCAGGCGTTCACCAGGCCATGGACCCCGGCCATGAAGACGTGGAAGTGCACGCGCCGCTTCGGCTCGACCGGAGACGTCTCGAAGAAGAGGTCCATCAGCGCGGACTTGCCGCGCCCCACCGGGCCCCAGAGATAAACGCCGCGCGCGGCCTCGGCCTTGCGGAAAAGACCCGCCGGACGGGCGTCCGCGAGGTCGATCTCCAGCCGTTCGAGCGCGTCGACCGCCGGCGCCTGGGCCGGGTCCGGCCGCATCGCGCCGCTGACGAGGCGCCGGTCGTAGGCGGCGCGGAACTGTCCGGGCATCCGCTTCGCCTAAGCGCCGAGTTCCTTCTCCACGAAGCGATAGGTCTGCGGCTTCTCGCAGGCGCAGGCCCGCATCTGGCCGTCCTTGGTCCACCAGACCAGGGTCGGGTAGGCGAAGTCGATGCCGTTGTCCTTCATCTGCGGGACCAGGGTGGTGACCAGCGCGCGGCCGGCCTCGATCACGGCGGTGCGGGCCGCATCGCCGTCGGCGGGCGGAATGCCCGGCGCGGTCCAGGCCGTCGGCGTCGAGGCCGCCCACTGCTGGAAAAGCTTCCAGCTGCGGTTGGTCCACAGTTCCGCTACCGTGGCGCGCTCCGCCGGCGTCGAGTGCGGCTGGCCGTTGCTGTCAGCCCGCGCGATCTCGATCACCCGCGTATCGACCCCCGCCGCCTGCAGCTTGGGGAATTCGGTCTCCTCGAAGCGGATGCAGTCGGAGCAGGAGCGGAACGAGATCATGTAGAGCTTGGGCCCGGTCAGGTGCGGCGAGACCCAGCCGGCCTGGTCGAGCGCCTGGGCGATCTCGGCCTGGTCCTTGGTGATGGTGTGCGGCCGCCAGCGCCAGTCGAGGTCCCACATCAGGAACACCCCCGCGCCCGCCACCGCCACGATGCCGACCATGACCAGCCCGAACATGAATCGGCGCATGAACTTCTCCAGCCAGAGCAAGTTGCTCCGAATACAGGAATTTCCCGATGCGGTCCTTCTCCCCTTGCGGGAGAAGGGAGTCTTGCTCCGCCACGTCGGCGCGAGGCATCCTGCGTCCCATGACTCTCCCCACGTTCCCCCGATGATCGTCCCCGCCGACGGCGACTTCCGGCTCGATCGCGAGGTCGACACCGCGCGCCTGGGCGCCGCCGTGGCCGGCGAGCTCAAGGCGCACGAGGCGGTGTGCCTTTCCGGGCCGCTGGGGGCCGGCAAGTCGAGCCTGGCGCGCGGCCTGATCCGGGCGCTCGTCGGCGCCGACATTGAGGCGCCCAGCCCCACCTTCACCCTGGTGCAGACCTATGACACGGCGCGCTTCCCGATCGCGCATTTCGACCTTTACCGACTGGAGCGGCCCGAAGAGGCGCTGGAACTCGGCCTCGACGACGCGCTGGACGAGGGCGCGGCGGTGATCGAATGGGCCGAGAAGCTGGGCCATCACCTGCCCGCCGACCGGCTGGACATCGAGCTGACGATCGAGGGCGCGGCGCGGCGCGCGCGGCTGACGCCGCACGGCGCCTGGGAGGGGCGGGCGTTTGAGTTCTGAGCGTGAAGCGGCGAAGGCGGATTTCCTCGCCGCCCATGGCCTCGGCGCGGCGCGGCGCGAGCGCCTGCAGGGCGACGCCTCCACGCGCCTCTACGAGCGGCTCCATCTGCCCGGCGGCGCGACGCGCATCTTCATGGACCAGCCGCCGTCGGTGGAGACCCATCCCTGCCCGCCGGACGCCACCCCCGACCAGCGCCGCGCGCTGGGCTATAACGCCATGGCGCGGCTGGCGGCGGGCCGCGTCGACGCCTTCGTCGCCTGCGCCGGCTGGCTGCGATCCAAGGGCCTCTCGGCGCCCGAGATCATCGCCGCCAACGCCCCGGCGGGCCTGGCGGTGCTGGAAGACCTGGGCGACGACCTCTACGCCACGATGATCGCCGCCGGCGCGGACGAGGCGCCGCTCTACGACGCCGCTGTCGACACCCTGGTCCGCCTCCACGCCGAGCCGCCGCCGCCGGTCCTGACGGGCGACTGCGGGGCCTGGCCGCTGCTCACCTATGACAGCCTGGTGCTGCGGACCGGCGCCGGCCTCTTCCTCGAATGGTGGCCGAAGTACGCCGGCGTCGCGCCCTTCACGCCCGACGCCGAGGCCGAGTGGGAAGCCTTCTGGGCCCCGATCCGGGCGCGCGGCGAGGCCGGCGCCAGCGTCTTCTGCCACCGCGACTACCACGCCGAGAACCTGATCTGGCTGCCGGACCGCCCGGCGGCGGCGCGTGTCGGCCTGCTCGACTTCCAGGACGCGCTGAAGGCACACCCGGCCTGGGACTTCTCCATGCTGCTGCACGACGGCCGCCGCGACGTCTCCGCCGAGCGCGAGGCCGCCTGCCTCGCCCGCTACCTCGCCGCCCGCCCGGAGCTCGACGGCGAGGCGTTCCGCGCCGACTACCACGCCCTGGGCGCGCTCAATGTGATCCGTATCCTGTTCATCTTCGCCCGCCAGGTGGTCTTCTTCGAGCGGCCGAAATACCGCGCCCTGACGCCGCGGATGTGGGACTACCTTGAGCGCTGCCTCACCGCCTCGGCCGAACTCGCGCCGCTGCGCGCCTGGCTGGACGCGAACGTGCCGATCGAGGCGCGAATATGAGCGGGCCGACCACCGCGATGGTGATGGCCGCCGGACTCGGCTTGCGCATGCGCCCGCTCACCGACCATCGCCCCAAGGCGCTGGTCGAGGTTGGCGGCAAGGCGCTGATCGACCACATCCTCGACCGGCTGGAGGCCGCCGGCGTCACCCGCGCGGTGGTCAACGTCCACGCCTTCGCCGACCAGATCGAAGCGCACCTGGCGCGCCGCCGCGGCCTCGAGATCCTGATCTCTGACGAGCGCGCGGCGCTGCTGGAGACCGGCGGCGGCCTCAAGCACGCCCGCGCCCTGCTGGGCGAGGCGCCGATCTGGGTCGCCAACAGCGACTACGTCTGGCTCCCGGGCCATGAAGATGCGCTCGCCATGGTCGCCGCCGCCTGGGACCCGGCGCTGATGGACGCCTGCGTGATCGTGATCCCGAAGGCGCGCACCCTCGGCTTCGACACGCCGGGCGATTTCTTCCGTGACGCGGCCGGCGCGCTCACCCTCCGCGGCGATGCGGCCGAGGCGCCGCTGCACTGCTTCGGCGTCGAGATTCTCGATCCGCAGCGCGCCTATGAGGTCGCCGCGACGAAGTTCTCGCTGTTCCAGGTCTGGAAGGCCGCCTCCGAGCGCGGCCGGCTGCGCGGCGTCGAGCCCGATGGCTTCTGGATGCAGGTCGGCGACCCGGCCGCCCTCGCGGCCGCGGAGGCGCGGCTTCGCGAGCGCGCATGAGCTTCCTCGCCCCCCCCACGCCGCGCTGGTTCAACATCGAGGCCGGGCGGCCGTTCCTGGAGGATCTGGCGCGCGGTCTCGGGCAGGCGCTGGCGCCGGTGGGGCCGCAGGCGCTGGCGGCGGCGACCGTCCTGACGCCCACCCGCCGCGCCGGCCGCGACCTGGCCGACGCCTTCCTCGCCGTCTCCGGCGCCGGCGCGGTGCTGCTGCCGCAGGTGCGGGCGCTGGGCGACCTCGACGAGGGCGAGCCGCCGTTCGAGCCCGGCGAACTGGTGCTTGACCTCGCTCCGGCCATCTCCTCCACCCGCCGCCGCTACGAGCTGGCGCGGCTGGTGGCCGATCACGAGAGCGCGCTCGGCCGCCGCCTCGACGCCACCGGCGCCCTCGACCTCGCCGACGCCCTCGCCGGCTTCCTCGACAGTGTGCAGATCGAGGAGGCCTCGCCGCTGGCCAGGATCGACGACCTCGCCCCCAGCGATCTCGCCCGCCACTGGCAGGTTTCGGCCGAGTTCCTGAAGCTGGCGCTGGCGGAATGGCCGCGGCGGCTGGCGGACATGGGCCTGATGGACGTCGGCGAGCGCCGTGTCGCCCTGCTGCGGCTACTGGCCGAAAGCTGGCGCGACGCGCCGCCGGACCACGTCGTCATCGCCGCCGGATCCACCGGCAGCCAGCCCGCCGTCGCCGACCTGCTGCGGGTGATCGCCGGCCTGCCGCAGGGCGCTGTGGTGCTGCCCGGCCTCGACCTTAGCCTTGCCGAGAGCGCCTGGACCGAGGTCGGCGAGCAGCATCCGCAAGGCGGCTTGAAGCGCCTGCTCACCCACGCCGGCATCGACCGCGCCGACGTGCGGCCCTGGAGCGCCGACACCGCCGCGCGCGGCCGCTGGCGCCGTCGGCTGATCAACGAGGCGCTGCGGCCGGCCGAGGCCACGGCCGACTGGCTGGCGCAGATCAAGCGTCTGCGCGAGGAGGGCGCGCCCGACGGCGTCGATCCGATCGCGGCGGGGCTGGACGGCCTCTCGGTGATCTTCGCCCGCGCCGAGGAGGAGGCCGCCACCGCCGCGGCCCTGCTGCTGCGCGAGGCGCTGGAGACGCCGGGGCGCACGGCGGCCCTGGTGACGCCCGACGCGGCCCTCGCCCGCCGGGTCAGCGCCCGCCTCACCCGCTGGGGCGTCTCGGCCGACTCGTCCGCCGGCGCGCCGCTCTCCGGCTATCCGATCGCGACCCTGATCGGCCTCGCCGCCCGCGCCGGCTTCGATCCCCTGGACCCCGTGACCCTGCTCGGCCTCGCCAAGCACCGCTTTGTCCGCTTCGGGCTGGACGAGGTGGAGCTGGCGACGGCGCGTCGCGATCTCGAACGGGCGTTGCGCGGGCCACGTCGTTCCGACTGGGACGCAATCGGCGCCAACACTGAATCGCCCGCCGCCCATGGCCTGCTGCACGCGCTGCGGAGCGCCGCCGAACGGCTCGCCGCGCCCTTCGCCGCGGGACCGGCGCGGCCAGCGGAGGCGGCCGTCGCGCTCGCCGAGGCGATCGAGGGACTGGCGCGCGGGTCGGGCGGCGATCTCGGCGATCTCTGGGGCGGCCTCGCCGGCGAAAGTGTCGCGGCCCTGGTCGCCGGCCTGATCGAGGAGAGCGACGGCCTGCCGGACGTCACCCCCGCCGGCTTCGTCGAGCTGATCGACCAGCTGATCGCCCGCGAGGTGGTGCGGGGCGGCGGCGCCAGCCATCCGCGCCTGCGCATCCTGGGCGCCATCGAGGCGCGGCTGGTGAAGGCCGACCTGCTGGTGCTGGCGGGGCTGGAGGAAGGCGTCTGGCCGCAGGCGCCGCCGATCGACCCGTTCCTGTCGCGGCCGATGCGCGCGACGCTGGGCCTGCCGCCGCCGGAGCGCCGGCTCGGCCTCGCCGCCCACGACTTCGCCCAGGGCGCCAGCGCACCCGAGACGGTGCTGATCGCGTCCGAGCGCCGCGAGGGCGCGCCGGCGGTGGCCTCGCGCTGGCTGTGGCGGCTGGAGACGCTGGTCAAGGGCGCCGGGCTCGATCTGCCGTCGCGGCCGGAGGTGCTGGCCCACGCCCGCGCCCTCGACGCGCCAGACGCCTTCGCTCCCGCTGGCCGGCCGGCGCCCGCCCCGCCGCTGGCGGTGCGGCCGCGCGAGCTGCCGGTGACCGGGATCGAGCGCTGGATTCGCGACCCCTACGCCATCTACGCCCGCTACATCCTGCGCCTGAAGCCGCTCGACCGGCCGGGCGAGCCGGTGGAGGCGCGGGCGCGCGGCACCGCGATCCATGACGCCTTCGAGCGCTTCGCCGCGGATCACCCCGACGTGCTGCCGGCCGGCGCCGAGGCGATCTTCGCGGCGCTGTTGATCGAGCGCCTGGCCGCCGCCGGCGTGCCGACCCACCGGCTGGCGCGCGAGAGCGCCCTGGCGGCCAATGTCGCCCCGTGGGTGATCGAGTTCGAGCGGCGGCGGCGCGCCGATGCGCGGCTGATCGTCGAACAGCGCGGCGCGCATACGTTCGAGGCGCCCGGCGGCCGCTTCACCGTCACCGCGCGCGCCGACCGCATAGAGCTGCGAGGCGGCTATGCCGACGTGCTCGACTTCAAGACCGGCCTGCCGCCCAGCGCCCGCCAGGTGGAGAGCGGCGTCGCGCCCCAGCTCACCCTCACCGCGGCAATCCTGCGCGCCGGCGGCTTCGAAGAGGTCGGCCCGGCCGAGCCGGGCGCGCTGATCTATGTGCGGGTCAGCGGCGGACGGATTCCCGGCGCCGTGGTGGAGCGCGCCGTCCCGCCGCGCAGCGGCGACCTCGCCGCCGACGCGCTGGCCGGCCTGAAGCGTCGCGTCACCGCCTTCGACAATCCCGCCGAGCCCTATCGCGCCTGGGCCATGCCGCAGTTCATCGGCCGCTACGGCGGCGACTACGACCACCTGGCGCGGCTCTGGGAATGGGGCGTGATCGGCGGCGACGGCGAGGCGGAGGCCGACGCATGAGCGATCCCCGCGCCGCCCAGGTCCGCGCCTCCGATCCGGCCGCCTCGGTGTTCGTGGCCGCCAACGCCGGCTCGGGCAAAACCAAGACCCTCGTCGACCGGGTGGCGCGGCTGCTGCTGAGCCAGGTGCGGCCCGAGGCCATCCTCTGCGTCACCTACACCAAGGCGGCGGCGGCCGAGATGCAGCGGCGCCTGTTCAAGGAGCTGGGCGGCTGGGCAGTGATGGAGGACGCCGAGCTGGCCACCAAGCTCGCCGACTTGGAGGAGCCGCGCCGCGACCTCGGCCACGCCCGCGCCCTCTTCGCCCGCGCCCTGGAAACGCCGGGCGGGATCAAGATCACCACCATCCACGCCTTCTGCGAGAAGCTGCTGCGCCGCTTCCCGCTGGAAGCCGGTGTCTCGCCCGGCTTCACGGTGCTGGAGGACGCCGCCGCGCGCGAGGTCTCGGCCGCGGCGCGCGAGGAAGTGGCGCTACAGGCGCTTGCCCAACCGGACGGCCCGATCGGCAAAGCCTACGCCTATTTCTCCGTCGAGCTCGACTACGGACGCTTCAACGACATGTTCGCCGCCTTCGAAGCGCAGCGGCGGGCGATCAAGGCCTATGTCGACCAGCACGACGCGTCCGGCGGCTTCGGCGCGGACATCTGGCGCCGCTGCGGCTTCGCCGAGCCCACCTATGCCGACGACATCGAGGCCGAGGCGGTGGCGAAAATCCGCTGGGGCCAGTGGCGGCGCGCGGCCGAGGCGCTGCTGGCCGGGTCCGAAGCGACCGACCGGCCCTGCGGCGCGGCGATGCTGGCGGTGACCGAAGCCTCGTCGTTCGCCGAGGCGCTGGCGATCTTCCGCACCCAGGCCGGCGTCCCGAAGAAGCGGCTGGCGACCAAGGCCGTCGATCCCTGGGCGCAGGAATGGCTGGGGCGCGAACAGGCGCAGCTCTGCGAGGCGATGGAGGCGGTCAAGGCGTCGCGGATCGCCGAGGCCAGCGTCCACGCCATCAGCCTCGCGCTGGCCTATGTCGCCCTCTACGACGGCGGCAAGTCCACCCTGCGGGCGCTCGACTTCGGCGACCTGATCCAGCGCACTCACGAGCTGCTGACTGAGCGCGCCGACGCCGCCTGGGTCCTCTTCAAGCTCGACGGCGGCCTCGACCATGTGCTGCTCGACGAGGCCCAGGACACCGCCCCCGACCAGTGGGATATCCTGCTCAAGGTCACCGACGAATTCTTCGCCGGCCAGGGCGCCGGCGTCCTGCACCGCACCGCCTTCGTCGTCGGCGACGAGAAGCAGTCGATCTTCTCGTTCCAGGGCGCCGCGCCGGAGCAGCTCGCCCACAACGCCCAGAAGCTGGGCGGCGCGGTCTCCGGCTCCGGGCGGCTGTTCCGCCAGGTGCAGCTGCAGGAAAGCTGGCGCTCGACGCCCGAGATCCTGGCCTTCGTCGATGCGGTGTTCGCCCCGCCCGAGATCGCCGCGGCGCTGAAGCCGGCCGGCAGCACGGCCTTCCCGGTCACCCACACGGCGACACGCGAGGCGGGCGGCGCCATCGACCTCTGGCCGCTGGAAGAGACCGAGCCGCGGGACGAGCCGGACCCCTGGGCGCCCGTTGATGCCGAGTCGTCGGAAAGCGCCACCAAGAAGCTGGCGCGCCAGATCGCCCGCTCGGTCTCGGCGATGGTGCTGCGCGGCGAAAGCGTCGTCGATCGGCGAACGCGGCAGCGCCGGCCCATGGGCTATGGCGACGTGCTGATTCTGGTCCGCCGCCGCAACGCGCTCTTCCACGAGATCATCCGTTCGCTGAAAAGCGCCGGCGTCCCCGTCGGCGGCGCCGACCGGCTCAAGCTCTCGGAGCACGTCGCCTTCCAGGACCTGCTGGCGCTGGGCCGCTTCGCCCGCTTCGCCGAGGACGATCTGACGCTGGCGGCGCTGCTGCGCAGCCCGTTCTGCGACGCGGACGAGGACAGCCTCTACGACCTCGCCCAGGGACGCTCCGGGCCGCTGTGGACGGTCTTGCAGGCGCGTGCGGCGGAGCGGCCGGCCTGGGGCGAGGCGGTGCGGTTCCTCGCCTGGGCGGCGCGCGAGGCCGAGGCGCGCGCGCCGTTCGACTTCTACGCCCGCGTCATGGCTCGGCTCGACGAGCGCGGTGTCTCGATGAAGCGCCGCTTCCTCGGCCGGCTCGGCCGCGAGGCGGAGGACGCGCTGGACGCCTTCCTCGCCGAGGCGCTGGCGGCCGAGCGGCGCGGCGTCATCGAGCTGGAACGGTTCGTCGCCGAGATGGCCGCCAGCGAGATCGAGGTGAAGCGCGAGCAGGAAGACCCCGAGCGGCAGGGCGACGGCGAGGTCCGCGTGATGACCGTGCACGGCGCCAAGGGCCTCGAGGCGCCGGTGGTGATCCTGCCCGACACCACCACCAGGGTGACGCCGCAGGGTGGGCCGCTGCTGTCAGCCGAGGACGGCGGCTTCCTCTGGGCGCCGCGCAAGGCCGATGACTGCGCGGCTTCGGCGGCGGCAAGATCGGCGCGGGAGACGGCGGCCGAGCACGAGTCGCTGCGCCTGCTCTACGTCGCCCTGACTCGCGCCCGCGACCGGCTGATCGTCGCCGGGATCAAGACCCAGGACCGCTTCTTCCGCGGCAGCTGGCGCGACGTGATCGAGACCGGGTTCGCGCATGAGACCGTCGCGGACGACGTCCGGCTGGTGGCGCTGGACGGCGGCGCCACCGCCCAACGGTACGGGGCGAATCCGCCCCCAGCCGTCGGCGGGGCGGCCCGGACAGCGGCGCCGGCAAGCCTCCCCGACTGGGCGCTGCGCCTCGCGCCGGCCGAGCCGGCCGCCGCCCGCTACGCCGCGCCCTCGCGCCTCGGCGAGGACGTGCGCCAGCCCGCGCCATCGCCGCTGGCCCGCACCCTCGGCCTCGGCCGTTACCGGCGCGGCGAGATCATCCACCGGCTGCTGCAGCTACTGCCGGACGTGGCGCCGGCCGAGCGCGCCAACGCCGCCGCGCGACTGCTGGCCCGCGAAGTGGGTCTCACCGACGACCAGCGCGCCGAGATGGCCGCCGCCGCGCTGGCGGTGCTGGAAGACCCGCAATTCGCCGCCGTGTTCGGCCCCGGCTCGCGGGCTGAGATCGCGCTCGCCGGTTCGGCGCCGGAACTTCGGGCGAGCATCTCTGGCCGCGTCGACCGGCTGCTGGTCGAGGCTGACCGCGTCCTCGTCGCCGACTTCAAGACCAACCGTCCGGCGCCGGCCGCCATCGAGGATGCGGACCCCGCCTATCTGCGCCAGATGGCGGTCTATTGGGCGGTGCTGCGGGCGATCTTCCCCAGCCGCCGGGTCGAGGCGGCGCTGATCTGGACCGACGGACCCAGGCTCATGCCCGTGCCAGAAAATCTCATGCGCCGCGCCCTGGACGAGATGGCCGCTTCGGGTTGATGTTCCGCCCCAACGTCCTACATGGGCGAAGCTGAATGGCGGCCTTGCGCCGATAGGAGCTGAACGATGAGCACCGTTGCGGTCACCGACGAGAATTTCGAGCGCGACGTCCTGAAGGCCGATGGGCCGGTCCTGGTGGATTTCTGGGCCGAGTGGTGCGGCCCTTGCAAGCAGATCGCCCCCGCCCTGGAGCAGATCTCCGCCGAGCTTGCCGGCCATGTGACGATCGCCAAGCTCAACATCGAGGAAAGCCCGACCACGCCGTCGCGCTACGGCGTGCGCGGCATCCCGACCATGATGCTGTTCAAGGACGGCGCGATGGCCTCGATGAAGGTCGGCGCCATGCCCAAGCACAAGATCCTCGAGTGGCTCGCCGAAACGGGCGTGGCGGCCGCCGCGGCCTAAGGCCTGACCTCTCGTTGCGAGAGCGGAGCATTAGTTGACATAATCAACTAACGGCGTGAACTTGCCTCCATGGAAGAGGCCATCTCCGCGGTCAGGACGTTCAACCGGTTCTACACCCGCCGCGTCGGCGCGCTGAACCAGCGGTTCCTGGGCACCGAGCTGACCCTGCCCGAGGCGCGACTGCTGTTCGAGATCGCGCACGGCGACAAACTCGTCGCGGTCGAGATCCAGCGTTCGCTCGGCATGGACGCCGGCTATATGAGCCGCGTGCTCGCCCGCTTCGAGAGCCGCGGCTGGATCGTGCGCGAGAGCGGCGGCGAGGACGCGCGGCGGCGGCCGATCGTGGTGACGCCCGAAGGCCGGGCGATCTTCGATGTGATCGACCAGCGCCAGCGCGACGAGATCCGCGAGATGCTGGCGCCGCTCACCCCGACCCAGCGGCTCGATCTCGGCGCGGCGCTCGGCGAGGCCCGCACCCTGCTCGACCCAACTCCGGACCGCGATTTCTCGATCCGCACCTGGCGCACCGGCGACATGGGGATGTTGGCCGCGCGCCAGTCGATCCTCTACCGCGTCGAATACGGCTGGGGCCGCGGGCTGGAGCACAATATCGCCGAGACCGTCGCCGGCTTCCTGGGCGGCTACAGGGAAGGTCGCGACCAGGCCTGGATCGCCGAGGTCGCCGGCGCCATGGCCGGGTCCGTCCTGCTCACCGACGAGGGCGACGGGCTATGTCGCCTCAGGCTCTTCTACGTCGAGCCGATGGCGCGCGGTCGGGGCATCGGCGACGCCCTGGTCCGCGCCTGCCTCGGATTCGCCCGCGAGACCGGCTATGGCGCCATGACCCTCTGGACCCACGCCGTCCTGACCAGCGCCCGCCGCATCTACGCCGGCCACGGCTTCGAGATCGCCGCGACCGCGATGCACGAGGATTTCGGCAAGCCGGAGCTGGGCGAGACCTGGCGGCTGGAGCTGGATTAGCTCGGCCACGTCTCCGGCGTCATCGCCAGCACGTCACCGACGAAGTGCAGCGAGCCGCAAATCAGCACGTGCGGCGCGGGGCCGGGCCCCGCCAACGCCTGCTCCAGCGCCGCGGTCACGCCATCCATGGCGTCGGCCGCGAGACCCGCGCCTCGCGCCGCCGCAGCGAGGTCCTCCGGCGGCGTGGCGTTGGGCGACTCGAAGCCGGTGGTGAAGACGCGGGGGTTCAACGCCGCGAAATGGGCGAAGAAGCCGGAGGCGTCCTTGCGACCGAGCATGCCGACGATCAGCGTCACCGGCCGGCCGTCGCGCGCCGAAAGCTGCGCGCAGGCGTCGGCGAGCGCGGCGCCGGCGTGGGGGTTGTGGGCGCCGTCGAGCCAGAGGTCGGCGCCGCGCGGGCGGGCCATCGCCGCCAGCGGCCCCCGGGTCAGCGACTGGAGGCGGCCGGGCCACGCGGCGCCGGAAATCCCGCGCCCGATCGCCGCCTCGTCGACGCGCGGATCGCCGAAGGCCAGGATCGCGGCCACGGCGAGGCCGGCGTTGGCGAACTGGTGACGGCCGAAAAGGCTGGGCGGCGGCAGGTCGAGCAGCCGGTCATCCATCTGAACCACCAGCCGGCCGCCCTGCTCGTAGGCGTCGAAATCGCGGCCCATCAGCGTCATCGGCGCGCCCAGCGTTTCCGCCTCACGCTCAAGCACCTCCAGCGCCTCGTCCAGCTGCCGCGCCACCACTACCGGACGGCCGGCCTTGATGATGCCGGCCTTCTCCCAGGCGATCTTGTGCAGCTCCGGCCCCAGCATCTCCAGATGGTCGTAATCCACCGGGGCGATCACCGAGACCGCCGGCGCCTCGAACACATTGGTGCCGTCGAAGCGCCCGCCCAGCCCCACCTCGATCACGCAGAGGTCGGCCGGGTCCTGGGCGAAGGCGTGGTAGGCGAGGCAGGTGGTGATCTCGAAGAAGCTGATCGGCTCGCCGGCGTTGGCGGCCTCCACCTCGTCGATGCGAAGCGCCAGCTCGTCCTCGGAGATCAGCTTGCCGGCGATGCGGATGCGCTCGGCGAAGCGCACCAGGTGCGGCGAGGCCAGCACATGCACCTTCAGCCCCGCCGCCTCGCCGATGGCGCGCAGATAGGCGCAGGTCGAGCCCTTGCCGTTGGTGCCGGCGACGTGGATCACCGGCCCCATCCGCAGCTCCGGACGGCCCAGCGCCGCCAGCAGCCGCCGCACGCGGCCGGTGGAAAGATCGATCAGCGGCGGATGCAGGGCGCGCAGGCGTGCGATGGTGACGTCCGAGGCGCGCAGGGCGTCGTAGTCGGGCCGGGTCAGCATGGCGGGGTCAGGCGGCGGGAAGGCGGGAGCGCCCCATCATCAGGGTGCGCAGGATCGAGCCCAGCGCCTTGGGCAGCTCCTTGCGGTGGACCACCCGGTCGATCATGCCGCGCTCGGCCAGGAACTCGGCGGTCTGGAAGCCGGGCGGCAGGGTCTCGCGGATGGTCTGCTCGATGACCCGGCGCCCTGAGAAGCCTATCAGCGCCCCCGGCTCGGCCAGGTGCACGTCGCCCAGCATGGCGTAGGAGGCGGTGACGCCGCCATAGGTAGGGTCGGTGAGCACCACGACATAGGGCAGGTGGGCCGTCCGCAGCATGTCGATGGCGAGGGTCGACCTGGCCATCTGCATCAGCGAGAGCGCGCCCTCCTGCATCCGCGCCCCGCCCGAGGCGACGAAGATCACCAGCGGCGCCTTGCGCTTCACCGCTTCCTGCGCCGCGGCGACGAAGGCCTCACCCACCGCGACGCCCAGCGAACCGCCGACGAAGGCGAAGTTTTCCACCAGCACCACACTCTCGACGCCGCTGATCTCGCCCACCGCCGCGCTCATCGCGTCGGTGTCGCCGGTGGATTTGCGGGCGGCGTTGAGGCCGTCCTTGTAGGACTTGCCGAAGGTGAAATGCAGCGGATCGTCCGGCGTCTTGGGCGCCGGCAGCATTTTGAAGCGGCCGTCGTCGAAGGTGTAGGCGAAGCGAAGCGCCGGGCCGATGCGCATGTGCCGGCCGGCGGGGGTCACCCACAACGCCGCCTCAAGATCGGGCCGATAGATCATCTCCCCGGTGTCGGGGCACTTGACCCACAGGTTCTCCGGCGTGTCGCGCTTGGCGACCAGCTTGTGGACGCCGGGGGCGATCTTCGCCAGCCAGCCGCCGCGTTCGCGCCCGATGATCGGGGGCGGCGGGCGGGGCGGTTTGTTGCTTTTGTCGTCAGCCAAAGCCATGCCGAGCTCTAGATTGCTCCCCAGGCGCGCGCGGACCGGACAGCCTTAGCGAGCGCGGCCGCCGTTTCCAAAACCTTTGCGACCGGATCACGGTTCTGTGCGACCGCGCACTCCACCGCGTCCACCAGCGCCGTGCCGACAACGACCGCATCGGCGATCCGCGCCACCGCGGCCGCCTGGTCCGGCGTGCGGATGCCGAATCCGACGGCGACCGGCAGGCCCGAGGCCGCACGCACCCGCGCCACCGCCGGCGCCACGCTCTCAGCATCCACCGCCTTGCCGCCGGTCACGCCCGCCACCGAAACATAGTAGACGAACCCCGAGGTGCGCCGCACCACGGCCGGCAGGCGCACATCGTCGGTGGTCGGCGCCGCCAGCCGGATCAGCGCCAGACCCGCCGGCTCGAACGCCGCCAGCACCGGATCGGCCTCCTCGGGCGGGCAGTCGACCAGGATCACGCCATCGACGCCGGCGCCCGCCGCGTCGGCCGCGAAGGGCGCGAGGCCATATGTCAGGATCGGATTGAGATAGCCCATCAGCACGAGCGGGGTTTCCTTGTCCCCTTCCCGAAAGCGCCGCGCCAGCCCGAGCGTTCCCGCCAGCGTCATCCCGTTCGCCAGCGCCCGCAGCGCCGAACGCTGGATCGCCGGCCCGTCGGCCATCGGATCGGAGAACGGAAACCCAAGCTCGATGATGTCCGCCCCGGCGCCCGGCAGGCCCTGGACGATGCGCAGCGACGTCTCCGCGTCCGGATCGCCAGCCATCACATAGGCCACGAACCCGGCGCGCGCCTCTCGTTTCAAGGCGGCGAATCTGGAATCAAGACGACTCATGTCCCTTCTCCCCTTGCGGGAGAAGGTGTCGCCGGAGGCGACGGATGAGGGGTGAAAGCGCGGCGGTGGGAGATTGTCGACTCCGACAGATCGGCGCCGACACCCCTCATCCGACCGCTTCGCGGCCACCTTCTCCCGCAAGGGGAGAAGGAAGAACGGAGCTGGGCCACGCGTCAGATCCCCGTCCGCTCGTTGACGGTCGCCAGATCCTTGTCGCCGCGGCCCGAGAGACAGAGCACGATGACCCCGTCCGGGCCCACGATCCGCGCCACGTCACCCAGGCGGGCGAGGGCGTGGGCCGATTCCAGCGCCGGCAGGATGCCTTCCAGCCGCGCCAGCAGTGTGAACGCTTCCACCGTCTCGTCGTCGGTGGCCGAGAGGTAGGTCACCCGGCCGACGTCGTGCAGGAAGGCGTGCTCGGGGCCGATGCCGGGGTAGTCGAGGCCGGCGGAGATCGAGTGGGCCTCGGTGATCTGGCCGTCCGGGTCTTGCAGCAGATAGGTGCGGTTGCCGTGCAGCACGCCGGGGCGGCCGCCGTTGATCGCCGCGGCGTGCAGGCCGCTCTCCAGTCCATGGCCGGACGCCTCGACGCCGTAGAGCCGCACCCCCTCGTCATCGAGAAACGGATGGAAGAGGCCGACGGCGTTGGAGCCGCCGCCGATGCAGGCCACCGCGGCGTCCGGCAGCCGGCCCTCGGCCTCCAGCACCTGCGCCCGAGCCTCCTCGCCGATGACGCGCTGGAAGTCGCGCACCATGGCCGGATAGGGGTGCGGCCCGGCGGCGGTGCCGATCAGGTAGTAGGTGTCCTCGACATTGGTCACCCAGTCGCGCAGCGCCTCGTTCATCGCGTCCTTGAGCGTCGCCGCGCCGCTGGTCACCGGTCGCACTTCCGCCCCCAGCAGCCGCATGCGCTGCACGTTGGGCGCCTGCCGCTCGATATCGACCGCGCCCATGTAGACCACGCAGGGCAGGCCATAGCGGGCGCAGACGGTGGCGGCGGCGACCCCGTGCTGACCGGCGCCGGTCTCGGCGATGATGCGGCGCTTGCCCATCCGCTGCGCCAGCAGAATCTGGCCCATGCAGTTGTTGATCTTGTGCGAGCCGGTGTGATTCAGCTCCTCGCGCTTCAACCAGATGCGCGCGCCATGGTGTTTGGAGAGCCGGCGGGCGAAATAGAGCGGGCTCGGCCGGCCCACGTAGTGGGTCAGCTCGGAGGCGAGTTCGCCTTGGAACGCCGGATCGGCCATGGCCTCGCGCCAGGCGCGCTCCAGCTCCAGCACCAGCGGCATCAGCGTCTCGGCGACATAGCGGCCGCCATAGTCGCCGAAGCGGCCAGCAGCGTCGGGATAGGCCGAATAGTCGTTGGGATTCAGGGGCTTGTTCACGGTGTTGTTCAGGCGCGGGCCGCCGCCTGCAGGAAGGCCTCGATGAGAGCCGGGTCCTTTAGTCCGGCGCCGCGCTCCACGCCAGAGGAAACGTCCACGATCGGCGCGCCCGAGAGCCGGATCGCGTCCACGACATTGTAGGGATCGAGGCCGCCGGCCAGGAACCACGGGCGCTGGAATCTGCGGCCGTAGGTCAACGACCAATCGAACGCCGCGCCGTGGCCGCCTGGCCGATCGGCGCTTGGCGGGGCCTTGGCGTCGAGCATCAGGTGATCGGCCACCGCCTCGAAGTCTCTCAGCTTCGCGAGATCGGCGTCCTCGCCGATCGAGATCACCTTGATGGTTCCGGCGCCGGTCCGCATCGCCGCCTCGCGCACCCGGGCTGGAGTCTCGCGGCCGTGCAGCTGGATGAAGTCGGGGCGCAGCGTCTCGACCAATTCGCGCAGCAGCGCGTCGTCCGGATCGACCGTCACCGCGACGATCTTCGCCTTCCCCCGCGCCGCCGCCGCCAACCGCGCCGCCGCGCCGGGCGTCACGTTGCGCGGGCTCTTCTCGAAGAACATGAAACCGAGATAGGCCGCCTTGCCGGCCAGCGCGGCCGCCACCGTCTCGGGCGTCGAAAGTCCGCAGATCTTGGCGAGGGTCATGGAAAGCACAATTAAGCGCGCGCGCGCTGCGCCGCCAGCTTGGCTTAGTCAGTGACCGCCGCCATGACCGCCAACGTCGCCGCCGTGGTGTCCACCACCTTCACCGCCATGCCCACCAAAGGCACCCGCCACGCCATGGTCCGCCGCATAGCGGCCTACGTCGGCGTAGCTGAAATTACCGTCGCCGCCAAAGCAGACACCGCCCAGTTCTTCACGGATCGCACCGAACTGAGACGCGACGCCAGTTTCATACCAGACCTCCCTCAGGCGCTCTTCGTCACAGAACAAAGCCTGGGCGTAGGGAAGGAAGGCTTTCGAGAAGCCACGATGTCGTCCAATCGTGCTCTCGACCTGCCTTGGCGTGTAAGGGCCGCCGTGGCCGTAGTCCTCAAGAAGGCGCTTCGGCAGCTGGGTCAGGTAACGATGGACGGCAAAATGTCGGCGCGCCTTCCAGAGGAGTCGCAGGGTCGGGCTCGCGGGCCGTCCAGGTAGGACCATCGGGGCCAGGATAGCATAACGCCACAGCGTGGGTCGATGCTTGCGAGCGACCGGGCGGCTAAGGCTCGATGGGTTCGTGTGTGTTCGTGATTTTCGTGGTTCAAAAAGCCTGGGTCCCGCTTTTGCAGGGAAGAACGGGGTTGAGTTAGAGGCGCATGGCATACCGCAGCCTGAGAGACTTCATCGCCAAGCTCGAGGCCGAGGGCGAGCTGGTGCGGGTGCGCGAGCCGGTGGCGACCGCGCTGGAGATGACTGAGATCTGCACCCGCCTCTTGGCCACCGGCGGTCCGGCGGTGCTGTTCGAGCAGCCGGTGCGGCCCGACGGCCAAGTCTCGCCGATCCCCTGTCTCGCCAACCTGTTCGGCACAGTCAAGCGCGTCGCCATGGGCGTGACCTTGCAGGGGAAGACGCGCACCAGCGCCCTCGACCTGCGCGAGGTCGGCGAGCTGCTGGCGTTCCTGCGCTCGCCGGAGCCGCCGCGCGGGATGAAGGAGGCGCTGGACCTATTGCCGCTCGCCCGCAGCGTCATGGACATGCGACCCAAGACCGTCACTCGCGCGCCCGTGCAGCAGGTGGTCTGGAGGGGCGACGAGATCGACCTCGGCAAGCTGCCGATCCAGACCTGCTGGCCGGGCGAGCCCGCGCCGCTGATCACCTGGCCGCTGGTGGTGACCAAGGGGCCGGGCGGGAGCCGCGAGGACGATTTCAACCTCGGCATCTACCGCATGCAGGTCATCGGCAAGGACCGCACCATCATGCGCTGGCTCGCCCACCGCGGCGGCGCCCAGCACCATCGGCGCTGGAAGGGCGCCGGCAGGCGCGAGCCGTTGCCGGCCTGCGCGGTGATCGGCGCCGATCCCGGCACCATCCTGGCCGCCGTCACCCCGGTGCCGGACACCCTCTCCGAATACCAGTTCGCCGGCCTGCTGCGTGGCGCCCCGGTCGAGCTCGTGCCCGCCAAGACGCAGCCCTTGCTGGTGCCGGCGCAGGCGGAGATGGTGATCGAGGGCGAGGTGCTGCTCGACGACTACGCCGACGAGGGCCCCTACGGCGACCACACCGGCTACTACAACGCCGTCGAACAGTTTCCGGTGTTCCAGGTCACCGCCATCACCATGCGGCGCGACCCGATCTATCTGACCACCCACACTGGCCGGCCGCCCGACGAGCCCTCGGTGCTCGGCGAGGCTTTGAACGAGGTGTTCGTGCCGCTGCTCCGCAGCCAGTTCCCAGAGATCGTCGACTTCTGGCTGCCGCCGGAGGGTTGCAGCTACCGGATCGCCGTGGTGTCGATGAAGAAGGCTTATCCCGGCCACGCCAAGCGGGTGATGATGGGCGTGTGGTCGTATCTGCGTCAGTTCATGTACACCAAATGGGTGATCGTGGTGGACGACGACATCGACGCGCGCGACTGGAAGGACGTCGTGTGGGCGCTCTCCACCCGCATGGACCCGGCCCGCGACATCACCCTCGTCGAGGGCACCCCGATCGACTACCTCGACTTCGCCTCGCCGGAGAGCGGCCTCGGCTCCAAGATAGGCCTCGACGCCACCAACAAATGGCCACCCGAAACCCACCGCGACTGGGGCCGCCAGATCCGCATGGACGACGCGGTGATCGAGACGGTGACGGAGAAGTGGCCGAGGCTGGGGTTGCCGGGCGCAGGAACCCCGATCTGGCGGTGAGATGCGCAAGCCCCGCCGCCATGAACTCGCCGCGCTCATCGTCCTCTTTCTGCTGCTGATCACCCTGGCGACGGCGCGGCCCGCGAACCCGGCGCTCTATCCACCCCGGCCCGGCGAGGCCCAAACCATCTTCCTCATCGACAACGGCTTCCACACCGATCTCGTCGTGCCTCGTGACGCGATCCTGGCGCACAGCGGCCCGATCGCGGCGGCGGTGTCGCGGATCGGCCCGGCCCCCTGGATCATGATCGGCTGGGGCGACGCGCGGTTCTACGAGGCCAGCAGCCCCTGGCAGGGCCGACTCCTCGACGCCTTCAGCGCCGCGATGGGCGGACGGCCGACCGTCATCCACCTCGAGGGAGTCTGGGGCGAGCCGGACCGGGTATGGCGAACGGGCGTCCGCCGCATCCCACTCTCCCGTGTCGGCCTAGCGGCCCTGCTCCTTCGCGCCAGCCTCGCTTTCGCGCTCGCACCGAACGCCACGCCGGAAGCCGAGCCGATACTGCGCGATCCGAACGAGGCCTTCTTCCGCAGCAGCGAGCGGTTCAGCGCGCTGCACCTCTGCAACCACTGGACGGCGGAGCTGTTGAACGCGGCCGGGCTGCCGACCACGCCGGTGCTCGACACGGTGCCGGCCGGCCTGGTGCTAGACCTCCGCCTCCGCGCGGGCCTTTGACGGCGCGGGTAGCGCCTCGCGCCAAGGCGTCATGTCCCAGTCCGGATAGCGGGTCTGGGCTCTCGCGATCGTGGTCGGATTCCAGAACGGATCGCCGGGGCGCTGCACGCCGAAGCAGGCGAGCTGTTCGGGGGTGGCGTGGTCGAAGATGCGCTTCCACGGCTTGGTGTGGGTGAACGGCCAGGCGACGAAGTTGATCGCGTTGTTCTTCGCGCTCTTGAAGCACACGGTCATCACATAGCGATGGCCGCCCGGCGCGGTGAGGTTGGTGCCGCGATGGTAGATGTCGATGCCGTAGACGAAGAGGCTGCCGGCCGGAGCCGCGGCCGAACGCTCGTAGGGGCGCAGCGCCGCCTGCAGCGCCGGATCGCCGGAGAGTGTGCCCTCCGGCCCGGCGATCTTCGCCGCGTCCGGCCGCGTCACGTAATGAGTCGGCCCGTGCGCCTCGGTGACGTCGCTGAAGATCAGGATGAAGGTCACCGAGTTCTGGGTTTCGTCGTCCGACGGGCCGGTCAGGGTGTGGTTGACGTAGTCGCAGTGGAACGGCTGGTCGTAGTCGGCCTCGCCGGTGAACTTCCCCCAGGCCTGGCACTGGTAGAGATAGACGTCGTCGGTCCGCATCGCCTGCTTGGCGAAGTCGATCAGCGCCGGATGCACGCCCATCAGGTTCAGCGCCGGCGAACAGTCGACCGGAACCGACTGCACACCGGTGAACTGGGCCGGGTTGAAGCGGCCGAGCTCGCCGTCCTTGCGCTTGACCATCGCCTCGTCGGCGCCGCCGCGATCGAACACCTGGCGGAAATCCTCCGTCACGGCGGCGACCTCGCCCTGCGTGAAGAACTCAGGGATCAGCACCACGCCGTCGCGGCGCCAAGTGTCGAGGTGGGCGGGGGAAAAGCGAGCTTTGGTCATGGCAGACGGTTTATCAGAGCCGCGGGCGCCTTTGCAGCCCGCAAAAGCGCCGCGCTGGACTTGGCCGGGCGAGCAGACTAGAAGCCCCGCCTCCCCGCGCTCCGCCGTTCGATCCGGCGGGCGCGCCAGCGAGCCGTTCCCATGTCCCGTCGTCCCACCCAAGGCAGTCGCCGCCCGACGAAGAAGGGCCTTCGAGCCCCGTCGCAGCGCCAGCTGCGCGCCGGCGAGCTGGTGCGCCATGCGCTGGTGGAGATCCTGCGCGAAGAGGATCTGCAGGACCCGGCGCTCGCCGGCGTCTCGGTGACGGTCACCGAGGTGCGGGTCAGCCCGGACCTGAAGCACGCCATCTGCTTCGTCGAACCGCTGGGCGGCGCCCATCCGACCGAAATGACAGCGGCGCTGAACCGGGTGGCGAAGTTCCTGCGCGGCCGGCTCGGCCACGCCGTCGACCTGCGCTTCACCCCGCAGCTGAAGTTCGTCCACGACCGCAGCTTCGAGACCGCCGAGGCGATGAACCGCCTGCTCGCCGACCCGCGGGTGCGACGGGATGTCGAGAGCCAGGATTGATGGCCCGCCGCCGCAAGGGGGAGCAGATCTCCGGCTGGATCTGCCTCGACAAGCCGCTCGATGTCACCTCCACCCAGGCGGTGGGCCGGGTGCGGCGGGTGTTCAACGCCCAGAAGGCGGGCCACGCCGGCACGCTGGATCCGCTGGCCAGCGGCATCCTGCCGATCGCGCTCGGCGAGGCCACCAAGACCGTCCCGTTCCTGATGGACGCCGGCAAGGTCTATCGCTTCGTCATCGAGTGGGGCCGCGCCACCGCCAGCTTCGACCGCGAAGGCGCGGTGATCGCCACCTCCGACGTGCGCCCGAGCCGCGCGGCGGTCGAGGCGGCGCTGCCGGCCTTCATCGGCGACATCGAGCAGATTCCCCCCGCGTTCTCGGCGATCAAGGTGGACGGCGAGCGCGCCTACGACCTGGCGCGGGAGGGCGTCGAGCTCGATCTCGCGGCGCGCATCGTCACCATCAAGTCGGCCGAGGTGGTGTCGCAGCCCGACGCCGAGCACGTCGAGATCGAGCTCGCCTGCGGCAAGGGGGCCTATGTCCGCGCCATCGTCCGCGACCTGGCGGCGATGCTGGGCGCCTGCGGCCACGTCAGCGCGCTGCGCCGCACCGCGGTGGGAGGCCTCACCGAGGCGCGGGCGATAAGTCTGGAAAAGCTGGAAAATTTGTGCGATAGCGCCGCCCGCTTGGAGGCCTTGCTTCCGGTCGAGACCGCCCTGGACGACATCCCGGGGCTGGCCGTGACCACCGAAGACGCCTTCAGGCTGACGCAGGGACGATCGATCGTCCTTCTTCCCCGGCAGGCGGAGGCGTTGCGGGCGAGCCTCAAACAAGGCTCGCGCATCGTCTCGGCGTTCGGGGAAGGGAAGATCGTGGCGCTCTGCGAGATGCGCGCGGGACGGCTCAATCCCACGCGGGTCTTTCATCTCACCTAGAGCGGAGATACCCGATGTCGATCACGGCCGAACGCAAGGCTGACCTTATCCGGACCCATGCCCGCGGCGAAGCGGACACCGGGTCCGCCGAAGTGCAGGTGGCGATCCTGTCCGAACGGATCTCGAACCTCACCGAGCACTTCAAGACCCACAAGAAGGACAACCACTCCCGACGCGGGCTGCTGAAGCTGGTCTCCCAGCGCCGCTCCCTGCTCGACCACCTGAAGACGTCCGACGAAGGCCGCTACACGGCCCTGATCGGCACCCTGGGCCTGCGCCGCTAGCGCGCACCCCAGATTGAGGGCGTTCGCGTTTCGCCGCGATGGCGCCAATATCCAAGTTCGTCCCGTTCCGCGCAGACAGGCTGGCGGATGGGGCGGCCGGGCCGAGTTCGGCCCGCAACCGTACGTCGAGGGCCTTAGGTCCTCATCCGCCTGTCGCGATGGAGAGGACTCCCGGATCCGCAAGCAAAATAAGCCGCTCCGCCCCTGTCCGCCCCCGCTTGGGAATACGCCCGCGGGACTGAAGAGAAAGATCAGACATGTTCGACATCAAACGTAAATCGATCGAGTGGGGCGGCCGCCGCCTGACGCTCGAAACCGGCCGCATGGCCCGTCAAGCCGACGGCGCGGTGCTGGCCACCTACGGCGAGACCATGGT
>Ga0302314_10002178_pt1 | contig 36625 bp, 33 predicted proteins | sample III_Palsa_N2_3_FD_200533 | JGI IMG/M metagenome (GOLD analysis project Ga0302314, IMG submission 200533) | Peat permafrost microbial communities from Stordalen Mire near Abisko, Sweden - III_Palsa_N2_3 | ecosystem: Environmental > Terrestrial > Soil > Palsa > Peat permafrost | place: Sweden...
CAAACCATGCGGCTGCACATTCTTGCCGTGGGAAATGCGCGCGGCACGCCGGAAGGCGCGCTGACGGAGGATTTCGCCGGCCGCTGCCGCGCCTTCGGCAAACGTTTCGGCGTTTCCTCCGTCGCGGTCGAGGAAGTCTCGGTTTCCAAATTGCGCGAAGCACGCGCGCGGATTTCCGCCGAAGGCGAGAAGCTGGCCGAGCGCATTCCGCAAGGCGCCCACGTCATCGTGCTCGACGCCAAGGGCAAGGGCATGACCAGCGACGGCTTCGCCGAAATGCTCGGCGCGATGCGCGACGCCGGCGCGCGCGACCTGGCCTTCGTCATCGGCGGACCGGATGGGCTGGTGTTGCCGGCAAGCGTGAAGGCCGGCCGCAGCCTTGCCTTCGGCCCGCAAACCTGGCCGCATCTTCTGGTCCGCGCGATGCTGGCCGAGCAGATCTATCGCGCGCTGACGATACTGGGCGGGCATCCGTATCATCGCGGGTAACCCCATTTTAACCATGCGGCGTCATGGTGACCTGTCGCAGTGGGGTTTCGCACCCATGGAAATCAAGAGCACGGGACGCGTCGAAAGCTCGAACATCCGCCGCCTCGCCAGGGGCGCGGGTCAGTCGAGCGGCTTTTCGGTTTCCGACGCCGGAGAGCAGCCGCGCGCGACGAGCCTCGCCGCACCCGGACCGCTCGCCGCCGTCGACACCATCCTGATGCTGCAGAACATCGACGATTCCACCAGCGGCGCCCAGCAAGGCGTGGAGCGCGGCGAGAAGCTGCTCGAACTGCTCGACGACGTGCGCGACGGGTTGTTGTCGGGCGGCATCCCGCGGCTGACGCTCAACCGGCTGGCGAGCGCCGTGGCCAGGCGCCACGAGAATTTCTCCGACCCCAAGCTGCAGAGCGTGCTCGACGAGATCGAGCTCAGGGCGCGCGTGGAACTGGCCAAGCTCGAGCAGGCCGACCGCGCCGCCGCTTAACCTGTGTTGGCCTAAGCCTTTGTCGTAAAAGTGAAATCCACGTCAACCGCGCCTTGCGATTCCATTTGTCGGGAACGGCGCGCGCCTGTATAACCCCGCCCGCTCAGGGACGGGCGAATCTGTCGAAGAGGTGTGTGCATGGGTACCGAGATTCCGTCAGGCTATAGGCCGTCGGAAAGCGAGCCCTTCATGAACGAGCGGCAGCGCGAATATTTCCGCCGCAAATTGATGCGCTGGAAGGACGAAATCCTGCGCGAAAGCCGCGAAACCATCCAGAACCTGCAAGCCGAGACCACGCCGTTCGCCGATCTGGCCGACCGCGCTTCCACCGAGGCCGAGCGCCAGCTCGAACTGAGGACGCGCGACCGCCAGCGCAAGCTGATCGCCAAGATCGATTCGGCGCTGCGCCGGCTGGAAGACGGCTCCTACGGTTTCTGCGAGGAGACCGGCGAGCCGATTTCCTTGAAGCGCCTCGACGCGCGCCCCATCGCCACGCTTTCCATCGAGGCGCAAGAACGCCACGAGCGCCGCGAGAAGGTCTACCGGGACGATTAGGGCCGTTTCAAATCACATGCAAAAAAGGAAACGGCCGGACCTTTCGGCCCGGCCGTTTCTCCAGCCCCTCCGCCCACCAAGGCGGATGTCGAAACTCAGAACGGCATTAAGATATCGTACAGCTGCGAGCCATAGCGCGGCTGCTGCATGTCGGTGATCTGGCCCTGGCCGCCATAAGACACCCGCGCTTCCGCGATTTGCGAGAGATTGACGGTGTTGTCTTGCGTGATGTCCTCGGTGCGCACGATGCCGGCGATCTGCAGATCGCGCAGCTCGTTGTTGACGCGAACCTGCTGACGGCCGCTGACCACCAGATTGCCGTTGGGCAAAGTCTGCGTGACGATGGCGGCAAGCGTGAGGTTGATGTCCTCCGAGCGCGCGATCGAGCCGGCGCCGACATTGGAAGTGTCCGATCCCATCTTCACCAGGCTCGACGGATCGGCGCCCAGGACCTTCTGGATCTTGTTCTCCAGCCCGAAGAAATTGGTGAGGTTGGCGTCGTCGGAATTGACGCGCGAGCGCGAGGTCGTGTCGGAGATCGCGGCCGCGTCGGCGATGGTGATGTCGATGGTGATCAGATCGCCGACATGGGTGGCGCGCGGATCGTGGAAGAAGCTGTGCGAGCCCGGCACCCACAATGCATTGGCTTCGCGAAAGGTCGGCTGCGGCGGCGGCAGCGGCACGCTGACCGGCTGTGCCGAGGGCGTGGCGATCGGCGCCAGGGTGGGAGTCTTGCCGATGTCCTTGACGCGGTCGACCGCGCTGCAGGCCGACAAGGCGCCGGCGAGGACAGCCAGGCTGGCGAATTGCTTCAGATATCCCAAACGCATGATCATATCCCTTGGCTCAAGGCTGTATCGAGGCGGTCTGCGACGGCGAGACCACGGAGGTGATATCACCGGCGCGAACTTCGCCGGCGCCGGTCACCACGCCGGTGATCTGCCGATAGGAGACGGGATTTTGGACCGTCACCGTCTCGCCCATGCCGCCCTCGCTCATGGCGCGCCCCGTCGCGGTGAGCGTGAGCCCGGGAGCCGCGAACGTCATGGTGATGGTCTGGCCTTTGGTGACCAGGATGGGCTTGCGCACGTCGTCGGCGCGCACCGGTTGGCCCGCGCGCAACACCCGGCGCGTCTCCATGCCGTCCAACTGGTTCATCGAGGTGACGGTTCCGGCGCCGATCTGGGCAGCATCCACCGCCTGATAGGCGAGATCGGAATCGCCGATGGTCTCGCCGCGCGCGATATCGCGCGCCGGCACGACGATGCGCGCGGTGTCGGCATAGGCCGGCATGACGATGACGATCACCGCCAGGCTCATGAGAAAGAGAAGCGTTTTCATCAGCCATTCCCCATCTGCGACGTCGTCTGCAGCATCTGGTCCGCCGCGGTGACGACCTTGGAGTTCATCTCATAGGCACGCTGGGCGGTGATCAGCGAAGTGATCTCCTCCACCGCGTTGACGTTGGAGGTTTCGAGGAACCCCTGCTGGATCGTGCCGTAGCCGGTCGAGCCCGGAACGCCGGCTTGCGGCGCGCCCGACGAGGTCGTCTCGGTGAACAGATTGTCGCCTTGCGCGGAGAGTCCGGCTTCGTTGGGAAAGCGCACCAGCTCGAGCTGGCCCAGCGTCTGCGGCGCGGTCTGGCCGGGCAAGGTCGCCTGCACCTGGCCCTGGGCATTGACCGAGATCGACAGCGCCGTCGCCGGCACCGCGATGCCGGGCGCCACCGTGTAGCCCTTGTCGGTGACGATTTGGCCTTCGGGCGAAAGCGCGAAATTGCCGGCGCGGGTATAGGCGTCGGTGCCGTCGGGCATGGTGATCTGGAAATAGCCCGAACCCTGGATCGCGAGATCGAGCGGGTTGGAAGTCGAGGCCAAATCGCCCTGCGACGTGATGCGATAGACCGCGGCGGTGCGCACGCCGGCGCCGAGCTGGATGCCGCTGGGCAGGACCGTTCCGGAATCGGAGGTCTGGGCGCCGGGCTGCTCGATGTTCTGGTAGAGCAGGTCCTGGAATTCGGCGCGCTGCTCCTTATAGCCGGTGGTGTTCATGTTCGCGAGATTGTTCGCGATCACTTCCACATTGGTCTGTTGCGCCTGCATTCCGGTGGCGGCGATGTCGAGGGCCCGCATGTCATATTCTCCTTAGTTCGGCGCTTCGCTGATCTTGTCGATCGCGTTGCGCATCAGATCTTCCTGGGACTGGCTGAGATTGGCGCTTGCCTGATAGGCGCGCATCACATCGATCATGTGGCTGATCTCGACCACCGGCTGGACGTTGGAGGCCTCGAGCATCCCCTGATGCAGGCTGGGCGTTTCGACGTCCTGCGGCGACTGGTCGGTCGAATACAGGCTCGAGCCCTGCTTTTGCAGCGCGCTGTCGTCGGCGAAATCGACCAGCTTGAGCTTTCCGATCTGGCCCTTGACGCCGCTGACCGTTCCGTCCTGCGCGATATGGATGTCGCCGTCGTCCGAGGCGATGGTGATGTCGCCACCGTCGCCCTGCAGCGCGTCGCCGTCCTCGGTGACGATGCGGCCCTCGCCGTCGAGCGTGAAATGGCCGTTGCGGGTGTAGTGCGTGGTGCCGTCGGCGCCTTGCACGGTGAAATAGCCCTTGCCGTTGATCGCCACGTCGAAAGGCGCGTTGGTGGTCTGCGCATGACCCTGGGTCAGATCGCGCGCGGTGCCGGCGTCCTTCACGAAGCTCACTTGCTGCGGGCCGCTCTCGCCCTCGGCGGGCGCGACCTGGGCCACGAATTCCTCGAAGGTCGCCGATTCGCGCTTGAAAGCGGGCGTGTCGGCATTGGCCAGATTGTTCGCGATCACGTCCATCGAGCGATAGGCCGCGAGTTGATGCGAGAGACTGACGAGCAGCGTGTTGTCCATGGCCTTGCGCGGATCCCTTCTGGTCCGTGGCCACACAAGTGCAGCCGCCATGCCAGCGCGCTTTGCCTGATTTTCAAGGATTTCGCGCGATGCTGCGCGGGCCATGCGGCAAAGGCTGCCGGGTGAAATGCGCCGCGCTCACCACTCCTTAACCACGACGGCCCTAGCTTTCCGCCGGAGAGCGACGGAAGAGCCCGACATGGCGAAAGACAAGGCGAAGCCCGCGGACGAGGAGGTCGAAGCCGGCGAAGGCACGGATGCGGCCGAGCCGAAGCAAGGATTCGTTAAGAGATTTCTCGGCAACAAGAAATTGCTGCTGATCGCGGGCGGCGGCGCGCTGCTGCTGTTTCTCGGGCTCGGCGCGGGACTCTATTTCTTCGTGTTCGGCGCGCAGGCGGCGCAGACCAGGGTTGCGGCCGCGGCGCCCATGCCCATCGTGCCGCCGAACGTCGCCTTCTACGACATGCCCGACATCGTCGTGAACATCCAGAGCGCCGATGGCACGCCGGCCTATCTCAAGATCTCCGTGGCGCTGGAGCTTGCTGCCGCCGACGAGAAGGCCGGCATCCAGGCGCTGATGCCGCGCGTGGTCGACCAGTTCCAGAGCTATCTGCGCGAATTGCGCGTCGACGACCTGCATGGCAGCGCCGGCGTTCTGCGCCTGAAGGAAGAATTGTTGCGCCGGATCAATGTGGCGGCCGCGCCCTATCCGGTGAAGGACGTGTTGCTCAAGGAAATGATCGTTCAATAGACGGATCCCAAATGGCCGATGAAATCGACATGCCCGAGCAGGAAATTCCCGCCGAACCCGCGATGAAAACCGAGGACGCTGCGGCGGCCACGGGCGAGGCGGCCGCGGCCGCTGTCGGTGCCGAGCGCATCCTCAACCAGGAAGAGATCGACAGCCTGCTCGGCTTCGACGTCAACGACGAGCAGCTGCAGGACAAGAGCGGCGTGCGCGCCATCATCAATTCGGCGCTGGTCTCCTATGAGCGCCTGCCGATGCTGGAAATCGTCTTCGACCGCCTGGTGCGGCTGATGACGACGAGCTTGCGCAACTTCACCTCCGACAACGTCGAAGTAAGCCTGGACAGCATCACCTCGATCCGCTTCGGCGACTATCTGAACTCGATCCCGCTGCCGGCGATCCTGGCGGTGTTCCGCGCCGAGGAACTGGACAATTACGGGTTGTTCACCGTCGATTCCAACCTGATCTATTCCATCGTCGACGTGCTGCTCGGCGGGCGCCGCGGCACGGCGCAGATGCGCATCGAGGGCCGGCCCTACACCACCATCGAGCGCACGCTGGTCCAGCGCATGACCGAGGTCATCCTCCAGGACATGTGCCAGGCCTTCGAGCCCTTGGCGCCGGTGAATTTCACGCTCGACCGGCTGGAGACCAATCCGCGCTTCGCCGCGATCGCGCGCCCCGCCAACGCCGCCATATTGGTGCGCCTGCGCATCGACATGGAGGATCGCGGCGGCCGCACCGAGCTGCTCCTGCCCTATGCCACGCTCGAGCCGATCCGCAAATTGCTCCTGCAGCAATTCATGGGCGAGAAATTCGGCCGCGATTCGATCTGGGAAAGCCATCTGGCGACCGAATTGTGGTCGACGCGGGTGGAGATCGACGCGATCCTCGACGAGCAGATCATGTCGCTCAACACGATCATGAACCTGCAGGTCGGCCAGACCGTGATGCTCAATTCCGGTCCGGATTCCACCATCGAGCTGCGCTGCGGCGGCGTCCCGCTCTTGAAGGGGCGCATGGGCCGCGTCGGCTCGTCCGTCGCCGTGCGCGTCGACGAAGCGGTGGCGCGCACCGACGCCAGCCGCGTGCTTTGAAAGGCCATGACCATGAACGTTTCTCTCATCGTTGAACTCGTCCTGATCGCGCTGCTCGCCATGACGCTCGTCACCTGCATCGTGCTGGAGCGCAAATTGTCGGCGCTGCGCAAGGGCCAGGACGGCTTGAAGCAGACCATCGGCGAGTTGAACGGCGCCATCGTCTCGGCCGGCGCCTCGATGCGCACGCTCAAGAGCGCCGCCGCCGGCGCCGCCGAAACGCTCGACGCGCGGCTCGAAAGCGCGCGCGCGATGATCGACGAGCTTTCGCTGATGACCGCGTCCGGCGAACGCATCGCCCAGCGCATCGCCGGCGGATCGCCGGCCAAGACCATGCTGCCCGCTTCGCTGCTCGGCCGGCTGGACGCGCTCAAACCTCAAAGCATGGGAAACCTGCGGTGAAAAAGCTTTTCCGGCATCTGCGCCTGCTGCCCGCCGTGATCGTGCTGGGCAGCGGCCTTCTCGTGCTCAAGGGCACCGACATCACGCAGGAAGCCCGCGCCGAAAGCGCCGAGCCGGCGCAAGCCGCGGCGGCGCCCGTTTCGACGGTTGCGAGCAGCGATCCCGCCGCCGACGACTCCGCGCCCGTCAGCGTCGCCGAAGTCGACGTCCTGACCAGCCTGGCCAAACGCCGCGCCGAACTCGACGCGCGCGAACAGGATCTCGCCATGCGCGCCAACCTGATCGCCGCCGCGGAAGCGCGCGTCGATGGCAAGATCGGGCAGTTGAAACAACTCGAAAGCCAGGTGCAGGTCCTGCTTGGCCAGCGCGACGACGCCGAGCAGAAAGAGGTCGCCTCGCTGGTGAAGACCTACGCCTCGATGAAACCCAAGGACGCTGCGCGCATCTTCAACAGCCTTGACGACAACGTGCTGCTCGAAGTCGCGGCTGCGATGAAGCCGGACGTGCTGGGCGCGATCATGGCCGGCATGCAGCCGGACCAGGCGCAGAAGCTGACCGTCAAGCTCGCCAACCGCTTGAAGCTACCCGATCCGCCCGCGGCGCAGACAGCGCCGGCGCTCATGGCCGCCAACCTGCCCGCCGCGACGGCACCAGCCCAGACCGGCGCGCCGCAACTCGCGGCGCCCGCGCAAACCAACGCGCCGACCTCCACGGCAGCGCCGCAAGCGGCATCGCCCGCGGCGAACGCACCGACGAACAACGGGGCTGCGCCCGCCGGCAAGTGAGGCGAAACTGGCATGGGCGAATCACCAGTGGGTGACGAGGGAATGACGAGAACCGGTCTTGCCGTCTTTGCGTTCGGCGTCTTCGCGTTCGCCGCGAGTCCCGCGCTTGCCGATTCCGTCGCTACGGTCGCGGACAACGGCTTCGGCCGCATCGTCTTCACGCTCGATCCGGCGGCGCACGCCAAGACGGCACTGGCCGACGGCGTTCTCACCATCAGCTTCGACCGCAAGGTGGCGATCGATCCCGCCGCCGTGGCGCAAGGGCTGGGCGCCTATGTCAGCGGCGCGCGGCTCGACGCCGACGGCCAGACGCTGCATTTGGCGCTGGCGCAAAGCGCGCGACTGCACACCAGCGTCTCGGGCGACCGCTTCGCCGTCGATTTGGCGCCGCAAAGCTTCGCGGGCCAGCCGCCGGATCTTCCGCCGCCGCCGCCCAAACAGGCCTCGGCCGTCGACATCGCCAAGCTCGACGCGCTTCCCATCCGCGTCGGTGCCTATGCCAATTTCACCCGGCTGGTCTTCGACTGGCCGCGCAACGTTCCGTATACGGTGTTTCCCGGCTCCGGCCATCTCACCATCCGCTTCGAGGCCATGGCGCGGCCGGATTTCGCCAGCATGACACGCGTATCGCCGCCCTGGGTGAAGAATGGCGGCTGGCGCGCGGAGAACCGCGGGCTCGTGATCGAGCTGGAGACCGACGCGGCCTCCGGCTATCACGATTTTCGCGACGGCAGCCACGTCGTGCTCGACATCCTGGCGCCCAAGACCGATGCGGCCGCATATCGCCCGCCTGGCGACGCCAAGCCCAAGCCGGTTGAACTCGCAAGCGTCGCACCGAAGGCACCCAGCGGCGCACAAGCACAGGCGATCATCGATACCGCGGCGAAGCTCGCGAACAAGACGCCGGAAGATGGAGCGACGGCGGCCGCGCCACCAACGCCGCCCGCGGCTCAAGCAACTGCGCAAGCCAAAGCCGCGCCGGCGCCGGTCGCGGCGAGCGCTGGCGCGACGCCGGCAATCGCGATGCCCGTTCCGCCCGCCGCGCCCGTCGTGCAAAGCGCCGAGGCGCAACGCTTGGCCAAGGGCGCCGTGCTGACTTTCCCGGGCGCCACGACAGCCGCCGTCTTCGTGCGCGGCATGACGGCGTGGATCGTGATCGACGGCAAGCAGACCATCGACCCGGCCAAGCTCAAATCGGCGCTCGGCGACTATTCCGCCTCGCTCGACGCGTCCAGCGGCAATGGCCTCAGCGTGCTGCATATCGGCCTCAAGCAGCCGGCCCAGATCGCGGCCAGGAGCGACGGCGCCGCGCTCAAAGTCACCCTCGCCGACCGCGCCGGCGGCGCGGCGCAGGCCATCGGCTTCTCGCGCGACGACGGCGCGAAGGCCGGGTTGACCGCGCTGCTGCCAGGCGCCACCCATGCCGTGACGCTCGACGATCCGCAGGCCGGCGACACGCTGGTGATCGTCACCGCGCCGCCCGGCCGCGCGGTGAGCGAGCCGCGCAACTACGCCGAATTCGCGTTGCTGCCGACCGGCGCCGGCATCGTGGTCGCGCCCTTCAGCGACGATCTTTCCGTGCGCGTGGCGGATTCGCGCGTCACGATCTCGCGGCCGGCCGGACTCACCCTCACGCCGCCGACGCCGCCCACGATCGATTCGCCGGCCATGCTGGCGGGGTCGGGCGAAGGGCCGAGCTTCATCGATTTCGCCGCCTGGAAAGGCAAGGCGCCCACCAAATTCCTGGAGACCGAGCGCAAGCTGCGCGCCGCCATCGTGCGCCAGAAGCCCGACGAGGCCAATCGCGCCCGGCTCGCCCTGGCGCAGTTCTATCTCGCCAACGATTTCGCGGCCGAGACGTTGGGCCTGATCGCCCTGATGCAATCTTCCGACCCTTCGCTCGACGGCGATGCGCGGCTCGAGACCATGCGCGCCGCTGCCGACATCATGATGGCGCGTTACAAGGATGCCCATAACGACATCGCCGGCCAGGCTTTCGACAATGACCGCCACGCGGCGCTGTGGCGCGGCCTCGCCGACGCGGCGCTGGAGAATTGGGACAGCGCGCGCAAGGAATTCGACCAGGCGGCACCGGCGCTGAGGCTTTATCCCGCCGAATGGCAGGCGCGCGCGCGCATCGCGCAAGCCCAGGCCGCCATCGCGACCGGCGGATTGGAGAGCGCCGACACGCTGCTCGCCAAATTGCCGCGCGATTTGCCCAAGCCGTTGATGCTGGACGCGGAACTCACCCGCGCCAGGCTCTTCGCGCAGGAGGGCCGCTACCGCGATGCGCTGGCGCTGTTCGGCGCGGTGGAGAATGGCGGCGACGACCGGCTTGCCGCGCAGGCGATCTATGATGGCGTCGACGCGAGCCTGGCTTGCGGCGCGGTCACGCGCGACGGCGCCATCGCGACACTCGAAGCTTTGCGCTTTCGCTGGCGCGGCGACGGGCTTGAACTGAAGACATTGCGCAAGCTGGGGGCGCTCTATTTCGCCAAGCAGGACTGGCGCAAGGGATTGGAGACCCTGCGCGTCGCCACGCAGAATTTCGGCGACGACGATCAGGCGCGCCAGGCGCAGGACGACATGCGCGCGGCCTTCGAAGCGCTGTTCCTCAAGGGCAAGGCCGATGCGATGCCGCCGGTGGAGGCGCTGGCGCTGTTCTACGATTTCATCGAGCTGACGCCGATCGGCCCCGATGGCGACGAGATGATCCGGCGCATGTCCGACCGGCTGGTCGCGGTCGACCTGCTCGAGCCGGCGGCGAAGCTGCTCGATTATCAGGTGAGCAAGCGGCTCGACGGCGTGGCCCGCGCCCAGGTCGCGACAAGGCTCGCCATGATCGAACTGCTCGATCACAAGCCGAAGGATGCGCTCGAAGCGTTGCGCTCGACCGATGTCGCGGGCCTGCCCGACGATGTGGGCCACGATCGTGCCGTGCTGCAGGCGCGCGCGCTCGCGGCGCTCAAGCAATGGGACCAGGCGCTCGACATGATCGCGACCGACGATCAGCCGGATTCGCGCCGCTTGCGCGCCGACATCTATTGGGAAAGCGGCAATTGGGCGGTCGCCGGCCAGAAGGCCGAGGAGCTCGCCGGCACGAGCTGGAGCGATTCGAGCCCGCTCTCGCCCGACACCCGCCAGCAGATCATGCGCGCGGCCATCGCCTATTCGCTGGCCGGCGACCAGCCGAGTCTCGACCGCTTGCGCGACCATTTCGCCGCCAAGATGAAACCGAGCACGGATGCCAGCGCCTTCGCGGTGGTGACGCAGAACATCGCCACCCAAGGTGTCGCCTTTCGCGACATGGCGGGGCAGATCGCCTCCGTCGACACGCTGGAAACCTTCATGCAGGATTTCAAGAAGCACCACGACGCGGGCGCCGGCGTGAACTAAAACGCGACACCTCGTTCTCGATTGTCATGGCCCGCGAATGCGGGCCACCCAGATGACAGTAGACAAAGTCTCGAAAAAAAGCAGACAGCAATTTCCCCAACTGAATAGGCGTCAACTGGGCGGCCCGCAGTCGCGGGCCGTGACACCTGTAGTGCGATGAGAAAGCGCTTACCGCGCCGCCGATTTCGCTTCGGACTGAAGCACTTCGTCCAGCCATTCCAGCGCGCGCGCCGCGATCTTTTCCCAGCCGGGTTCGCCGATCAGCCAATGGCTGTGACCGGCAAGCTCCTCGTAGATCGCGCGCCCTTCGTAGCGCCGCGCGACGCGCCGGACCGTCGCCGGCGGGTTGACGCGGTCGCGCGCGCCGGAGAGGCACAGGATCGGGCAGGTCACCGCGCGCGGATCGACCTGGGCGGCGCGTTTCAAATCGAGCGGCCAGTGCATGATCTCGAACGTCGCCTGGCCGGATTCCGGAACGAAGCGCGCGAAAACCTCGTCGCGCTCCGGCTCGGCAAGCATGTCGAGCGCATTGGCCGCCGCGATCCAATGGGTCGGACGCAGGACCTGGTTCCAGAAATCGCCCGCCATGTAGAGCGCCTGCGCCGAGACGATCTCGAACGGCGTCGACGGCAGCACGCCCCACGGCGCCGATGGCGCGAGCAGCACCAATGCGCGCACGGGCCGGCGCGCCGCCAGCATCTGCACGAGCAGGCCGCCCATCGAATGGCCGACGAGAATGGCCGGCTGCTCCAGACCGTCGAGCAGGGTTTCGAGATCGGCGACATAGTCCTGAAGCCCGGTCGTGCCGAGCTCCGGCGGCGGATTCCATCCGCAATCGTGATGGCGCAAGGTCGGCGCGTGAACGCGAAAGCCTTTGGCCTCGAACGGCGCGCGCCAATCCTCGAACACCCAGCCGCCGCAAAAGGCGCCATGGATCATCACGACAGGAGGACGCGGCGCGCTCTTCTTGGCCATCAGGCGGCCGGAAACGCGAGGTCGCGGAACGCGGCGATCACCCGGGCATAGGTGTCGCGCTTGAACGGAACGATCAGCCTCGGCAGCGCCTCGATCGCGAGCCACTTCCATTGGGCGAATTCCGGCTCGGGCGTCGCCACATTGATATCGGCGTCGGTGCCCAGAAAGCGCATCGCGATCCATTTCTGGCGCTGGCCGCGATAGCGTCCATGCAGCGCCACGCCCAGCAGATGCGCCGGCAAATCATAGGCGAGCCATTCGTCCATTTCGCGCAACACCTTCGCCTTGTTCGTGCCGATCTCTTCTCCGAGCTCGCGCAAACCCGCTTGCGCCGGGGTTTCGCCGTCGTCGATGCCGCCTTGCGGCATCTGCCAGCCCTCGACCGTCTGGTCGATGCGCTTGCCGACGAACACCAGCCCTTCCGTGTTGAACAGCATCACGCCGACGCAAGGCCGGTAGGGCAGGTCTTCATGGCGAACGTGCGGGCGGGACATTGGCGGGCGCCGTCATTTGGGCGGCGTCACTATGGCCGAAGCGGGAACCAGGGCAATACCCCTGCCCGGCAACCCCTTGGCCCAGACCGAGAGGCGGTCGAGGGTCACCGGATAGAGGAATCCGGCGCCGGCCGCCGAGCCGCTCAGCCGGGCGCGCGTCTCCAGCTCGGACAGCCGCTGGTCGATCTCCATGCCGGTCTGGATGACGTCGATGGTGGTGGCGGCTTGCGCGAAAGGTTCGCCGACGCGCTTGGCGACATCGGGCGCGACCGAGTGCTGCGAAGACCCGTCGTCGAAGAACATCAGCCCGCGGCGCGCGAGGTCCGTCATCACCGGCTCCAGCGCATCGGCATCGGTGATGAACCGGCTGCCGAGCAGGTTGGTGATGCCGACATAGCCGGTGACGCGGCTGAGCGACCAGGACAGCCGGTCGATATTGGTGTCCTCGCCGGCGGCGGCGCGCAGCGTGTGCGGGCCGGGATCGCTGTCGGGAAAATCATAGGGCTCCATCGGCACTTCCAGCAGCACTTCGTGGCCCTGCTTGCGCGCTTCGCCGATCCAGCGCTGCACGTCGGCGTCGTAAGGCGCGAAGGCGAGCGTGATGCCGCTCGGCAATTGCGCGATGGCCGCGGCGGTCTGGCGCGCGCTGATGCCCAGCCCGCCGACGACGATGGCGATTTTGGGTTGGCCGGGCGCGGCGACGGTGGGCGGCGCATAGGCGGCCAGCGGCGTGCGTCCGTCATCGGCGATGCGCGGCAGAGGGCCTTGCGCGCTCTGCTCGATCAGTGCCGGATCGGCGATCAGCGCGCGCCCGGCGCTGACCGGCTTGCCGATCTGCGCCGGCACGATCTGCGGCGGCAGCACCGTGGGCGTTTGCATCGCATTGGGGGCGGGCGTGACGCTCGCGGCGGGCGGCGCCGGCAAAGACGCGGTCGGCTGCGCTCCGGCGCCGATGAGATTGACGTTCGCGGCCTGACGCTGCGCGGGTTTGACGGGATGAACGGCGCGAAGCTCGAGATCGAGCCTGATCACCGGCGCGCCGGCGCGCGGATTGCCGAACAGCGCGACGGCGACGGCCAACGAAAGCAGCGCCGCAAGCGCGATCGCCCAGGCGAACGCGAGCGCACCCAGCGCCTTTCGTCCGCCCGCCATGCTTTCCTCGGCCATCATGGCGCCTAGATAGCGGAATTCACGGTTACGGGCGCGTTAATTCCCGGTTGCCGTGCTGGCGACCGCGCTGGTCTTGGCTTTGCCGTCCAGCACATCCACGGCATAGGAAAGCTGGAAATCGTCATAGGTCTTGCCCGGCTCCGGGCGGATCAGGGGTGCCGCGACAACCGGCGCGGCGCTGCCTTCGGCCGCCAGATGATGCGGCAGGACGGATTCGCTCTCCACGAACTGGCTGGCATCGCCGCTGTCCTGGTCGCTCGCGGCCACCGCGATGTCCGGAATGATGCCGGTCGCCTGGATCGAACGCCCGGACGGGGTGTAGTAGCGCGCCGTGGTCATGTGCAGCGCGCCGTCCTCGCCGCCATTGAGCGGAATGACGGTCTGCACCGAGGCCTTGCCGAACGAGGTGGTGCCCAGCACCTTGGCGCGCTGATGGTCCTGCAGCGCTCCGGCCACGATCTCGGACGCGGACGCCGTGCCGCCATTGATCAGGATGATGATGGGCTTGCCGTCGGCGATGTCGCCGGGCTTGGCGTCGTAACGCTCGGTGTCCTGCGGATGACGCCCATGGGTTGAGACGATCTCGCCGCCGTCGAGGAAATCGTCCGACACCGCGATCGCCTGGTCGAGTACGCCGCCGCCGTCGTCGCGCAGATCGATGATGTAGCCCTTGAGCCCCGGACCGATCTGCTTCTTCAGGTCGCGCACCGCGGTCTGAACGCCTTCGTCGGTGCGCTCGTTGAACGCGGGGATGCGGATGTAGCCGACGTCGCCCTGGCGGTGGAAGCGCACCGCCTCGACCTCTATTGCCGCGCGCATCAGCTTGACGTCGAAGGAATCCTTCGTGCCGGTGCGCAGAATGGTCAGCGTCACCTTCGTGCCGGCGATGCCGCGCAATTTCTGCTGCACCTGGTCCAGGCTCTTGCCCTGCAGGACGTCGCCGTCGATGGCCAGGATGTCGTCGCCGGCCTTGATGCCGGCGCGCGCCGCCGGCGTGTCGTCGATCGGCGAGATCACCTTGATGGCGCCGCTTTCGGCGGAGATCACCAGGCCGACGCCGCCATATTGGCCTTCCGTCTTCACCTGCATGTCGGCGAAGGTCTTGGGATCGAAATAGCTCGAATGCGGATCGAGGTCGGACATCATGCCGCCGATCGCATATTCGACGAGCAGCCGGTCGTCGGTCGGCTCGGCATATTGGTCGCGCACTTTCGCGAAGGCCTCGCCGAACCGGTCGAGCTCGTGATAGGCCGAACTCATGTCGCTATCCGCCGCGCCATAGGCCAGCGGCAGCAGCGCCAATCCGGCGCAGAAACCCAAAGCCGCTCCCAAACCCGTCAGGACGATGTTTTTCATCGGGCTTTTCAATTCGCCGCCGCGCTTTTCAGCGCGCTCTTGCCGTGCAGCAGATCGAGCGCGTAGGAGAGTTGGAAATCGTCGAACTTCTTGCCGGCTGGCGCGTGGATGACCGGCGCCGCCGCTTTCTTCGCGGCGCTCTCGCCGACGAGATGGCCGGGAAGGGCTGCTTCGCTCTCGCGCTCCAGCTTGTCGGCCGCTTCGTTCTCGTCGCCCTGCGCGACCTGGACGTCGGGCGTGATGCCGAGCGCCTGGATCGAATGGCCCGACGGCGTGAAGTAGCGCGCGGTGGTGAGGCGCAACGCGCCGTTGCCCGCCGACAGCGGAATGATGGTCTGCACCGAGCCCTTGCCGAACGAGGTCATGCCGACGACGGTCGCGCGCTTGTGATCCTGCAGCGCACCGGCCACGATTTCCGAAGCCGAGGCCGTTCCGCCATTGATCAGGATCACGACCGGCTTGCCGTCGGCGATGTCGCCGCCCTGGGCGTCGTAGCGCTGGGTGTCGTCGGGATTGCGGCCGCGGGTGGACACCACCTCGCCGCCGCTGAGAAAGTCGCCCGACACGTCGACCGCTTCGTCGAGCAAGCCGCCCGGATTGTTGCGCAGGTCGATCACATAGCCCTTCACGCCCGGACCGATCTGACGCTTGAGGTCGCGCACCGCGCGCTCCAGGCCGGTCTGCGTCTGCTCGTTGAACGACGGCAGGCGGATGTAACCGATGTCGCCCTCGCGGTGATATTTGACGTTGTCGACCTGGATGATCGCGCGGGTCAGCGCAACGTCGAACGGCTTCTTGGTGCCGGCGCGCAGGATGGTGAGCGTGATCTTGCTGCCGGGATTGCCGCGCATCTTGGCGATCGCGTCGTCAAGCGCCATGCCCTGGATCGGCGTGCCGTCGATGGCCGCGATGAAGTCGCCGGTCTTGATGCCGGCGCGCGCCGCGGGCGTGTCGTCGATCGGCGAGATCACCTTCACCAGCCCGTCTTCCTCCGTCACTTCCATGCCGAGACCGCCGAACTGGCCGGAGGTCTGGATCTTCATGTCGGCATAGGCCTTGGCGTCCATGTAGCTGGAATGCGGATCGAGCGACGAGACCATGCCCTCGATCGCCGCGCTGACCAGCTCGCTGTCGGCGACCGGGCGCACGTAATCGGCGCGCACGCGCTCGAAGGCGTCGCTGAACAGATCGAGCTGGCGATAGGCCGACAGATCGGTGGCGCCATGCGCCACGGGAAACAGCATGAACGCCGCGGCGAAACCCGCGACCGCTCCCGCACCGACCAGCACAAAACGCTTCATGTTCTTTTCGCCTTCCTCAGATCGATCTCAAGCCATGGCGCGGGACTGACGCCTTTTCCATTGTCCCTGACTTCGAAATAGAGCTTCGCGCCGCCGTCGTTCCGCGGCATCGCGCCTACCGGTTCGCCGGCGAGCAACTGGTCGCCCGGCCTCACATCGATGCGGTCCAGGCCCGCTAGAACGAGATCGTAGCCGCCGCCCATCTCCAGGATCAAGACTTGCCCTTCCTTATGGTAACGACCGGCGAAAAGCACGCGCGAATCCGCCGGTGCGACCACCTGGGCGGCGGCCGCCGTGACGAAGTTGAGGCCGGGGGCGCCATCCACGCTGCCGCTCGCCACCCGGCCGACGACGGGACGGATCATCGCGCCGCGCCGTGGCCCGGCCGGGGCAGCCGCGTTCTCGGCCGTAACCACCGTGATCCCGGCGCCGGCCGGCTCGGCGCGCAACGCCGCCACCTTGGCGAGCAGGCTGCCGAGGTTTGCGGCTTGGTCTGCCGCGGCATCGAGCTTGGCCTGAAGATCGCCATATTGGGCGCTGGCCTGCTCCGCCTCGCGGCTCTTCATCGCGAGAAGTTGATCGAGTTCCACGCGCGCCGAAGTGAGCTGGATGGCGTTGCGCGCGCTTTGGGCGCGCCGCACGATGAGCTCGCTGCGCGTGCGGCGCAGATCGTCGAGCTTGCGCGACAGCGCAGCCGCCTGGCCATAGACGCGCGGCAGCGAAGCGCCGAGCAGCATGGCGCCGCGCGCCGCACCCAACGCGTCGTCGGGCTTCATCGCGATGACCGGCGGCATGTCCTGCTGCAACCGCTCGAGCACGCCGAGCAGGCGCGCGACGGCCACGCGATCGCGCACGAAATCGGCGGCCAGCGATTTCTCCTGGGCCGCGAGCGCGATGATCGTTGCGCCGAGTTCGCCTTTCTCTTCTTCGAGGGATTGCACGCGCGCCGCCGTCGCGATCAGTTGCGCGCGCAGATGCGCCGCCTCGGCCTTCAGCGCATCGCTCTTCTCCTTGGCCGAGGCGACGGCCGAGCTGGTCCTGGCGATCTGCGATTTGAGCGCTTTGAATTGCTCGGTGGTGCTGGGCAGCTTGGCCGCCTGGCTGACCGGAATCGCACCCGTCATGTCGCGGATCAGCGGCGCCTCGCTTTGCGATGGCGGCGCGTGCGGCGCCGGCTTGTGCGCGGCCGGCTTGGCGACAACCACGCTTGCCAGCGCGCAGGCAAGAACGACGGGGGCGATGGCGCGCGTCAGGCAGCGCTCTCCGCATGGGCTTTTTCGATCAGCGAATGGCCGGTCATGGCGCGCGGCTGCGGCAGCCCCATCAGATCGAGCAGCGTCGGCGCGACGTCGGCGAGCCGGCCGCGTTCGAGCGTCAGCGCGCGATTGCGCCTGGTATTCACCGCTATGATCGGAACGTCGAAGGTGGTGTGCGCCGTGTGCGGCTGGCCGGTCGCCGGATCGCGCATCATTTCGGCATTGCCGTGATCGGCGGTGATCAGCAGCACGCCGTCGGCCTTCTCGACCGCCGCGCGCAAACGGCCCAGGCATGCATCGATCACGGTCACCGCGATCTGCGCCGCGTCGAGCATGCCGGTGTGGCCGACCATGTCGGGATTGGCGTAATTGACGACGATGAGATCGTATTTGCCGGACGCAATGGCGGTTTCGAGCTTTTCGGTGACTTCGAAGGCCGACATCTCCGGCTTCTGATCGTAGGTCGCGACCTTGGGCGACGGCACCATGATGCGATCCTCGCCCACGAACGGCTCTTCGCGCCCGCCATTCAGGAAGAACGTGACATGGCCATATTTCTCGGTCTCCGCAACGCGCAATTGCTTCAAGCCCAGCTCGGCCATGTATTCGCCCAGCGTGTCGCGCACGTCCTCCTGCGCGAACAAAGCCGTCATCCATTTGGACAGCGGCACGGAATATTCGGTCATGCCGGCGGCAGCGGCGAAATGCACGACGCGTTCGCGCTTGAAGCCGGCGAAGGCCGGATCGAGCAGCGCCGTGGAAATCTCGCGCGCGCGGTCGGCGCGGAAATTGGCGAACAGCATCGCATCGCCGTCGGACATGCCGGCATAGTCGCCGAGCGCGACGGGAACGACGAACTCGTCGTTGATATCCTTCTTGTACGACGCTTCGACCGCGTCTTCGGCGCGTGCGAAATGCTCGCCCTTCGCGTCGACCAGCGTGTCATAGGCTTTGGCGACGCGCTCCCAGCGCTTGTCGCGGTCCATCGCGTAATAGCGCCCGCAAAGCGTTGCGAGACGCACGCCCGCAAGGCCTGCGATCGCAGCCTCGAACTGCTTGAGGAATCCCAGCGCGCTTTGCGGCGGCGTGTCGCGGCCATCCAGAAAAGCATGACCGAAGACCGGTATCTTCGCTTCCGCCAGCGCCCGCACCAACGCCGCCATGTGATCCTGATGGCTATGCACGCCGCCGGGCGACAGCAGACCCATCACATGCGCCGCGCCCTTCGTGACCTGCAATTTCGCGATCAGGTCGACGAGCGCAGGCCGCGTCGCGAGCGATCCGTCCGCCACCGCATCGTCGATCCGCGGCAGGTCTTGCAACACCACGCGGCCGGCGCCGATATTCATGTGGCCGACTTCGGAATTGCCCATCTGCCCCGCCGGCAATCCCACCGCGCGCCCCGAAGTGGCGAGCAGCGAATGCGGGCATTCCCGCAGCATCTTTTCGTATTGCGCCGGGCGGGCGAGCGCGATGGCGTTGTCGGCCGTGTCCGGCCGCCAGCCCCAGCCGTCCAGAATGCAGAGCACGGCCGGCCTCTGGCGGGGATGGGTCTGCTGGGCCTCCATGAAATCGCTGTCCTTCGGCGCATCGGCGCGGCGCCACTGGAAAATAGGAAGGTGGGCTTGTGCTGTCCATGCGAGCGCAAGCGGCTGCGCTTCCTGCCCGGAAATTCCTGCCGGGTCGGCGGAATTGCGTTCTGGACCATCACATAACATATTGAAAGTACTTGATATTCTTTTGCTCAGGCATGGCGCGGAACTGGCAAGGGAGGATGCGGAAAACTCTCGTTCGAGCAGAACAGGCTCATGCGCCGCACCCCATTCAATAGAGTGCTTGCCGCTCTCACCGCGGCTGCCCTGGTTCTCGCGCCCGTCCAGGCCTTCGCCTTCAGCCGGGTCAAGGATCTGATCGATGTCCAGGGCATCCGCGACAACATGCTGGTGGGCTATGGCCTGGTCGTCGGCCTCGCCGGCTCGGGCGACTCCCTGCGCAACGCGCCGTTCACGCAGGAAAGCCTCAACACCATGCTCGAGCGCCTCGGCGTCAACACCCGCGGCGACACCATGCAGACCAAGAACGTCGCCGCCGTGATGGTGACCGCGAATCTCCCGGCCTTTTCCGGCCAGGGCACGCGCATCGACGTCTCGGTCAGCGCGCTGGGCGACGCCAAGAGCCTGCAGGGCGGAACGCTGCTGGTCACGCCGCTGTTCGGCGCCGACGGCGAGATCTATTCGCTGGCGCAGGGACCGGTCGCCATCGGCGGCTTCGTGGCGCAAGGCGCCGCCGCCAGCGTGACACGCGGCGTGCCGACCGCGGGGCGCATCTCCAACGGCGCCATCGTCGAGCGCGAGATCGGTTTCAAGCTCGCCGACGCGACCACGCTCAAGCTCTCGCTGCACAATCCCGATCTCACCACCGCGACGCGCATCGCCGCCGCCGTGAACACTTATCTCGGCGCCAATATCGCGACCGTCAGCGATCCCTCGACCGTGCATCTCGCGGTGCCGGCCAATTACGCAGGCGGCGTGGTCGGCCTGCTCACCGATGTCGAGCAGCTCAAGGTCGATCCTGACGAGCCCGCGAAAGTGGTGATCGACGAGCAATCCGGCGTCATCGTGATGGGCGCGGACGTGCGCGTCTCCACCGTCGCCATCGCCCAAGGCAACCTCACTATCCGCGTCAGCGAGACGCCGCAGGTGAGCCAGCCCGAGCCGTTCTCCAAGACCGGCACCACCGAGATCGTTCCGCGCACCCAGATCCAGGTCGACGACAGCCACGGCAACAAGATGGCCGTGCTCAGCGAAGGCGCCAGCCTGCAGCGGCTGGTCGACGGATTGAACGCGCTGGGCGTCGGCCCGCGCGACATCATCTCCATTTTGCAGGCGATCAAGGCGGCGGGCGCGCTGCAGGCCGACATCGAGGTCGTGGGATGACGCCCGACATCCAGAGCGCGATGCTGCTCGCCAAAGCGGCACCGGTGCAGGCGCCGCACGGCACAACCGATCCTGCCGTGGCCAAGAAGCTTGCGACGCAATTCGAAGGCACGTTCGTCTCCGAATTCCTCGGCCAGATGTTCGAAGGCATTCCGACCGACGGCGAATTCGGCGGCGGCGAAGGCGAGGACATGTTCCGCTCGCTGTTGACTGACGAATACGGCAAGCAGATCACCGCGTCGGGGGGCTTCGGCCTGTCCTCGGCGATCCAGCGCCAATTGCTGCAAACCCAGGAAGCCGCGCCGTGAGCGCCGAGCAGCCGAGGATCGAGCGGCTGATCGCGCTGACCGAGCGGCTGACGGTGGCGCTCGAAGCCGACATCGCGGCGCTGGAACGCGGCCGCGCCCGCGAGATGCGCAGCATCGAGCCCGACATCCAGCAACTGACCGCGTTCTATGGCCGCGAGGCGGCGGCCGTCGGTCCCGCGATGGCGAAAGCCGCACTGCCCGCGACGCGCGCGAGGCTCGCGCAGGTCACCAAGCGCTTTCGCGAAACCCTGGCGCTGCATGCGCGCATCCTCGCGCGGGTGCGCAACGCCAGCGAAGGCCTGATCCGCGCCGTGGCGCAGGATGTCGAGAAAAGGCGCCAGGCGACGCGGCCCTACGCCCGCACGCCTGCACCTGTCACGCGCTCCACCGGCGCGATGATCTACAACAGCGTGGTCTGAGCGAATTGTCCCATTAAAGCGGGCCCAACAAAAAACGGGCTACGCGCGAGCGCCCTCTCGGCCGATTGGGCGCGCGCGGACCCGTCTTCCGCCTCGAGATGTGGCCGGCCGGCGAAGCCCCGCCATCACGCGAAGTCGTCCGGCACCATCGCTCTCTTTCCTCGGGCCTGAAGGAGCGGGACGCGCGGCCCTACAATGCGGGCCGCATTCCTTCCGTTCCTCCTGGATGCGCGCGAGCTCGCATCCATGCCCTGTATGGTCTCGCGTCAGCTTCGAAACAGCGGCTTGAACATGGCGATTCCTTTAGAACGTATAGGAAACGTACAGCATAGGAATTCCTACAGCAACCATAGATTGAGAATTTAATGTTGCGGCGGATTCTCTAATATATTCAATATGAAAGATACGTTGAGCGCAGAAGGAGCCCCAATTCGCCAAATTGTAATATCTCTGGCAATGTGATATCATTTTGACGTGAGATTGGTTCTGGACACCAACATCGTGGTCGCCGCGATGCGCAGCCCAAGCGGCGCGTCCGCCGCGCTGTTGCGAGCCGTGCGCGAGGGAAGATTGACTATCGTTGCGAACGTCGCGCTTGCGTTGGAGTACGAAGCGACCTGTCTGCTCGCGGAGCATCGGCTTGCGGCGGGACTCGATCTTCGGGAGACGACGAGCTTCGTCGATGTCGTGATTGCGCTTTGCGAGCCGGTGGAAAATTCGTTCCTATGGCGGCCGCAATTGCGGGATCCGTGCGATGAGATGGTTCTCGAAGCCGCGATGAACGGACAGGCCGAGGCGATCGTCACCTTCAATCGCCGCGATTTCGGCGACGCAGGCGAGAGGTTTGGAGTTGCAATATGGCTTCCCTCGGAAGCCTTGAGGAGGATCGAAGGATGAAGACCGCGCAAAGCACATATCCGCTCCGGCTGCCCCGCTCGGTGAAGGCGGAAGTGGAACGCCGGGCGAAGAAGGACGGCGTGAGCGTCAACCAGTTCGTCGCCGTGGCCGTCGCCGAGAAGCTCGCGGTAATGAACACCGGCGAGTTCTTCGCCGAACGGCGCAATCGCGCCGACTTCGCCGCCTTCGACCGTATCCTGCGCCGCAAGACCGGCGAGAAGCCGCGCGAGGGGGACGAGGTGGACTTGGGATAGCGGGCCGCCTCACGCAGACGTCGACGAACTCGATGAGCCCGTCAGCAGGCTGAGCGCCAGAGAATAATTCGCGATCTGCGACTGCAGAAGAGCCGGCGCCGGAGCGCTCGACCCCGCGGTCGTCGTCGTGCTGGTCGAGGACGCCGGCGTGTTGGTGGTGCGATAGGCGTTGCGGATGGCGGACATGACGTTGAGCAAGGTCGCGCCCGCGGCGCCGGCATCCGTCGCGTTCGAGATGTCGAGGCTGCCGGTGAGGCCGAGGCCGAAGACCTGCGGGGCCGTCGACGACGTCGAACTGCTCGACGACGTGCTCGTGCTCGTGCTGGCGCTGGTCAGCGTGCCGGCGGGAAGGCCGAGCCGTGCGAGCGCGTCGGAATCCGCCGGGCCCGGCACCAGCGTCGCGGTGACGCCCTTGTTCATCTTGATCTGCAGCGCCTCGCCGCCATTGGCGAACGTCACGCTGGCGGTGCCGGCGTTGAGCAGCTCGGCATTGATCTTGTCGGTCAGGCTTTCCAGCGTCTCGCCCTGGTCTATCGTGATGGTGACATCGCGGCCGCCGGTTCCGGCGATGTCGATACCGAACGAGTCGCCGGCCTTGAGCGTGCTCTGCGCGGTCAGGTCGACCGACTGGTTGACGTTGATCGTGCCGCGCGGCAGGCCGAGCGCGTCCAGCACGCTGGTGCCTTGCGGATCGAGCGCGATGCCGGTGCCGGTGGATTGCCCGTCGGCGCCGCCATATTGCCGCGTCCAGGCGATCGAGCCGTCGGGGTTGAGAGCGCTCACGAACATATTGGTCGCGCCGGCGACGTTGCGGATCTGCCCGGAGAAAGTGCCCGTCGTCGTGCCGGCGAGATAGACCGTGCCGTCGGAGCCGACCGTGACGGCGCCGCCGGTGTCGGCGCCGGACGTGCCGACATAGCTGACCTGGTCGGGCGTGGCGCTGGTTCCCGCATCGCTGGCGCTGAAGACGAACGCATCGCTGCCGCCGGAGCTGGCATTGGCGATGGTCGCGGCACCGCCGGCGTCGAGCGCGGCGTTGCTGGTGGTTCCCGAGACATAGATCTGGTTGCCCGAAACCGTGAGCCCGCCGATCGCGCCGCCTTGCAGGCTGCCCATATCCATCTGCCAGACCGGCGCGGAGGCGATATTGCCGCCGGCATATTTGGAGAGGATCGCATCGCCGTTCTGAACGCTGGCGACGACGAGCCCGCCATCGGCGGTGCTCGCGGTCTCGGCCACGCTGTCATTGCCCGAGGTGCCGAACTGATTCTCGGCCGTGACCTGGCCGGCGGAGCTGATGGTGGCGAGATAGGCGTCGCTGCCGCCGGAATTGGTCTGGCCCGCGCCAACCACGCCGCTCACTTGCCCGCCGATTGTGACATTGCCCGAGGCATCGACGCTGACGCTCATCGCCTGGTTATTGGCCAGCGTCTGGAGCTGCGTCGTCCAGGTCTGGTCGCCGGTGGAATCGTATTTCGCCACGAAGCTGTCGGTGTTGCCGTCGGCGATCGCGGTCGTGTTCAGATCCGCGGTGGTCGAGCCCGCGACCACCACGCCGCCGGTGGGATCGAGCGCCAGCGAATAGGCGGAAGCGGTGCCGGCGCTGCCGAGCAGGCTGGTCCATTGCAGATTGCCCGCGGAATCATATTTCGAGAGATAGACGTCCTGTGTGCCCTGGTTGATCTGGTTGCCGAAATTGCCGCTGGCATTGCCCACGACATAGACGTTGCCCTGCGAGTCCACGACGGTCGCCTGCGCGTTGGTCGTGCCGGTGGTCGGATCGGCGGTCGCGTTGAACACGCTTTGCGGCGCGCTCGACAGATCGCCGAGCTTGATCAGGCGGCCCTGCTGGTCGGGGGCCGCGGTGGTGCTGGTCGTGCCCGCGGTCGTGGTGGAGGCAACGGCCGAGCCGCTGGAGCCCGCGACATAGAGCGCCGGCGTCGCCGAATCCGACGACAGGCTCACCGTCTCGCCCGGAGCGCTGTTGATCGAGATGCCGTAGCTCGCGGTCGTCGGGTCGTCGTCCGAGCCTTGCGTGAAGACGCGCTGGAAGCGGGTGGCGAAGCCGTCCGCCGAAAGCTGCTGGTTGACGTAATCGACGATGTTGTCGAGCGTCAGCGGGCCCGAGATTTGCGAAAGGTCGATCGGCACGTCGGTCGTCGCGCTGCCCTTGGTGACCGAGATGTCGAAACTCTCGTCGGCGCTCACGTCGGGAAGCGCGTCCTCGACGTCGGTGTCGCTCACCACCGTGCCGCCGGTGTAGCCGAAAGAGGCGAACGGAATCGACACCGTGCTCGTCGCGGTGGAGCTGGTCTGGCCCGCCTGCAAGGTGAAATTGTTGAAGCTGGTCGAGCTGATGAAGGATTGGATCTGCTGCAGGCCCGCCTGGAAGCGCGTGTTGTAGCCTTCCATCTGGCCCGCCGTGGCGCCGGCGGCCTTCGACAGATCGGCGAGCTGGTCGAGCGAATTGACGCCCTGATAGAGCGCGAAGAGCTTCTGATTGTCCTCTTCGGTCTTGTCGTCGGCGGTGCTGCCGGTGGTGAGCGTGGCGCTGTCGAGATTGACGAAATTGGTCGTCGACAGGACGGCCGCGTCCTGCGCCTGCTGCGACGGCGGATTGAGGTTTTCCCAGGGCGGGGTGTCTTGCGCGGATGTTGCGGACGACGAAGACGAAGTGCTCGATGCCGACGCGGACGTAGTCGCGCTCGACGCGGCCGCCGTCGTCGCGCTCTGCGACAGCTGCGCGCTGTAGTAACTGAGCAGCGTCGACGAATCGATGCTGAGCGGCGTGATGGTCGAGGCCATGGCCAATTCTCGCCCAACTCGCTTAATGCTGCGCTAACCGAGCGACGTGCTTAACGCGGCCTTAACGGCACGGGTGCGACACCGCAGGGATGAGCGCGCATGCCTATGAACAGGGCTTGAAGCTTTCGGCCGCCGGCCGCCATGGCGAGGCCATCGCGCGGTTCGAGCAGGCCCTGGCCGAGCGCCCCGACGATCCCCGCGTGCTGTTCGCCCTCGGCAACACCGCCCGCGCGCTGGGCCTGGCGCGCCCGGCCGAGGAATTCTTCCGCCGCGTGCTGGCGCTGGAGCCCCAGCGCCTCGAAGCCCTGATCAATCTCGCCAATCTGTTGCGCGCTTCGGGAAACCTGCCGGCCGCGCAGGCGCTGCTCGCGCCCGCTTTGGCGCGCAATCCCGACGCTGCCGAGCTTTGGCTCACCCTGGGCTCGGTTTATCGCGAACTGGGCGACGCCGCGCGGGCGCAAGGACATTATCGCGAAGCTCTGGCGCGAAGGCCGGACTATCCCGCGGCGCTGTCCAATCTCGCCGACCTGCTTGCCGATGCCGGCCAGACGCAAGACGCGCTCGCGCTTTACGACCGCGCCCTCAAACGCGATCCGCACAACGCCCAGGCGAAACTCAATCGCGCGGTGCTGCATCTGCTGCTGGGAAACCTGAAGGACGGTTGGCGCGATTATGCCGCACGGCTGAAGCTCCCCGGCAAGGCACCCGTCTGCGATCACGGCCTGCCGCGCTGGGACGGCGCGTCGCGCAAGCGCCTGCTCGTCACTGCGGAGCAAGGCGTCGGCGACCAGATCATGTTCGCGAGCCTGTTTCCCGAATTGATCGCAGATGGCGGCAGCGTGATCGTGGAATGCGAGAAGCGGCTCGCTCCGCTTTTCGCGCGCTCCTTTCCATCCGCGACGGTCAAACCGTCGCGCATGGAAACCCGGGCGGGCGTGACGACCGGGCATTACGATTGGCTCAAATCCATCGGCGGCGCGAATGCGGCGATCGAGATGGGCAGCCTGCCGCGGATCCTGCGCGGCGATCTTTCGCGCTTTCCCAAACCGCATTGCTGGCTCGTGCCGGACGCAGCCGAAGCCGCCCATTGGCGCGCGAAATTCGCGAACGCCGCAAGCGCACCCGCTATCGGCATCTGCTGGCGCAGCGGCAAGAGCGGCGGCGGACGCTCGCTGCAATATGCGCCGCTTGCCGCCTGGGCGGATTTCATCCGCGATCTGCCGGGCTTGGTCGTGTCGGTCCAATACGACGCGACGGCCGAAGAAATCGCAGCGCTCGAAGCCATGAGTGGACGGACGATTTTCGTGCCGTCCGGGATCGATCAAAAGAATGAGCTCGATCGCGCTTGCGCGCTGCTCTCGGCGCTCGACGCCGTCGTCAGCGCGCCCACCGCCGTGTCCTGGCTCGCCGCCGGCGCGGGCGTTGCGACTTATAAGATTCTCTACGACACGAGTTGGACGGCGTTCGGTGAGAGCTACGAACCGTTCGGCCCGTCCTGCCGCTGCGTCATGCCGGATGTGGCCGGCGATTGGAAAGAAACATTTGCGAAAGCGGCCGGCCAGATCTCTTCCATCGTCATGGCCGGGGCTTGACCCGGCCACCCAGTAGCTCGCGCGTCCGCGCGGGCGAAAAGACTTTAGTTTATCTGCTTAAGCGCAGGATGCCGTCATTCACGGCGCGGACGCGCCGTGGCTGGGGTGGCCGGGTCAAGCCCGGCCATGACGAATTGAATAAATCTATCCCGCCGCGCGAAAACCACCCGCGCGCCGTTCGCTCAGCGTCTTCGCCAGATCGGCGGCGATGCGCGCGGCGCCTTCACCGTCGATTGTCATCAACCCGGCCGCGCGCATCTCGCGCCGACGCGGCGCATCCGAAAGCAGCGCCCAGACGGCGGCCGTGATGTCCTCGTCTTCCGCACGCTCGGCCACGCCCAATGAAAGCCCCATTCCGGCCTGCTCGAAGGCCGAGGCGGAAAGCGCGTGGTCGTCCGTCAGGCACAGATAAAGCGCGGGCACGCCATAGGCCGCCAGTTCATAACCCGTGACGCCGAAGGCCACGAGCGCCAGATCGCTGGCCGCGTATTCGGCGGCGAGATCAGCCGCGCCTTCGACGGTCTCGAAATTGGGCGCCAGCGAGGCGACGGCGCGGGCGATGCGAGTGCGGTTTTCCATTCCCGGGCCGATCACGAAGCGGGCTCGGAACACCGGATTGAGCTTGGTGAGCGCGCGCGCGATGCGCAGCGTCAGCGCCTGCGGATCGCTGCCGCCCATGCTGACCAGCAAGGTCGGCCGCGGCGGCGCCGCGCGCTTGGCGGCGGCGGGCTTGGTCATCCCGAGCAGCGCCCATTCCCAGCCGATGCGAGCCTCGCAATGCGAGCCCTGCCAGTCCAGCGCCTCGGCCTGCGGCACCGGCGGATAATAGGCCAGATCGGCGGCGAGCCGGCGCTCGGAGCCGTCATCGATGATCGCGGTGAGCGGCAATTGCTTGGAAAGCCGCTCCAGCTCTTCGCGGCCGATGCCTTCGCGCATGTCGCAGATCAGCATGTCGGGAGCGCGCGCACGGACCAATTCGCTCAACGCCACCGCGTCGTTCGCGCCATCGATGGCGATGGCTTCGAAGCCGGCGCGCGCGATGGGCTCCAGCGCGTCGGCGGTGCCGTTGACCGCGAACAGCGCGCCCAGCCCCTCACGGTCGCGAAGCGCGCGCGCCAGCGCCACCATGCGCTTGACGTGGCCATAGCCGAAGCGGCCGCCGCCGTCGCAGCGGATGAGCGCGAGACCGCCCGATGGCGCAATCGCCTTTTGCCTCACATGGCCGTTCAGCGCGCGCAAACCCGGCTCGCGTTCGAGCAGCAGCAGAAGATCGGCGAGCGAGGCCTCGCCCGCTTTCGCCTGCAGCCGCGCATGCACCGCCTCGACGAAAGCCAGATCGTCCGGCGTGTCGATGGTGAGCCGGCCCGCGTCCCGCGCCAATGCCGGATAGGCCGGCGCGCGCGCGATGCGCACGAAATCGGGATGCAGCTTGAAATAGCCGGTGACATGCTCGCGCGCCGCCGGATCGCCGCTCGCATCCATCATCAGCCGGTCGAGCGCACGGCGCGTGAACGGATCGACGCCTTCATGCGCCGTGACCGCGCCGTCCTCGAGCAATACATAATCCGCATCCTGCTCCATCAGCGAGGTCAGCAGATGATCGATGAAGCCGGCGTCGATGAACGGCGCGTCCGACGAGACCCTGACGATGATGTCGGCGTCGAGCAGCTCGGCGGCGCGGGCGTAGCGCGCCAGCACGTCGTCCTCGGGCCCGCGCACGACGATCACGTTATTGTCGCGGCACCATTCCACGATGGCGTCGTCGCGCGGATTGGTCGAGGTCGCGACCGCGATCTCCTCGATGAATTGCGAGCGCTTGAGCCGATGCACGATATGCCAAAGCAGCGGCTGGCCGGCGATGGGCCTGAGCACCTTGCCGGGTAGCCGCGTGGAGCCCATGCGCGCCTGGATCACGGCGACGATGCGCAGATGATCGCTCGGTTCCGGTGTGAAGCTCATGCCGCTTCCGGCTTCCAATGCGCGCGGACGGGAAGCAGGGGCCGCATGCCGTCGCTCGGATCGGCGCGCCATTCGCGGTCGGCGAGTTCGGAGGGTTGCGGGCCCTTGAAGCCCGCGCCGTCGGCAACAGAACTTTCGCGGATGCGCGCAATGACAGGGGCAATCTCATCCGGCAGCCAGCAATGGCCGCTCGCATATTCCGCGCCCTTTCCGTCGAGATCGAGATGGAACTCGACCGCCGAAGCGCCCCAGCGATGCACCGCGCGCTCGATCACCGCGGGCCTTCGCGTGTGATCCGACCAGCCGGCGGCACAGCCCGTCGCCTCGCGGATCGCCGAGATGGCCGACAGATTCGCTTCCGACGCCGGGGTCGGATAGGCGCTGACACAATGCAGCAAGGTGATGTCGTTCGCCCCGGCGCGCCGCAGCGTCGCGACCGCGGCTTTGATCTCCTGCAGAGTCGCCATGCCGGTGGACAGCACGATGGGCTTGGCCGTTCGCGCGCAAGCTTCGAGCAGCGGCGTGACCAGGAGCTCGTAGGACGCGATCTTGTAGAACGCGACGAAGGGGCGAAGCTCCTCAACCGCTTCGACATAGAATGGCGTGCAGGAGAATTGGATTTCGCGCGCGGCGCAATGCGCGGCCAGCGGCATCAAATGGTCGAGCGGCAATTCCCATTCGCGCCGCGCGCGATGCTTGGCGCTTTGCGAGAGGATTTCCGGCGCGAACATGCGGTCGATCTTGAAAAGCTGGAACTTGACCGCGTCGCAGCCCGCATCCGCCGCCGCGTCGACGAAACCCAGCGCGCGATCCAAGTCGCGGGCGTGATTGCTGGAGGCTTCGGCGATGAAAAGGGGCAGAGCCAACGGATTCTCCGTGCTTAACCGTTTCTAAACGCCGCTTGGCTAAAAGAAGGTTAACGAGCGGCCACCATGAGCCAGGAAACCCAGCCCTTTTTCATCGTCTCGAGCGGGCGCTCGGGCACCGCGATGCTGCACAAGGCCTTGTCGGCGGCGGGCGACATCGAGATGCACCATGAATACATGGTGCATATCGCCCAGCCGCTGGGCGTGCGGCGCTATCTGGGGTTGGCCGATTCGGCCCAGACCGCGCGGTGCTTGCGCGAAACCCACATCGCCGCGATCCGCTACAGCGAGGCGGCGCATTGGGGCGATTCGTCGAACAAGCTGTCCTGGCTGATCCCCGATCTCGCGGCGCTCTTGCCCGACGCCAAATTCGTCCATCTGGTGCGCGACGGGCGCAAGGTTGCCGGCTCCTATTTCCGCAAGCTCGGCGCGGAATGCTATGACGACCGCTCGACCGCGATTTTGCAGGCTTTTGTCGACGATCCTGCGCGCAACCCGGCGCCGCCGCCGGAGAAGAAATATTGGTGGCCGGTGCCGCGGCCGGGCGATGCGCGCGCGGCGGAATTCCGAAACTACGATCAGTTCCAGCGCATTGCCTGGCATTGGGCGCAGATCAACCGCGTGATCGCCGATTCGCTGGCCGCACTTGCGCCAACCCAAACGCTGTTCGTCCGTCTGGAGGACCTTCAGGCTTCGGCGCATGAAGTGCGCGCGCTTTTACACTTTCTTAATCTTGATTACCGCGAGGAGCTGGCCGCGATGTTCGCGCGACCCCACAACGTCAATCGCCCGGAAGACCGCATGCTCGAAGCGCGCCAGCGAGAGCAGTTCGACGCGATCGCAGGCGCCATGATGGCGACGCTGGGCTATGGCGGACGTGAAGAGTATGTAGTGAATTATTAAGCACAAACGGCGGAAGATGGTTACCGGGCTCTTGCCGGATATCATCCATGACCGAGATTTGCGAACTCTGCCGCGGCGATACGCTCGATGCGGTCTACACACCCGAGCGCTCGACGCGCGGCCTGACCATCCATCTGTGCAAGCGTTGCGGATTGCTGCAAAGCCTGCCGCGCGTCGACCGCGCCACACGCGCGCCGATGGCGGTTTCCGGCGGCGCCGATTGGGGCAATGTGCGTTACGGCAAGGGCTTCCGCACCAAGGCGGTGCTGACGGCGCTGCGCCAATATGCCGATCTCACGGGCGAGATTTCGATCCTCGACGTCGGATCCAATCGCGGCAGCTTCGCCAGTGCCCTGCTCGACAAGGCGCCGCTCGCCACCATCGTCGCGGTCGAGCCCGACGAACGCGTGGCACAGTCTTGTGCCGGCCTGGCGCGCACCACGCTCATCAATGCGCGCATCGAGGATGCGGCACTGGAAAGCGGCCGCTTCGACATCGTCCATTCCTGCCACACCATCGAGCATCTGGCGAACCCGGCGCGCACGCTCGCCGATCATTGGCGCACGCTGAAACCGGGTGGGTTGCTCATCCTCGACGCGCCCAACAGCGCGATCCTGAATGCCGACGACATCGTCGAGGAATGGTTCATCGACAAGCATCTCACTCATTTCTCCGCCCGCACCCTGATGCGCATGGTGACGGCGGCCGGTTTCGAGATCATCGCGGCCCCCGATCCGCGCGACCGCGAAAACCTCTTGATCGTGGCGCGCAAATCCGCCGCGACGGCACGTGCGCTCGACGCCGATCCGCGCGAAGTGGCCGAGGCCGAGCGGCTGATCGCCGCCTATCGATCGATCCGAACCAGCAATATCGCCGCGCTCGCCTTCGCCGCCGACGAGATCGCAAGCATGGCCCAGCGCCGCGTCGCGATCTGGGGCGCCGGGCGGCTGTTCGATTCGCTCGTGGTCCATGGCGGGCTTGAGACCGGCGCGTTGACGCTGCTTGTCGATACCCATCTGAAAATGCATGTCGCCGAGCGTCACGGCGTTCGGCTCAGCGCGCCGGAGGCGCTGGCGGACGCCCATCCCGGCGTGATCGTCATCATGTCGCGCGGCTTCGCCGAGGAGATCGCGGCCCAAGCCGCGATGCTCGCCCCGCGCGCGGAAATCGTCTTCTACAACGAGCTGTTGTCGCGCGCCCGCCTCAGGAAGGCGGCATGAGCCCGAGCGCGCAACGAATCGAGGCGCCCGACGCGATCGCCGCCGACATCGCCAGGGCCGCGCGCTTCACGCGCAAGCATGTGATCGCTTCGATCTACCATGCGGGCTCCGGCCACCCCGGTGGCGCGCTGTCCTGCGCCGATATCCTGGCCTGCCTGTTCGGCGCGGAACTCAATGTCTGGCCCGACAACACAACCGATCCGCAGCGCGATCGCTTCGTGCTGTCCAAGGGCCATGCGGCACCCGCGCTCTATGCCATCGCCGCCCATCACGGTTTCTGCGACGCGCGCGCCGCGCTCGCGCTGCGCAAGCTCGGCAGCCCGTTCCAAGGCCATCCTCATGTGCTCGACCTGCCCTGGGTGGAGAGCTCGACCGGCTCGCTCGGCCAGGGCTTCTCGGTCGCGCTCGGCATGGCGATGGGATTGAAGCTGCAGAACAGCACCGCGCGCGCCTACGCGCTGCTCGGCGACGGCGAATTGCAGGAGGGCGAAGTGTGGGAGGCCGCGATGTGCGCCGCCCATCACAGGCTCGACAATCTGTGCGCCATCATCGACTACAACAAATTGCAGAGCGACGACCGCAACGACGCCATCATGCGGCTGGAACCGCTGGCCGCGAAATGGCGCGCCTTCGACTGGGCGGTGGCCGAGATCGACGGGCACGATATCGGCCAGATCCTCGCGGCACTTCGCCGTGCAGCGGCCACGCAAGGCCGGCCCGCGATCATCATCGCCCACACGATCAAGGGCAAAGGCGTGCCCTATATGGAAAACATCCCCCATTGGCACGGCAGCGTGAAGCTGACGCGCGAGCAGGCCGAGGACGCCTTGCGCGCGCTGGGCGCCGCTCGCGACGAAATCAAGGAACTGCTCGATGTTGCGCGCTGAAGCCCCCAGCCTGATCGGCACCAGCGGCGATTCGCTGCGCGAGGCATTCGGCAAGGCGCTGTCCGCGCTCGCCGACGAATTCCCCAAGCTGGTGGTGCTCGACGCCGACATCGCCGGCGGCACCGGCGTGCATCATTTCCGCAAATCCCATCCCGAGCGCTTCCTGCAATTCGGCATCGCCGAGCAGAACATGATGGCTGCGGCCGGTGGCCTTGCGGCGACCGGATTGCTGCCGGTGGTGACGACTTTCGCGGTGTTCTGCCTGCGCGCCGTCGAACAAGCGCGGCTTTCGCTGGCCTATGCGCGGCGCAACGCCAAGATCGTCGCCAGCCATCCCGGCATCGATGTCGGCCCCGACGGCGGCTCGGCCCAGGCGCTGGAAGACCTCGCGGCGTTCCGCGCCATTCCCGGCATGACGGTGATCTCGCCCGCCGATCCGATCGAGACGGCGCTCGCCACCCGCGCCATCCTGGAATTCGAAGGCCCGGTCTATATGCGCACCGGCAGAAGCCCGGCCAAGCGCGTGTTCGGCGACGACCACAGATTCGAGATCGGCAAGGGCTGCATCGTTCGTGACGGCAGCGACCTCACCATCGTCGCCTGCGGCGTCGAAGTCGCGCGCGCGCTGGAAGCGGCCGAGACGCTGGCGAAGGAAAACATCTCCGCCCGCGTGGTCAACATGGCGACGATCAAGCCGATCGACCGCGAATTGCTTTCGCAGTGCGCGCGCGAAACCGGTGCAATGGTGACGGCGGAAGATCACAACATCTATGGCGGGCTCGGCGGCGCGGTCGCCGAAGCGCTCGCCGCGACCACGCCCTGCCCCATCGAATTCGTCGGCGTTCGCGACACATTCGGCGCTTCGGGCGAGCCGGAAGAACTCGCCGTCGCTTTCGGCATCGGCTCCGGCGCGATCGCGCAGGCCGCGCGCAAGGTTCTCACCCGCAAGGGCAAATCCTGATGTCGCGCTTCTCGCTTGAGGGCAAGAACGCAATCGTCACCGGCGGCAGCCGCGGGATCGGTCGCGCCATCGCGCTGGGCCTCGCGGAAGCCGGCGCCAATGTCGCGCTCACCTATCGCGAAAAGCAGGACGAAGCCGAGGCCGTGGGCCGCGAGATCGCGAAGCTCGGGCGCGAGGCGCTCGTGCTGCGGATGGACGTGACGGATCGTTCGAGCGTGGAGGCCGCCGCGCGCGATTGCCGCGCGTTTGGACCGCTCGGGGTCCTGATCAACAATGCCGGCATCAACAAGCCGACGGATTTCGACCAGGTGAGCGACGCGGATTGGGACACTATCCTCGCCACCAATCTCAAGGGTCCGTTCGTCTGCGCCCAGGTGTTCTTGCCTTTGCTGGCGGAAGCGGGCGGCGGCAGCATCGTGCATATCGGCTCGGTGAGCGGCCAATATGGCGGCCCGCGCACCGCGCATTACGCGGCGTCCAAGGCCGGATTGATTTCGCTGGCCCAGGTGATCGCGCGTTTCGGCGCACAATATAACGTGCGTTCCAACACGCTGGCCGCCGGCCTGATCGTCTCCGACATGGCGGCGGCCGGGATGGCGGCCGCGAGCGTGCAGAAGGCGGCGGAGAACATCCTTCTCAAGCGGCAAGGCCGCTCGCAGGAAGTGGCCGACGCGGCGGTGTTTCTGGCGAGCGACGCCTCGTCCTACATCACGGCGCAGACGCTCAACGTCAATGGCGGCCTGTACTTCTAGGAAAGAAGCACTTCTGATGGGCAAGACTCTTCTCATCGTCTCCGGCGGGATCGAGGCGGCCGACGCGGCCAAGCGTGCCAAGGAGATGGGACTTTACGTCGTGGTCTCCGACCGCGATCCCGCGGCGCCGGGCTTCGCCTTCGCCGACAGCTGCATCCTGGCCGACGTCTACAGCTCCGATGAAACGGGAGCGGCGGCCGAGCGCTTCAACAGAAAGATCCGCAAGATCGACGGCGTGATCTGCGTCGCCGCCGACGCGCCGCAAACCGTCGCCGCCGTCGCCAAGCGGCTCGGCCTTCCCGGTCTGTCGCCCGAAAGCGCGCGCATCGCCTGCGACAAGCTGGCGATGAAAGAGAGATTCCTCGGCGCCGGCGTGCCGATCCCGTGGTTCTCGCCGGTCTCGACGCCGCAGGCCTTGCAGCGTTTCGCCATCGAGCGCGGCCGCGATCTCGTGATCAAGCCGGTAGATTCCAGAGGCTCGCGCGGCGTGCAGCGCGTGGCGCAGGTCGCCGATCTCGACAAGGCCTTCGCGCTCGCCCGCGAGCATTCGCCGACCCAGCGCGTGATGGTCGAGCAATATCTGGACGGTCCGCAGGTCTCCACCGAATCCGTTATCGTCAACGGACGCTGCTTCACGCCCGGCTTCTCCGACCGCAATTACGAATATCTCGAACGCTACGCGCCGTTCTTCATCGAGAATGGCGGCGACCTGCCGAGCCATCTGCCGCAAGAGATTCAAGCCAAGGTGCGCGACGTCGTGGCGCGCGCGGCCCAGGCGCTGGGCATCACGAACGGCACGGTCAAGGGCGACATCGTCGTGCACAATGGTGAGCCGCATGTGATCGAGCTGGCGGCACGGCTTTCCGGCGGCTTCTTCTGCACCCGCGAAATTCCGCTCAACACCGGAATCGATTTCATCGGCGCCGCGATCAAGCTGGCGCTGGGCGAGCCGGTCGGTGCCGAAGAGCTCGAGCCGAAGAGCTTCACCCCCGTGATCCAGCGCTACGCCTTCCCCAAGCCGGGCCGCGTCATGACGGTGTCCGGCGCGGAAGCCGCGCGCGAGATTCCCGGCATCGCCGAGCTGGTGGTCACCGCCAAGCCGGGCGACATCATCCCGCCCGCCGGCGACAGGCGGCCGTCCGCCGCGATGGTGCTGGCGACCGGCAAGTCGCGCGAGGCGGCGCTGGCCGCGGCCAATGACGCGCTTTCGCACCTGAAGATCGTCACCGCATGAACGCGCCGCTCCGGGAGCGCGACCTGCACGCGCAAGCCGCGACGCTCAATTTGTTCGCGCTGTTCCATTGCAATCTCGCCTTTTCCTCCATCGAGGAAGAACAGCGCGGCGACGTGATCCGGCGCTGCTATTGGCCGCTGCTGGAGCTTGCACAAAACCACGGCCCCATCGGGCTCGAAGCCACCGGCTTCACGCTGGAGGAGATCGCAAGCCGCGATCCCGAATGGATCGGCCGCGCCCGCGCCCTCATTGCCAGCGGCCGCATCGAGCTGATCGGTTCGGGCTATGCCCAGATCATCGGGCCGCTGGTGCCGGCGCGCGTGACGGAAGAGAATTTGAAGCTTGGCAACGAGATTTACGAGCGCCTGCTCGGCGTCAAGCCGAAGCTCGCTCTGGTCAACGAGCAAGCCTATTCGGCGGGACTCGTGGGGCTTTATCTCGACGCCGGCTACCGGGCGATCCTGATGGATTGGGACAATCCCGGTGCCAATCATCCGGAATGGCCAACGGAAACGCGACACCTGCCGCAACGCGCGCGCGGCGCCGATGGCCGCGAGATCGGCTTGCTATGGACCAACACCGTCGCGTTCCAGAAATTGCAGCGCTTCGCCCATGGCGACATCGCGCTGGACGACTATCTCGATTATGTGCGCGAACGGCGCGGCGCGGATATTCGCGCGCTATGCGTCTATGCCAGCGACGCGGAGATTTTCGATTTCCGTCCCGGGCGTTTTCGCAGCGAGGAAAAATTGTCGGGCGAAAGCGAATGGGCGCGGCTTGCCCAGGCTTTCGAAGCGCTAAAGAATGAACATGCGTTGATCGCGCCGGCCGATGCGCTGACATTGAACAAAACATCCGCTGCATTGCGCCTGGAATCGGCCGCTTGTCCGGTGCCGGTGAAGAAGCAACGCAAATACAATCTGTCGCGTTGGGCCGTGACGGGCCGCGACGACATCGCGGTGAATGCGGCGTGCCAGAGGATTTACGAATCTCTGATCGTTTCAAATGCAGATAGCGCGGCATGGAAAGAGCTTTGCTATCTGTGGTCCAGCGATTTCCGCACGCATATCACCGAGAAGCGCTGGGCGGGTTTCTGCGAACGGCTGCGCGAGGCAGAACAATCCTACACCTCCCCCTTGCGGGGAGGTCGAAACGCGCAGCGTTTCGGGTGGGGGCGACGGCGGGGCACACTTTCGCCCCCACCCGAAAAAGCTTCGCTTTTTCGACCTCCCCACAAGG
>Ga0302314_10002180_pt1 | contig 36609 bp, 25 predicted proteins | sample III_Palsa_N2_3_FD_200533 | JGI IMG/M metagenome (GOLD analysis project Ga0302314, IMG submission 200533) | Peat permafrost microbial communities from Stordalen Mire near Abisko, Sweden - III_Palsa_N2_3 | ecosystem: Environmental > Terrestrial > Soil > Palsa > Peat permafrost | place: Sweden...
TCGGTCGCGACGGCATTGATGCTCAAGAGCCGCATCGATCAGGGCGAGTGGGTCGTCATCACCGGCGATCGGGTACCGGTACATGGCGGCCGGACGGTCGATGTGCAGCTGCTGGGGGCCGCGGCGCCCATGCCGGTCGGGCCCTATGTGCTCGCCTCGGTGCTCGAATGCCCGGTCCACCTGTTGTTCTGCCTGCGCCGTCCCACCGGCTATCGGGTGTTCTTCGAACCCTTCTGCCCGCAGGTGCGCTGGCAGCGCGCGCAGCGGGATGCAATCATTGCCGATCTCGCGCAACGCTTCGCGGCCCGCCTGGAGCATTACCTGCTGATGGAGCCCCTGCAGTGGTTCAACTTCTACCCCTTCTGGCGTGACTGATACCGTTCTCGTCACCGGGTCCAGCCGCGGCATCGGCCGTGCCATCGCACTGCGCCTGGCGAATGACGGCTACGACGTGGTCGTGCATTGCCGCTCGCGACGTGGCGAGGCCGAGCAGGTCGCCGATGGCATCCGGCACATGGGCCGCCGTGCCCGGGTGCTGCAGTTCGACACCGGCGATCGCAGCACCTGCGCCAGCGCGCTCACTGCGGACATCGAGGCCAACGGCGCTTATTACGGCGTGGTCTGCAACGCCGGGCACGCCCGCGACGAGGCCTTTCCGGCCATGACGGGTGAGACCTGGGACAGAGTGGTCCACAGCAATCTCGACGGTTTCTACAACGTCCTGCATCCGCTGGTCATGGCCATGGTGAGGCGGCGTGCCCCGGGCCGCATCATCACCCTGTCATCGGCGGCCGGTGTCATGGGCAATCGCGGGCAGACCAACTACAGCGCCGCCAAGGCCGGCATCATCGGCGCCACCAAGGCGCTGGCGCTGGAACTGGCGAAGCGCCAGATCACGGTGAACTGCGTGGCACCCGGATTCATCGAGACCGAGATGGTGCAGGGTCAGCCGGAGCTTGCGGAGCTGATCAAGGCCATTCCGATGCTGCGTGCCGGCAGCGCCGAGGAAGTGGCCGCGGTGGTCGGCTTCCTGATCTCCCCCGAGGCGTCCTACATCACGCGGCAGGTGATCGACGTCAACGGCGGCCTTTACTAAAAAGCGCAAGCATCGTGCCGCAAACTCTGCCGCTGATCCCCGGGTATGACGCCGCGGCACCCCTGATCCTGCAGCGTGGTGCCGCGCTCAGCGCCGGCACCTTCCTGGCGCAGGTCATGGCGCTGGCCGAAGTGCTGCCGCCGCAGCCTTATCTCGTCAACCTGTGCGAGCAGCGGGCCAACTTCCTGGTCGCCTGGTGCGCGGCGGCCGTGCGCGGCCAGACCAACCTGTTGCCCGCCTCGCGCGCGCCGCAGGTGATCGCCGATGCCCGCGCTGGCTACGGCGACAATCACATCGTCGATGATGGACGGGTGCTCGAGGTTCTGGCTCGCGGCGTTGCGCCGCACGCGCCGCTGGTGCCGCAGATCCCCGCTGATCACATCATCCAGATCGGCTTCACGTCCGGCTCGACCGGCAGGCCGACGGCCCATGCCAAGCGCTGGGGCAATCTGCACTTCAACACCCGTTTCAATGCCGAGCGCATCCGTGAGTGCCTCACCGAATTCGATGCTGCCGCCAGACCCTCCGTCATCGCCACCGTGCCGCCGCAGCACATGTACGGCACCGAGACCTCGGTGCTGCTGCCGCTGCTGGAGCGCATGGCCGTGCATGGCGGCCGACCGCTGTTTCCGCGCGATGTGGCGGAGGCGCTGGCCGAGGTGCCGGCGCCGCGGGTGCTCGTCACGACTCCGGTCCATCTGCGGGCCCTGGTGGCCTCGACCCAGGTCTTTCCGGCCATCGCCGTGGTCGTCTCCGCCACCGCCCCGCTGGATGCGGCGCTGGCGCGGCAGGTGGCGGCAAATCTCGGGGCGCCGCTTCTGGAAATGTTCGGCTCTACCGAGACCTGCGTGATCGCCAGTCGCCTGACCGCGAATGAAAGCGGCTGGCGGCTGTATCCGGGGGTCAGCGTCGAATCGGCGGCCGATCACGCCTGGGTGCGCGCCGCCTGGTTCGACCAGCCGACACGACTTCAGGACGTTGTCGAAATCAGCCCCGCGGGCCGCATGCTGCTGCGGGGCCGGAACGTCGACATGATCGAGATCGCCGGCAAACGCGCCTCGCTGTCGGATCTGACGCGGCGCCTGCTCGAGATCCCGGGAGTGCAGGATGCGGTGGTGTTTCAGCCCGCTGACGGCGAGGCCGAAGCGCAGGGCGTCGCGCGCGTCCAGCGGGTGGCTGCCGCGGTCGTGGCGCCGTCGCTGACCGTCGCCCAGATCCTGGATGCAATGGCGCGCAGCGTGGATCCGCTGTTCCTGCCCCGGCCGCTGCTGCTGCTGGCGGCGCTGCCGCGCAACGAGTTGGGGAAGACCGAACGCGCGCAGCTGCTGCAGCTGCTGCGCTGACTGCCCAGCGACCTGGCGCGCCTCAAAGCAGCTGGCTGGCCGGCGTCACCGGTGGCACGTTCGCGGTCTGCGCGCGGTCGGTGATCAGCTGCTTGAGGAGCTCCGCGCTGTCCTCGTGAACGAGCTTGCCCGCCCCGCCGCGACCATGGCCCTGCGCCAGGCCCATTGCCACATCAGCCGGCGTGTGCCCTTTGGCATCCATGATGCCCGGATCGGCATGATGGCCGGCCAGGCACTTGATCACATCATTCCAGCCCCAGTACGCAGCCCCGTACAAGGCCGACTGTCCGTTGTTGTCGACGGCGTTGACGAGAGCGCCTGCCGCGACCAGCAGGTCGATGGCGGCAATCGCATCCTTCTCGGTGACGTACTTGCCGCGCGTATCGATTTCATTCGAGCCCAGTCCGGCCGCGGCCATGAGCGGCGTGACGCCCAGGCTGTTCGACAGATCGGCCTTCGCGCCGTGCGCGAGGAGCAGTTTCATGGCATCCACATCACCCGCCTTCGCGGCACGCAGCAACGGCGTCGTCCCAACCGTCAGCAGCAGGTCCGCGCCACGGTCGGCACCGATCTGGCGAAACGGCGGGAACAGTTTCAGCTGCGCATTCGGATTGGCGCCGGCCTTGAGGAGCAGACCGATCATGGTCAGGCTGCTGGTCGCATCCAGGGTGGGATGATCGGGCCGGCCGCCATAGGGCAGGCTGTTGAGGTCGACGGCGGCGTAGAGCGGGGTGCGGCCCCACCAGTCCCAGTGATTGGGATCGGCGCCCGCCTTCATCAGATAGACGGCGACGTCGAAATGGAAATTCTCGGTTGCGATCAGCAGCGGCGAGATGCCTTCCGGATCGCTCAGATTCGGATTCGCCTTGGCTCTGATCAGGGTCTGGACGCAGTCCAGGCATCCCTGCCGCGCTGCGTAAAGCAGCGGGGTGAGCCCGCCGGGCCGCCGCCACTGGATACGCGGCTCGGCGCTCACCTGGTGCAGGTCATGATCGATCGAAGTCCGTGCGTTCGCGTCGGCGTGATGGCTCAGCAGCTCCCGCACCATCTCCGGTTGGCCCTCGGCCGCCGCGAAATGCAGCGCCGTCTGCCCGGCCGCCTTTTCGGTCGCGTCCACCTGGGCGCCATGGTGCAGCAGCACCTCGGCGGCCTTCACGTTGTTCGTGTGCGCGATGACCATCAGCGGCGTCTGCCCGTCGGCATCGGTGGCGTTCGGGTCCGCGCCGGCTTTGAGCAGCAGCTCGATGACGCCCGGATCACCGGTCACCGCGGCCTGCGCCAGCGGCGTCGCGCCGTAGTGATTGGCGGCCTTGGCATCCGCGTGTGCTTTGAGCAGGTGCGCGACGAGCACGCGGTCGTCGCGATGCGCGGCCCACAGCAGCGCGGTCGAGCCATCGTCGGACGCCGCATTGACGTCGACACCGCTGTCGATCGCCGCCAGCGCGAGCTGCGTCTGCCCGCCTTGGGCAAGTTCGACGAGAGAAGGGCTGCCCGCGGCACCGAGTGCCGGGCCTGCAAGCGCCGCCAACGCCAGACCGAACCACGGTTTCATTGTTCAGATCTCCGCGATTTCGCCGGTGCTGTCACCGAACTTGTCCTGCTGGATGCCGGACCGGCGCAACATCGTAAGCAGCACGTTCGCAAGCGGAGTGTGCTCCGGATAGCGCAGGTGCTGGCCTCCCTTGAGCTTGCCGCACGCTCCGCCGACGATTGCCGTCGGCAGCGGATACTGATCGTGCGCGTTGCTGTTGCTCATGTTGCTGCCGTACAGGATCATCGAGTGATCGTACAGCGAGCCATCGCCATCGGGCGTGGCCGCCAGGCGCTTGAGGAACGCGGCCAGCTTCTGGGTGTGATAGGCCTGGATCTTGATCAGCTTCTCGATCTTCGTCGGATCGCCCTGGTGGTGCGAGATCGGATGGAAGGCATCCGGCACACCGATGAACGGATAGGTCATGCTGCTTACTTCGTGCGCCATCGTCATGGTCGCGATATGCGTCAGGTTCGCCTGGAAGGCCAGCGCGATCATGTCGAACATCAGCGCCTGCTGCTCCGGAAACTGCTCGGGAATTCCCAGCGGCACGTCCGGCAGCTTCAGATGCGAGAGATCCTGGCTCTCCATCTTCTGCACGCGCCGCTCGACTTCACGCACGCTGTCCAGGTAGTCGCCGAGCACGGCGCGATCGGCGGGCCCCAGATCCTGGCGCATCGACGCGGCGTCCTCGGCCACCATGTCCAGCACGCTGTTATAGCGCTTGCCGAGCGCGGCGCGTTCGGCGGGCGTGTCGCCACGGCCAAAGAGCCGCTGAAAGAGGTTGCGCGGGTTGTACTCCATCGGCAGCGGCGTGGTCGGGGTACGGAATGAAATCGTGCCGGAGAAGCTGCAGCCGTAGGCGCGATCGCAGACGCCGCCACCGCCATCCTGTTCGGTGGCCACCTCCAGCGACGGCAGCGGCGTGTCCTGTCCCAGATGCTGGGCGGCAATCTGATCGACGGTGACGCCACCGACCGGATCCTGACTCTCCTTCGGATGTACGCAGGACAGCCAGGTGCCCGGCACGATCGCGTGGACGGCGGCACTTTCGGCCGGCCGGTTGCCCAGATTGCTGATCACGACCAGCTCTTTCTGGTACGGCCCGAGCGATTCCAGAATCGGGGACAGCTTGAAGTCGCGACCGACGCCGCTCGGTGTCCACTTGTCCATGATCGCGCCGTGCGGGAAATAGATGAAGGCGAGCTTCATTTTCGGCGCCGCCGCAGTCTGGGCCAGCGCGACTGCCGCCGGCAGCATCGCATCGAGGAGCGGCAACGCGATCGCCGCGCCGACGCCCCGCAGGACGGTGCGGCGCGACAGGTGTTTCTTCGTGAGAAATATCATGTCAGATCCTCAAACGCATTCAGTGCGGTACGACCACCTGGGTCACCTTCACGTCCGGCTGACCAGCGGTCGGGGCAGCAGGCATCTCCTTCATCTGGAAGGCCGGGCTCGCGACGATGCCGAGCAGGATGGCGGAGAAGTGATCGTGGTCGGCGGCCGCCTCGCGCACGATCCGTCTCGCGGTCGGCATGTCATGGTAGTCCAGCGTGCGGCCGAGGGCGTAAGCCATGAGGTTGCGCGTCAGCGTCTGCACGAACTGCTGAGGGTGGGCCAGAAGCGCCTTGCGCAGATCATCCGGGCCGCTCACCGCAGTGCCATCGGCCATCCGGCCCGAAGCGTCGATGACCGTGCCGGTGTCATAGTCCTTGGCACGCCATTGCCCCACGGCATCGAAGTTCTCCAGCGACAGGCCCATCGGATCCATGATGCCGTGGCAGGCGTTGCAGGAGGGTTGGGCGCGATGCTTTTCCATGCGCTCGCGCACGGTGAGCGGCTTGGCTCCCGGCACGTTCTCGACGAGTGCGGGAATGGCTGGCGGCGGCGCATGCGGAGGGGTACCGGTGACCGCTTCGAGTACCCACGCGCCGCGCAGCACCGGCGCCGTCCGGTTGGCGTAGGAGGTGCCCATGAGGATCGCGCCTTTACCCAGCAGTCCCCAGCGCCGTGAATCGGCGAGCTGGACCTGCCGGAAATCGCTGCCCAGTACGTTCGGTACCCCGTAATGCAGGGCCAGGCGGGCATTGACGAAAGTGTAGTTCGCCGTCAGCAGTTCCACGACATCGTGGTCCTGAAGCAGCACGCTGCCGAGGAACAGCTCCATCTCCTTCTTGAAGGCTGCGCGCAGATCCTCATCGAAGGCCGGGTAGGCGGCCTGATCAGGATTGATCCGGTCCATATCGTCCACCTTCAGCCACTGGAAGGCGAAGTTGGTTACCAGGGATCCGGCACGCGGATCGGCCAGCATGCGCTTGACCTGTGCTGACAATTCCTGCGGTTCGTGCAGCTGATTGGCAACGGCGAGATTCAGCAGCTGCTCGTCCGGGCCCTCGCTCCACATGAAGAAGGAGAGGCGCGAGGCCAGCTCGAGGTCGCTGATCCGGTAACTGGTGCCCGGTTGCGCGTTCTGCGGCGTGCGCTCCATCCGAAACAGGAATTTCGGGCTGGACAGGACCGCGACCAGCGCGTTCTCGATGCCCGCATCGAAGCTTGCGCCCTCGCGACCTTCCCGGTAGAAGCGCAACGCGGGGGCCATATCGGCATCCGTCACCGGTCGCCGGAAGGCGACCCGCTCGAGGCTGCCGATGATCTGCCGGGCGCAGGGCAGCTCCTCGCTCTCGTTGGCCGGATGACACACGAATATCCTGCGGCGGCTGGGCGTGTCGCTGACGCCGGTGGCATCGAACGGGCCGGTAATCTGCAGTCCCGACGCGCGCTCGGTGCGGCCCGCGGCGGTAGCCGGATCCAGCGGTTCGAGCCAGTCATCGGACTCGGGCACGCCGTGCTCCACGAAAGCGAGCGCAATGTCGTGTGGGCCGGCGGTCACGTGAATCCGGGTGAGCAGGTTGGCTCTGCGGGGCTCCTTGCCGCCCGCGGCGGCGCCGGTGTTCTGCGCCGGGGCCGCGCTCTTCGTCTGCGCCATCGCGACCGCCGGCCTGCCATCGATCAGGATCAGTGGCCTGGCGCCGGCCGCGCCCGGGAAGCCGCCGGGGCCGCGCGGGCCGGCGCCCAGATCGAAGTCGTAGTCGCCGTCGGCCGGAAAGTCGTGGTGCACCAGCAAGCCGTGGGTCCCGAGCGGCAGGCCATCGATATGCGCGGCCTGGCTCTCACGCGGTGCGCGCAGGATCGTGATGCTCCGGTGTGCCTCGGCATTGCCCATCGCGAGGGTCGCGACACTGGTCGCGGCCGAAATGTACTGGTCCAGGAAGGTCGGCGAGACCTTCAGGACATTGGCGATGTCATCGAAACCATCGCTCATCGTGTCCTTGGGTAACAGGGAACCCACGTCCACCGTGACCCCGAGCAGTTCCTGCACGGAACGGGCGTACTCGGTGCGGTTCAGACGGTGCAGGGTCACATAGCCCGGATCCGGATGGGCGGCGTCGGCGGCATCGAGTTTGGTTTCGAGGAACGACACGAATGAGTCGATGTTCGCCTGCGGCGGCTGCTTCTCTCCCGGGGGGGGCATGAGCCGCCCTTGAAGCTTGGTCACCGCCTCCTCCCAGACCTTGCCCTCCTGGGCGATGTCCTCGGGCTGCATCACATCGAATGCCACGCTGCCCGCCCAGTCGGTCGAGTTATGGCATTTGACGCAGTAGTCGTTGAGCATCGTCCATTTCTGGTGGGCCGCGGCATCGACGACCGACGGCGTGGTGGCCGCGGCGGCGGCGGATACCGTCACCGCCATGCTCAGACCGAGCGCTGCTGCAAGTCTCATCATCGCTAGACGACCTCCTTACCCAGGTAGTCGGTGACGTGTCCGTACAGTCCCTGGTAAGCATTGCGGATGAACTGCTGTGGGTCGCCCCATTTGGCGTCATAGTCGGCACTCGGCTTGGCGGCAATGATTTCGCCGGCCGACATGCCCTTGCGCATGAGCCCCCACACCTTGAGCTGCATCGCCGCCAGCATGTCGTGCTCGGCCTGCAGGTCGGCCCGGGTCTGCACCGGTCCGGTGCCGGGAATGATGCGGGTCTGCTCGTTGCTCATGTCGAGCAGCTTGCGCGCCGCATCTTTCATGCCGCCGATCCAGCCGCCCGTGCAGTAGTCGAGGACCGGGTAACGGCCCACGCTCAGCACGCCCCCCGCCACCAACACGTTCTGACCCCGCAGATAAATGTAAATATCACCGTCCGTGTGTGCCTGACCCAACCAGCCATACTCGACGACTTCATTGCCGAAGTTGATCTGATTCGACTTGTAATAAAATGTATCAGTCGGCAACGCCTGCGGCGGTCGCGCCGGATAGGTGCGGTTTTCCCACTCCTCGATGATCTCGGTGCCGAGCCATAGACGCGTGTTCTCGTGAGCGATGATCTGCGCTCCCGCCTTCCGCAATGCGTCGTTGCCGCCCGTATGGTCCCAGTGCCAATGGGTGTTGAACACGGTGCGGATATTATGACCGCCAGGTAGCGCGGCCAGGGTTTTCAGCAGCTCCGGCGAATGCTCAGCCAAGCCGCTGTCGATCACCAGCAGTCCGTCCGCAGAACTCAGCGCCACCACATTTCCGCCCAGTCCCGACAGCAACGCCACATTGGCGCTGAGCGGACTGAGCGTGGCGACGGCAGTCGCGGAATTGCCCGCAAGAGCGCGACGGGCGATCAGCCCGCCCACTGCCTGGGTGGCCACGACGCCTGCCAGCTGCTTGAGGATCTGTCTGCGAACGAGCATGTCTTGCTTGGTTTCCCGAAATTGAAGGCGCGTCACTCCCGCCTAGTTTATACGAGGTAGCACACGCCTCGTTAAGTGGCAACGCGCCCGTCTCGGAAGGCACTCCGGGCGCCACGGACTTCGGGATGGGCGGTGCAAATCGCGCTGAAGCCGGGTCCGGATGGAAGCCAGCGGTGTCATCCTTTTCTAAGTTGAGATATCAACCGGGATCAACTCTTGTTCCCGCGACAACTCTATTGACAGTAACAAAGTGTCTCGCGATCCTACGGTCGTCCTTAAGAGGGGGGACCAATAATGAAAGACACGCGTGTCTCGCTGCGTGCGGCCTTGGCGTTTGCCGGCACGTTGTTGATTTCCGTCTCAGCGGCAACGGTCCGTGCCGATGACGCCACGGCCAACGGCCCCACCGACACGCAGCCTGCGACGAGCACGGGCGATCAGGACAGCGGCGCGCTGACGGAGGTGACCGTCACCGCCACCCATGTCAGCCTCGGCGTCAACCACGTGCCGATCACCATGACGGCTGTCACACAGTCGGACCTGGACCAGAGGGGCATTACCGACGCGTCGTCGCTGGCCGCCGCCGTACCGGGACTGCAGACGGGCAACGGTATTGCCGGCAGGCAGACCTTCACCATCCGCGGCATCGGATCCACGGTGGGTGCCGCGACCACCGGTGTGTATCTCGACGATACTCCGCTTACCCAGTACCAGGGCGGCGGCGTGGACCAGAGCAATGGCGCGCCAGTCCCCGAATTCTTCGATCTGCAGCGCGTGGAGGTGCTGGAGGGTCCGCAGGGCACCCTCTACGGTGGCTCCTCGGAAGGCGGCACGGTCCGCTTCATCACGCCTACGCCGAGCCTCACGACGTATTCGGCCAACGCGCGCGCCCAGGTCGAAGACACCAAGTACGGCGACTCCGGTTACCTCTACGGCGCTGCCGGTGGCGGTCCGATCATCGAGAATACCCTGGGCTTTCGCGCCAGCATCGTGGAACACCGGACCGGCGGCTGGCTCGACGTCTATAACCCCTATTCGACCGGCGTGGCGGCGGACGCGGATATCGCTCCGAACGACAATTGGGACGATGAGTTTGCCGCGCGCCTCTCGGTGCTGTGGCAGATCGCGGAGAATTCGACTCTGCAGTTCAACTACTATCACCACGAGAACTATCTGAACGCAACGCTGGCGGGGCCGACGGAGCCGCTGGGCTCCGAGGCGTTCACGACACCCGAGCTATGCTTCAACACTGCTGCGGCGAAGATCGGTGGTGGCGCGCCGCCCAAGGTGCACTGTCCGGCGGCCGGAGCAGCACTTCCCGCAGGGGTCTATGAGCAGCCCGCACAGACGACCGGGCCCTGGCCCTTCCTGAACGGTACCGATGCCGTGATCGTGGGGAACGCCTACCTCAACTACCCGGGGTCGAGCCAGCTCACCAAGATGCAGGTGCCGGCGATGACCTTCACGCAGGACTTCGGTCGGATCAGCTTCAAATCGATCAGCTCGTACGTCCGGGATGATACCGAAGCCTATTACATCGATCGCAACGTGGGCGGGCGGGGACTCGGCGTTACCCAGTACCCGGGGACCGCTGACTATCCTCTGGATCCGGGCGATCCGGATTACACCGGCGTTTCCGCGGCCGACAACACCGGCAACACCGTATCCCAGGAGTTTCGGGTAACCGATCCGGGTTCGGACAACAGCCGCTGGAGCTGGGTCGGCGGCCTGTACTACTCGCGTTCCCGCCTGAGCACGGCCTACAACCTGTTCACCCCGACAAACCAGACGACCGAATTCCTCTACGGCATCAGTTCGTACGAATATTTCGGGATTCCCGACCAGCCCAACGACCGCACCGGCACCTACCGTCTGCATGTCACCAATACCGAGGAAGCCGCTTACGGCAACGTCAATTTCAAGGTGACCGACAAGCTGAAACTGACCGGTGGCGTGCGCGTCTCGAGCATCGAGCAGAATTTCTATCAGCTCAATTTCGGTCAGGAGAGCTCGGATCTGGCCTCGAGTCCGCTCGCCCAGGCATCCGGTTCAGTGCACAACGTGCCGGTGGCACCGCTCGCCAACGCGCAATACAACTTCACGCCGGATGACATGGTATTTGCCTCCGGAGCCAAGGGCTTCCGCTCCGGCGGCGTGAACATCCCGCTCAATGCGTTCGCCTGCGCCGCCCCCTTGGAGCTCTACGGACTCACGGTTGCCGACATTCCCAAGACCTACGGCCCCGATGAAGTGTGGAGCTATGAGCTGGGTTCCAAGATGCGCATGCTCGACCAGCGCATGCAGTTCAATCTCTCGGCTTTCTGGATCAATTGGACCGGCATCCAGGCCGCGATTCCGACTCCCCCGGGATGCAATACCGGCTGGACGGAGAACGGCGGCAAGGCGATCAGCCGCGGTATCGACCTGCAGCTGGAGTACCGGCCCATCGATTCGTTCGATATCGACCTGAAGGCCGAATACGACGATGCCTACTATGCGCAGGCCATCGATGGACCTACACCCCTGAGCGGCGCGCCGGCGACCGTCGTCATCCAGGACGGAGAGAAATTCAACATCCCGAGCTTCACGGGCGTGCTCGGTACCCAGTACAACTTCCACTTGTTCGGACTCAGTAACTTCATCCGGTCCGACTGGCAGTACCAGGGAGCGTACAAGGCCGGCACCCCCTATCCCTTGAGCGGGTTCACGCCCTACCTCAATTACCCCGCCTGGTTTCTGCTCAACCTGCGCGCCGGGATGAACTTCGGCTGGGGCGGCGTGCAGCTCTATGCCAACAACGCCCTGAACCGTCAGGCGTGGAACAATCCGCAGAACGCGCTGGGCCAGAGTGCCTTCGGTAACTCCGGGTGTTCGCTGAGCGGCGGCCCTAATTGCTCGACCTTCACGGTCTTCTCACCGTTCGTCTCCGCGACCGTACCGGTGCCGCGGGTGGTGGGTATCCAGGTTGACTACACGTTCAAGTGACGACCGGTGGTATTCGCAACTAACCGAAGTGGGCGGCGTCGATTTCCACCAGCAGCTCGCGCCGGCACACGTCCGCACCGAGCACGATGACGCTGGCCTGCGCCGGCAGCTGCGCGCGCAGATAACGGGTCACGAGGCCCGCCGCGGCGGCATCGCGCAGATACACCTTGAACAAGGTCCCGCGACCCGACTGCGTGATTGCACCGCCGCTGGCCTGGCGCACGCTTGCGAGGTTGCGCAGGATCTCATCCAGCTGCGCGGGCAGATCGTCCGCGTGGTGCGAAGCGTGGCCCAGGACGCTCGCGGTGCCGGAAATCAACAGGCCGCCGCTGAGCAGCATGGCGCGCGAAAAGTTCGGCGGCGACGGGCCGTACTGGCGCGGGTAGTGAAAGGCGCTGACCTGTCGCGGGTTCTCGATGGCGCGGCCCGGCTCGCTGCCGGCGAGCCAGTAGACCTGCAGCACGCCGCTGTCGTCCTGGCGTCCGATCGCCGTCGCCGCCGGCCATGAGGCGGCCGCCAGCTGCGCGAAGCCGGCCGCACGGCCGGCGCAGAAGCGCTTGTAGCGCTCGGCGTCGCCGGAACCGCCGTTGATGTTCGAGAAATAGTTGTACATGCGCAGCAGGTGCGGATGCGTGCCGTGCGCGGTGAAGCGGCTGATCGCCGCGTACGCGGCCTCGGCCGCCCCGACCAGCCCGCCGGCCGCGCGTTCGTCGATTTCGACCTTGCCAGCCAGGAAGCTGCCGCCGCTGGCGAAGTGCACGATGCCGTCACAACCGCTCGTGACGCGGCCATCGGTATGCCACAGCTCGGTGGTCCCGGCACCCAAGAGCGCCGGCAGATCCAGATGCACGGCGAGACCCGGGTACTCCGCAGCAACCGCCCGCGCCGGACGCTGGGTACCGAAGCTGATGGCGCACAGCACCGTCGGTGGCAGCAACTCCTCGGCACCGAGGCGTCGGTACTCCATGCGCGCGGCGCCACCGGCCAGTGAGCTGCTCGCGATCCGGGGGCTGTTCAAACCAGATCCTCGCCGTCGAAGACCTCGCCGACCTGCCGGCGGCGGTTGCGCTGGTTGCGCAACGAACGGCGCCACAGGCTCGCCCAGGTCCACAGGTAGATCAGTTTGAACACCTGCAGGCGCCACCACACCCGCGGGCTGTCGAAGACATCACCGGCGAGCATCGACACCATCGCCCGCTCCACCTTCAGGACGTCGCGCGGGTGCGCGAACATCCGCGCCATCGCCGGGGTCGTGAAGCGGCAGATGAACCACGACAGCTGCGCGAGTCCGCCCCCGACGAAGCGCGCATAGCCGCGCTGCAGCGCGGCCTCCCGCTGCGGTTGCGCGAGGCTCGCGGCCACCACTTCCGCGGCCCGCTCGGCGCTGTTCATGGCGAGGTACACGCCGCTCGAGAAGATCGGATCCAGGAAGGCGTAGGCGTCGCCCACCATGATCCAGCGCGGGCCGCTCATGCGGCTGCAGACGTAGGAGTAGTTCCCGGTCGCATGCATGTGGCCGATGATGCTCGCGCCCTGGATGCGCTCGCGCACGCCCGGGATGCGCTGCAGCGTGGTGATGAGAAAATCCGCGTTACTGCTGCCGCGGCGCTCGCGCAGGTATTCGGGATAGCAGACCGCGCCGATGCTGGTGCAGTCACCCGGCAGGGGGATGACCCAGACCCAGCCGGCCGGAAAGCGATAGATGCTGATGTTGCCGGCGTCCTCGCCGGGGCGGCGCTGAACGCCTGAGAAATGCGCGAACAGCGCCGCGCTCTGGTGAAGTTGATGCTTGCGTTTGAGCCCCATCGCCGTGCCCAGAAGCGTACTGCGGCCCGTGGCATCCACGACATAATCCACCCGCAGCTGCGATTCGGTCCCATCCGCGGCGCGCAGGCGCGCACTTGCAGCGTCCGGGGCGAAATCGATCCCGAGGACTTCGGTCTCCTGGTGCGTCTCGGCGCCGCAGGCGGCGGCGTGCTTGAACAGCAGTTCATCGAGTTCGTCGCGGCGCACCTGTACGGCAAAGCCTGTGCCCGGGTTCAGGGTATGGGTGAAACGGAACACGCTGTAGCCGCGGGCATTGGGGGAGGGGAAGTCCGCCCCGAGCTTGCGACAGCCGATGGCCATCACCTGGTCGAAGACCCCGAGGCGCTGGAATATCGGCATATTCATCGGTAACAGCGATTCGCCGATGTGGAAGCGCGGATGGCGGCCCTTCTCCACCAGGGTCACGCGCAGTCCCTTGCGTGCCAGCAGGGCCGCCACGGTGGAACCGCCCGGTCCGCCACCCACGACCAGAACGTGCGCACGATCAACGTCTTGTGACAAGAACTCCCTCCCGGCCGCCATGTTAGGATTTGCATGACTGCCCGGCTGCAAAAGACGGGCTGCCACATTTTATCTTGCGATTGATCATGCCTGCCATACAGACCACCGCCGAAACCGAACTCGCCGAACTCATCATCGCCGCCGTCAATCTCGAGGGGGTGCGGCCGGCCGATATTGATCCGGAGGCGGCGTTGTTCGGGGCCGGCCTGGGCCTGGATTCGATCGACGCTCTGGAAATCGCGCTCGAGGTCTCCCGGCAACATGGTCTGCAACTGCGTTCGGATGACGCGGACAACCGGCGTATTTTCGCCTCCCTGCGCTCGCTGGCGGCCTATATCCAGCAGCATAGCCCCAAGCCCAGCCCGCAGCGCGGTGACCAGCCCCCCGTGACCGGCTGATGCTGTCGCCGGCCGTCACCGCGTACTCGGTGGTCTGCGCAACGGGATATGGACAGGCAGTGCTCCTGGACGCGCTCAGGGAGCGTCGCGAGTCCCTGAGCGTCAACGACTTCACCGCAGAACCGCTCCCCACCTGGATCGGCCGGGTCCCGGGGCTGGAGGATCCACGCTGGCAACTGCCCCTGGCGCTGGCGCCGTGGGACTGCCGCAACAACCGGCTGGCCTGGGCCGGACTCAATACCGATGGCTTTGCGGCCGCGGTGGCGGCAGCGCGCGAACGCCACGGTGCCCAACGGGTGGCCCTGGTGATGGGCACATCGACCGCGGCGATCGATGCCACCGAGTCGGTCTACCGGCTGCAGGACGCTCCAGGCGGGATTCCGCCCCTGCTGCTGCAACCCGAGCTGCATACACCCCATTCCCTGGGCGCTTTCGTGCAGCGCGCCCTGGGCCTCGAAGGTCCGGCCTTCACGATTGCCACGGCCTGCTCCTCGAGCGCCAAGGTCTTCTGCCAGGCCGAACGGCTGCTGCGGGTGGGAGTGTGCGATGCCGTGGTCGTGGGCGGGGTGGATACGCTGTGCAAGAGCGTCCTGTATGGATTCGCCTCCCTCGAGCTCCTGTCCGCCGAACCGTGCCGGCCCTTTGCGGTGGATCGACGCGGGCTGAACATCGGCGAGGCGGCCGGGTTCGCGCTGCTGGAGCGTGCCGGTGCGCCGCTCAAGCTGATGGGTTATGGCGAGAGCAGCGACGCCCACCACATGTCGGCGCCGCATCCCGAAGGCCTTGGAGCCCGCCTCGCCATGGAGCAGGCGTTGTCACGCGCCGGGCGCGCGCCCGAAGACATCCAGTACATCAATCTGCACGGTACCGCGACGCCCAAGAACGACGCGGTCGAGGCGGCCCTCGTCGCGCGGATGTTTCCGGCGGCGACCCGCGCGAGCTCGACGAAGGGGTGGACCGGACACACCCTGGGGGCCGCGGGCTGCCTCGAAGCCATCGTCACCCTGCTGGCACTGCGCACGGGTCTGGTTCCGGGAATCCTCAACACCACACGGCTGGATGAGGAATGTGGCCCGCAGATCCGGATCGAGAACAGCACGGCAGACATCCGCCTGGCGATGAGCAACTCCTTCGGCTTCGGGGGCAGCAACTGCGTCCTGCTGTTCGGACGCGAAGCGGCATGAGCAGCTGGTTTGAAGTCGGCGTCGCGGGGCTTGCCGTCTGGAATCCCCGGCAGCCGTCGCGGCCGCAGCCCGCGCTGCTGCCGCCGAACGAGCGCCGTCGGGCTCCGGAGACGGTGGCGATCGCGCTGGAAGTGGCGCAAGCGGCCTGCGAGCGTGCCGGTCGGGACCCGGCGCAATTGCCGACTGTTTTCGCGTCCACCTACGGCGATCAGTCGATCACGGACTACATGTGCGCAACGCTTGCCAAGGCGCCCGCGACGCTCTCGCCGACCCGCTTTCATAACTCCGTGCACAATGCAGCCGCCGGTTATTGGAGCATCGCCACGGGCTGCAGGCAGTCCTACTGCGCACTCGGTGCAGGACCGTTCACCTTTGCCGCAGGCCTGTTCGCGGCGGCGTTGCAGGTGATGGCGGATGCGACCGATGTGCTGTACGTGGCATATGACATCGAGTCGCGCGGTCCGCTTCACGACTCACTGCAATGCTGCGGCGTGCTGGGACTGGCGCTGGTGCTGTCGCAGGTCGGATCAGACGATGCGACGGATACCCGGCTGCGCCTGTCGGTATCTCCTGAAGGGCCGGCTCAGCCAACAGCCGTCGCGCCCGGCAACCCCATGCGCGTCTGCCTGCCATTGCTCGAGGCGCTCGAGCAGGGCTCAGCGGTGCAGCTGAGTCTGCGCCTGGGACCGCAGTCCTGGCTGCACCTGGCTACTTCGCAAAGATCGCATTGAGTTCCTTGCCCGATGCGGCGCGCTGCGTGAACCCAAAGGTTCCCTTGACCTGAACCTCCTGCGCTGCCTGCAGCAGCGCGCCATAGGCGGCCCGGGCCAGCGCGCCGCCCAGACTGATCCGCGTGACTCCCAGTTCCGCCAGGTCCGCGACGCTCAGCGACATGCCCGTGATGCCCGCGAGCACGTTCAGGGGCCGATCGATTGAGCTCACGATCTGGCGGATGTCCTCCCGGGACTGGACGCCGGGGGCGAACAGCACATCGGCGCCAGCATCCTGGTAGGCCTGCAGGCGCCGGATGGTGTCCTTGAGGTCAGCCTGACCGTAGAGATAGTTCTCGGCGCGCGCCGTCAGCATGAATTTGCAGCCCAGGGACTTCACGGCCGCCGCCGCCTGGCGGATGCGCTCGGCGGCGAACTCCAGCGGATAGACCGGATTGCCTCCCGAGTCCATCGCGTCCTCGATCGAGCCGCCGACGATGCCGGTCTTCGCCGCCTGCAGCAGCGTCACCGCCACGTCCTCAGGGTCATTGCCGAAACCGTTCTGCAGGTCCGCGCTCACCGGGAGCGAGGTGGACTGGCAGACCGCGGCGAGGTGCGTCAGCAGGCTGCTCTTGCTGATGGCGAGATCGCTCTTCGCCTGCGAAAAGGCAAATCCTGCGCTCGAGGAGGCCAGTGCTTTGAATCCCAGGTGCTCGAGCAACCGCGCCGATCCCTGGTCCCAGAAATTCGCGATCACGAAGCACGCGCCGGAATCATGCAGCCGCTGGAACGCCTCGGCCTTCTCGTTCTGACTGATCATGTCGGGCAGTTTCCGGAATGGACGAGGATCGCAGCTTACGCTAGAACGGGTACCCATGAGCAAAAGCACTGCCGCACTGCTGGTCGATACCCTCGAGCGCGCCGGTGTCAAACGCATCTACGGCGTGGTCGGGGATTCACTCAACGGCATCACTGATGCACTGCGGGCGACCGGCGAGATCGAGTGGGTGCACATGCGGCACGAGGAGAGCGCAGGGTTCGCCGCCGGCGCGGAGGCCCACCTGACCGGTGAGCTCGCGGTGTGTGCCGGCAGCTGCGGGCCGGGCAACCTGCACCTCATCAATGGCCTCTTCGACTGTCACCGCTCCGGCGTGCCGGTGCTCGCGATCGCTGCGCACATACCGAGCACCGAAATCGGCATCGATTATTTCCAGGCGACCCATCCGGAGAAGCTGTTCGAGGAATGCAGTCATTACGTCGAGCTGGTATCGAGCCCCGCCCAGTTGCTGCAGGTCCTGACGCGGGCCATTCGCGTCGCCGTGGCGAAGCGCGGCGTTGCGGTGGTCGTGATCCCGGGGGATGTCGCCCTCAGGCCCGCGGTGGGCAAGGCGCCGCAATGGGTGCTTCCGGCCGCGCCGGTGTTGCGTCCGGCGGACACCGAAGTGACCCGGCTCGCGACCCTTCTCAACGACGCTTCGCGGGTGACGCTGCTGTGCGGGGCCGGCTGTGCCGGCGCCCATGCGCAGGTGATCGAGGTCGCCGGCAGGCTCAAGGCGCCGATCGTGCATGCGCTGCGTGGCAAGGAGCACATCGAGCACGAGAATCCCTACGATGTCGGTATGACCGGCTTCGTCGGCTTCGCCTCCGGGTACGAGGCGATGAAGAGCTGCGATACGCTCCTCATGCTGGGGACCGACTTTCCCTACCGCCCCTTCTATCCGGAAAATGCCCGGGTCGTGCAGATCGACGTGCGCCCCGAAGCGCTCGGCAACCGCTGCCCGCTCGAGCTCGGCGTACTGGGCGGCGTCAGGGAAACCCTGGAGATGCTGCTGCCGGCGCTCAAGGACAAGACCGACACGCGCCACCTCGATGCGGCGCTCGCGGACTACCGGCAATCCCGCAAGGATCTCGACGCGCTCGCGGAGAGCGGCCCGGACTCGGGCGTCATCCATCCGCAGTACCTGACACGGCTGGTGAGCGAACTCGCATCCGATGATGCCATCTTCACCTGCGATGTCGGTACGCCGGTGGTGTGGGCCGCGCGCTATCTGAAGTTGAACGGCCGGCGGCGCCTGGTCGGCTCCTTCAACCATGGCTCGATGGCGAACGCCATGCTGCAGGCGATCGGTGCGCAGTCGGCCTTTCCGCGACGCCAGGTGATCTCACTGTCCGGCGACGGCGGCTTTACCATGATGATGGGTGAGTTCAACACGCTCGTGCAGCAGGGATTGCCGGTCAAGGTGGTGGTGCTCAACAACGGCACGCTCGGTTTCGTGGAGATCGAGATGAAGGCGAACGGGTTCCTGCCGACCGGCGTCGATCTGAAGAATCCGAATTTCGCACTCATGGCCGAGGCCATGGGCATCAGGGGCATCAGGGTCGAGAAGCCCCAGGACCTGAAGGCGGCCCTGGCCGCGGCGTTCAGCCACGATGGGCCGGCGCTCGTCGATGTCGTCAGCGCCCGTCAGGAACTGGTGCTGCCGCCGAAGACGACGCTCGGGGAAGTCTTCCACTTCGGCATGTTCACCATGAAGGCCGTCCTCGACGGGCGCGGCCGCGAGCTGATCGATCTGGCGCGAACCAATCTGCGCCGCTGACTTCAGTCGCGCGCCGGTTGCCTGCGGGTCAGGTTTCCGATGTGCTCGACGCGCCGGAATCGCAGCGCCGACCAGTCCGGATCGATCGCGACCATGCGCACGGTATCGAAGCCGGCCGCGCGCAACGTCACCCAGCCGGAGTCGCGGTTGAATTCACACTTATATTTCCTGGAAGTGCCTTTCGGATAGGCCATCCACAGCACCGCATCTCCGGCACACGCGGCCGCGAGTTGCTTGCTGACAGCGTCGAGTTCCGCCTGCGTGATCGCGAACGCAAGTGCGAAAGTGCTGGTTCCGGCGACCGAGCGTTTGACCGTCACGCCTTTGAGCGCCGCCAATTCAGGTTCGAACGACGCCGGCGCATTCAACACGTGGATCGTGGTCTGATCCTTCAGATTCAGCTTCTTGAACAATGCCGACATGGGTGCTCCTTGGCGAGGCCTCACAGCAGGGCAAGTGTCATGAACACGCTGTTCGGGTCGTCGTGGTAGTCACCGAAGGGTCCGCAGAAGGTGAAGCCGGCACTGGCGTACAGCGAGTGCGCCGGCCGGAACGCTCCCATCGAGCCGGTCTCGAGGCTCAGGCGTCGATAGCCACGCATGCGCGCGACCGCGATGATGTGTTCGAGGACGGCGCGACCGGCACCCCGGCGCCGCGCTGCCGCCGGCGTGCGCATGGATTTGATTTCGCCGTGGCGGGGATCGAGCTCCTGCAGCGCGCCGCAGCCGGCCAGTTCGGTACCGTCCCAAACCGTCCAGAAGGTGATCGCAGGAGTGCGCAGCCGTTCGAGATCCAGGGCGTGCACGCTCTCGGGAGGCGAGAGCGCGTGCATGCTCTGCAGGTGTTCGTTCAGCAGCGCATGAATCTGCGCACCGGTGAGGTCATCTACTTCGATACGCAGCGACGTCATTTCACCTGGCTTCACTTGCGACGGATGATCGCCAGCCGGCCGGTCGCGAGCGGGGTCCCGGCGTGGGCGGCGGTAAACAGATACTGCCAGCTGCTGCGATCCTCGAGCAGCAGTTCGGCGTGAATCTGCAGTTCACCCTCGAGATCATCGACGCGGTCCCGGGCCAGGCTTACATCGCGCAGCGCCACCAGGTAGCCGGGTGCGGCAACGGCGCCCGCGGCGCGGGCGACCAGGCCGCCATGCAGTGCGGCGGCCTGCGCGCCGTATTCGCACAGGTGCACGGCGCGCAACTGGCCGTTGCTGCGCAGCGGGTGATCTTCGCGACGATGGCTGGTCGCACCGGCATCGAGGTGCGTCGCGTCCCATTGCAGCACCCGGTCCAGCAGGGACATCGGCCCCTGGTGCGGGATCAGCCCCGCGATTTCGGCACGCCCGATCCCGCTCATCGTTTGCGCCCGATCAGCAGCTGCGACAGCAGGAAGTTGCCGGCCACGCCCAGCACCACCGTGATCCCGATCGAGCGCAGCACCGGCAGCGTGGAACTGCCAAGGACGGCGAACACGACGCAGGCGGCAGTCGCGCAGATCGTGACTGCGTGCAGGGCGCGCCGGTGCGCCGCCGGATCGGCACTCGCCCGTTCGAGAAACAGGCCGTAATCGAGCCCCAGCCCGGCAGCGAGGACCAGGGCGATGAGGTGGAACAGGTTCAGTGCGATGCCGGCGGCGTGCAGGATCGCGAGCGTCGACAAGGTTGAGAGGGCCATGGGCGTGACGACGTGCACCATGCGCCGCAGGGAGCGACAGGTCACGGCCACGACCACGACCAGCAGGACGAAGGCGGCCGCCATGCTTGCGAGAATGCGTTGCCGCTGATTCGCCACCAGGTCCTCGGCGGCCACTTTGAGATTCAGCAGCTGCAGGGTGCCGTTCGAGCCGGCCGCGAGCGCCGCCAGTTTGTCCGGTTGCCGCACCTCGGTGAAGGTGACGAGCCCGGTCCAGCCGCCCTCGCGTTGCTGCAGCAGGGCGCCCACGGTCAGGGCCAGCGGCGTGCCGGCAACGGTGTCCACCGACAACGGTGGCAGGGTGCGGGCTTTTTCGACGTCGGCCAGAAAGGGCGCGAACAGATCGGGCTTGAACGCCAAGCCTGCGGCGGCGCGCGTCAGACTGTCCTTGAGCGCGGTCGGCTCGGGAAGCGCGGCCTGCCGCCGCCGCTGGACCCCGGCGCTGGGGAGATAGTGGGAGGCCAGATCGTAGCCACCGATCACGTGCTGCGCGGTCAGTGCATCCAGGGTCCCGGCCAGCGCCTCCTCGCGCACCAGCAGTGCGTCCGCGGTCGGGGCCTCGAGCGCCAGCAGGTAACCCACGTCGGGTGAGCCCAGGGCCTGCTGCAGGGACTCATACTCGCGTAGCAGTGACTCGGGCACCGGCGTCAGATGCCCCAGGTCGTTGTCCCACCACGGGCCGCGAATCCCGAACACCGCGATCAGACCCACGACGGCAACCACCGGTGCCAGCCACGGCATCGGCGGCAGCCGGCCCAAAAGCCGCGCCAGTGTCCGGGGCAACCAGCCGTCACCGTGATCGCGTACGCCCACGGGCAGCAGACGCGGCAGCAGATACCGGGCGGACAGCCCGGCGGCGGCCAGACCCACGATGTTGAAGGTGGCCAGCTGGGCAAGCCCGAGGACGCCGGAGACCAGAAAGGCGAGATATGCGATGCACACCGCGGCGACCGCGGTGGCGAGGGTGGGCCATACCCGCCGTGCCACGTCGAGCGGCGACACACCGGGCTGCTCGTTGCTGAAGAGGTAGATGGGATAGTCCAGCGCGACGCCGGTGAGGGTGAAGCCGAAGGCAATGGTGATGCCGTGGACGCTGTCGAAGAGCGCCGCCACGGCTCCCAAGCCGCACACCCCGGCGGTCGCCAGCGGCAGGGCCCCGAGGAACACCCGCCGGATGCTGCGGTAGGCCAGCAGCATCAGCAGTACCATGCCCACCGAATCGCAGATGGCGGCGACGCGCGCATCCGCTTCGCTGCGGCCCTGCATGATGACGGCGAAAGCACCCGGCCCGCTGACCGTCAGCTGCATCGCAGGAGCGGTGCGTACCGCGGTGAAATGGCGGCGCAGCGTCGCGATGGCCAGTTGCTGTCCGGCCGGATCGAAACCCGCGCCGCGGGTCTGCACGATCAGCAGCGCGGCATTGCCGGCCGGGTTGAACCAGACGTCATACAACTGCTGCGCCTGGTGCGCCGGTTCCCAGGATTCCAGGACCTTGACCAGCTCGAGGGTCGGATCACGCGGCAGCAGCGGGGTCAGCAGGGTCGCCGCGGGCGAGGCGAGGTCCTGCTCGCGCTGTTGCAGCTGGTCGCGCAGGTAGTCGGTGTCGAGGTGGTCGGTATCGAGCGTCGTCGACAGCAGGTACCGGTACGGCAGCAGCGCGTCGGGCACCATGTCGAGCCGCTGCTCGCCGTCGCTGACGAAGCCGAAGGCGGGATCCGCACGCAATGCGGCGCTCAACTTCTGCGAGGTGACGGCGAGCGCTTCGGGGGGTGCCCCCTGAATCGACAGCAGCAGCAGCTTGGCCGCCGGGCCCTCGCTGACTTCCTGCATCAGCAGGCGTCCGACCGCATCATGCGGCGCCGGCATGAACAGCCGCAGATCCCCGCTGATGCGCAGGCTGTGATGGATCACGAGCCCGGCGCCGGCCAGCAGCGCGAGCCACAGCAGCGCCGTAATGCGTGCGGAGCCGCGCATGCGGGGCCTCAGTGGCACACCTTTTCGAGGCCCGCACGGTCGACGCCGGGTTCCACGGGCGCCTTGGCCGCATCTTCCATCAGCATGATCGTGACGCTGCCATCGGGCGCCCGGGTGGTCATGCAGCGCGGGCTGCCGCCGGCACCATCGACGGTGATCGCGGTGACGCGCTGGCTGATCCGGCTGTCGCGCGGACTCAGGCCGAGGGACCAGTGCGCCTCATCGCCGTTGATGGTCAGCGTGAAACTCTGTTCCAGCTGCTGGCGATTGCCGCTGAGCAGCGCCGTGAAGCTGCTCAGCAGGATCTTGAGCTCCGGAGCCCGCTGCAGGGAAAAGGTGCGCGGCTTGCCGCTGCCGCGGGTAACGGTGACGGTATCGCCCTTGATTTCGGTGTGTTCCGAGTAGGGCTTCTCGACGGTGCGCGCCAGCGAGTCCGGGCCTGAGTACTCGAGCTCGCCCGAGACGATGAGCGGGCGGCTGAGCAGCGGCGAGAAGTGCACCTCCGTGAACGGCGTGGTCGCCGGCGCCGGCCGCGCCAGGTGCTGCAGCAGGGCGTCCAAGTCGGGCGCGGCCAGCACCGGCGCCGACAACAGCGCCGCGGCGAGGCCGATGCATTTCACTTTATTCATTCGTCACTCCCTCAAGGTCGAATACGCCCTGCGCCAGGGTCTGGCCGTTGCCGGTGACTTCGAAGCGCAGCTGCGCAGCGGTGCACGTCAGGTCGGCCCGGACCTGCATTCCCGGGAGCCAGGGCGCCGGAAACTTGGCCTGGCGCAGGCGGCGCGGGTGCACGGGGGCCCCCAGCCACCGGTCGGCGGCATCCAGCACCTGCCCGAGCAGCAGCACGGCCGGCACCACCGGCATGTCCGGGAAGTGTCCCGGGAAGACCGGATGATCCGCGGCGATGAAGAGGGCCTGCTGGCGGCGCTGCACGGGATGGTCGGGATTGCTCACGTTACGAACATTAGCAAAATCACGCATTGACCGTGCCTGGCGCGTCGGCAATATTGAAACCATGAACAGCCTCTACAAAGAGTCGTACGAGAAGGACAGTTGCGGCTTTGGCCTGATCGCGAACCTCGACGATCAGCCCAGCCATTGGCTCGTTCAGACTGCGATCGCCTCGCTCAACCGGCTCACCCACCGCGGCGCGGTCGCCTCGGACGGCAAGACCGGCGACGGCTGCGGGGTTTCGCTCAAGCGCCCCGAGAAATTCCTGCGGGCGGTGGCCGCGGAAGCCGGCATCGGTCTTGCCGCGCGGTTCGCGGCCGGCATCGTGTTCCTGAGTACCGCACCCGAGCTTGCCCGGGCGGCGCGTGACTGCCTGGCGGCCGAGGCCGCGCGCGAAGGCCTCACTCTCGCCGGCTGGCGCGTGCTCCCGGTAAACCCCGCGGCCTGTGGCACCCAGGCTCTGAAGACGCTGCCGCGGATGGAGCAGGCGTTCGTGAATTGCCCGGACGATGTGGATGAGGCCGCCTTCAACCGGCGGCTGTTCATGACCCGCCGGCGCGCCGAGAAGGCGCTCGAGGCGGATGCGATGTTCTACGTGCCGAGCCTGTCGGCGGTGAACATCGTCTACAAGGGCATGGTGATGCCGCAGCACCTGGCGGAGTTCTACCCGGATCTCACCGATCCGCGGCTCGAGACCTCGGTGGTCGTGTTCCACCAGCGCTTCTCGACCAACACCCTGCCGCAGTGGCGGCTCGCGCATCCGTTCCGCTACCTCGCCCACAACGGTGAGATCAACACCATCGAGGGCAACCGCAACTGGGCGCTTGCCCGCGGCCCGGTGTTCAGCACGCCGCTGCTGCCGCAGCTGGCGCAGGTGCTGCCGCTGGTGACGCTGCACGGTTCGGACTCGCAGAGCCTCGACAATATGTTCGAAGTGCTGCTGATGGGCGGCCTGGATCCGATGCATGCGATGCGCCTGCTGGTGCCGCCGGCCTGGCACGGGCGTGACGACATAGATGCGGATCTGCGCTCCTTCTACGAGTACTACTCGGTGCACATGGAGCCGTGGGACGGGCCCGCGGGCCTGGTGTTCTGCGACGGCCACTACGTCGGCTGCACGCTGGACCGCAACGGCCTGCGTCCGGCGCGCTACACCATCACGCGCAATCGCACCTTGACCGTCGCCTCCGAAACGGGGGTCTGGGATTACCAGCCCGAGGACGTCGTGCGCAAGGGCAAGCTCGGCCCCGGCGACATGCTGGTGCTGGATCTCGCGACCGGCAGCCTGCTTGAAACCCGTGACATCGATCGCCTGCTCGCCACGCGCTATCCCTACAAGACCTGGCTCAAACAGGGGGTTCGTTACCTCGAAAGCGATCTGGTGGACAGCAGCCTCGCGGCCGAGCCGATGGCAGCCGGGACGCTGGCGCGCTTTCAGAAGATGTTCAACGTCAGCGCCGAGGAGCGCGAGGAAATCATCCGGGTGCTCGCGCAGGATGAGAGCGAAGCGGTGGGCTCGATGGGCGACGACACGCCGATGCCGGTGATGTCCGCACGGGTGCGTTCGCTGTTCGACTACTTCCGGCAGCAGTTCGCGCAGGTCACGAACCCGCCGATCGATCCGCTGCGCGAGTCCATCGTGATGTCACTGCAGACGCAGATCGGGCCGGAATGCAACGTGTTCCTGCCGGCCGCCGCGCACGCCCGGCAGATCGTGCTGGGTTCGCCGATCCTCTCGCAACGCAAGCTGCGACAGATCCTGGACGTCAAGATCACCGGGCTCACCCATGCCTTTATCGACCTGCAGTACGAACCGCAGGAGGGACTGGAGCAGGCGCTGCGGCGCTTCTGCGCGCAGGCCGAAGCGGCCGTACGCGGCGGCACCATGGTGCTGCTGCTGTCGGACCGCTATCCGGTCGAGGGGAAGCTGCCGGCGCATGCGCTGCTGGCGACCGGGGCCGTACACAAGCACCTGGTGCGCACCGGGCTGCGCTGCCTGTGCAACCTGCTGGTGGAAACCGGCACGGCACGCGATCCGCACCACTTCGCCTGCCTCATCGGCTTCGGCGCCTCGGCCGTTTATCCGTACATGGCCTACCAGGTGCTGTTCGAGATGATGCGCAGGGGCAAGACCAGCATGGAGTTCGCGGAGCGGCTCGAAGTCGGGCGCTCCTACCGCGCCGGCATCTACAAGGGCCTGTTCAAGATCATGTCGAAGATGGGCATCTCGTCCATCGCGAGCTACCGCAGTTCGCAGCTGTTCGAGATCGTGGGACTGCACGAGAGCGTCGTGAAGCTGTGCTTCGAGGGCACCGCCAGCCGCATCCAGGGCGCCGACTTCAGCGATCTGGAAGCCGATCAGAAATTCCTGAGCGCGCGCGCCTGGAATCCGCGTGCGCCGCTCGAGCAGGGCGGCCTGCTCAAGTACGTGCACGGCGGCGAATACCACATGTACAACCCGGACGTGGTGGCGACCCTGCAGGCCGCGGTGATGTCCGGGGATTACGAGCGCTACCAGCAGTTCGCCGGGCTCGTCAATTCGCGCAATGCGTCCTGTCTGCGCGACCTGTTGAAGCTCAAGACGGTCGCCGCGCCGATCCCGCTGGATGAAGTCGAAGCCGAGGCTGCGATCCTCGCGCGCTTCGACAGTGCCGGCATGTCGATGGGCGCCCTGTCGCCGGAGGCGCACGAAGCGCTGGCGATTGCGATGAACCGCCTGGGCGCCCGTTCGAATTCCGGTGAAGGCGGCGAGGATCCCGCGCGCCATCACACCGAAAAGAGCTCCAAGATCAAACAGGTCGCTTCGGGACGCTTTGGCGTGACACCCGAGTACCTGGTGAACGCCGAGGTGCTGCAGATCAAGATGGCGCAGGGCGCGAAACCCGGTGAAGGCGGGCAGTTGCCGGGACACAAGGTGAACGAGGGTATCGCGCGGCTGCGCTTCGCGCGCCCCGGCGTCGGTCTGATTTCACCGCCGCCGCATCACGACATCTACTCGATCGAGGATCTCGCGCAGCTGATCTTCGACCTGAAGCAGGTCAATCCGACCGCGCTGGTATCCGTGAAGCTGGTGGCCGAGCCGGGCGTCGGCACGGTGGCGGCCGGCGTCGCCAAGGCCTATGCCGACCTCATCACCATCTCGGGTCATGACGGTGGTACCGGGGCGAGCCCGATCTCCTCCATCAAGTACGCCGGCACGCCATGGGAACTCGGTCTCGCGGAGGCGCATCAGACGCTGCGCGCCAATGATCTGCGCCATCGCGTGCGGGTGCAGACCGATGGCGGCCTCAAGACCGGCCTCGATGTGATCAAGGCCGCGATCCTCGGGGCCGAGAGCTTCGGCTTCGGTACCGCGCCGATGGTGGCGCTGGGCTGCAAGTACCTGCGCATCTGTCATCTCAACAACTGCGCCACCGGGGTCGCCACGCAGCACACTGTGCTGCGCTCCAAGTATTTCATCGGCCTGCCCGAGATGGTCATGAACTACTTCCGCTTCGTCGTGCGCGAGGTACGCGAACTGCTGGCGTCGCTGGGCGTGCGCAGCATCGGGGAGCTGATCGGCCAGACCCAGTACCTGGAAGCCGTTCCCGGTGAAACCAGTCGCCAGCGGCGGCTGGATCTGTCGCCGCTGCTGTCACGCGACGGACTGGCCCCGGACAGCCCGCAGTTCTGCGTCGCGCCGTCCAACGCGCCCTTCGACAAGGGGGAACTCGCGGAACAGATGGTCGCCGAAATGCGTGGCGCCATCGAGGCGGGCAGCGGCGGGGAATGGCACTACGAGGTGAAGAACTTCAACCGTTCGATCGGTGCGCGCATTTCCGGGGAGATCGCCCGGCGCTGGGGCAACTATGGCATGAAGGACCAGCCGATCCGCGTGCGGCTGTCCGGCAACGTCGGACAGAGCTTCGGCGCCTGGAACGCCGGCGGTCTGCACCTGTACCTGGAAGGTGATGCCAACGACTATGTCGGCAAGGGCATGGCCGCCGGGCGCATCGTGGTGCGGCCGCCGCGCGTTGCAACCTACGTCGCGCGGGAAACGACCATCATGGGCAACACCTGTCTGTACGGCGCCACGGGCGGCACGCTGTTTGCGGCCGGGACGACCGGCGAGCGCTTTGCGGTGCGCAATTCCGGCGCGATCGCCGTCATCGAAGGCGCCGGCGATCACTGCTGTGAATACATGACCGGCGGCGTCGTGTGCGTGCTCGGGCGCACCGGCGTGAACTTCGGCGCCGGTTTCACCGGTGGCTTCGCCTATGTGCTGGACCTCGAGCGGGATTTCGTCGACCGCTACAACCACGAGCTCATCGACATCAGCCGCATCCACTCCGAGGCCATGAGCACCCATCAGCTGCATCTGACCGGTCTCATCGAACAGCACGTGGCCGAGACCGGCAGTGTCTGGGGCGCGGAGATCCTCAATGACTTCCGCAGCTTCGCCGGCAAGTTCTGGCTGGTGAAGCCCAAGGCCGCATCGATCGACTCGCTCATCGAAAACCTGCGCCGCGCGGCCTAGGGAAGACAATGCCAGACAATAATCTGCAGTTCCTCGAAATTCCGCGTACCGATCCGGAAAAGCTGCCCGTGGGCGTGCGGATCGAGGGCTATTCGGAGATCTATTCATCCTTCACGCCCGAGGGCGCGGGCCAGCAGGCCGGCCGCTGCCTCGCCTGCGGCAATCCGTTCTGCGAATGGAAATGCCCGGTCCACAACTACATTCCGAACTGGCTGAAGCTGATCCAGCACGGCAAGCTGTTCGAGGCGGCCGAGCTGTCACACAAGACGAACTCGCTGCCCGAGGTGTGCGGCCGCATCTGTCCCCAGGACCGCCTGTGTGAGGGGGCCTGCACCCTGAATGACGGCCTCGGCGCCGTGACCATCGGTTCGATCGAAAAATACATCACTGACGAGGCCGTGAAGCAGGGCTGGAAGCCGGACATGTCCCATGTCAGGAACACCGGCAAGCGGGTTGCGATCGTCGGCGCCGGTCCCGCGGGCCTCGGCTGCGCGGACATCCTGGCGCGCAATGGCGTGAAGCCGGTGGTCTTCGACCGCTACTCGCGCATCGGCGGCCTCCTGACCTTCGGCATTCCGCCCTTCAAGCTCGAAAAGGACATCGTCGAGAAACGCCGGGCGCTGATGGAAGGCATGGGGGTCGAGTTCCGGCTCGGGGTCGAGATCGGGAGCGACCTGAGCCTCGATGAACTCTCCGCGCAGTTCGACGCGGTTTTCCTCGGGCTCGGTACCTACCAGTACGTGAAGGGCGGCTTCCCCGGGGAGGATCTGCCGGGCGTGCACGAGGCGCTGCCTTACCTGATTTCGAACATCAACCACGAACTCGGGCTGCCGGCCGGTCCCGACGGCTGGATCACCCTGCGCGATCGCCGGGTCCTGGTGCTCGGCGGTGGCGACACCGGCATGGACTGCAACCGGACCGCCATCCGCCAGGGCGCCGCCTCGGTGACCTGCACCTACCGACGCGATGAGGCCAACATGCCCGGCTCACGCCGCGACTACAAGAACAGCAAGGAAGAGGGCGTCGAGTTCCTGTTCAACCGCCAGCCCATCGAAATCGTCGGCGCCGAACGGGTCGAGGGCGTGAAAGTCGTCCGGACGCGCCTGGGGCCGCCGGGACCGCGCGGGCGGCGGGTACCCGAGACCGTACCGGGAAGCGAGGAGGTGATTGCCGCGGACGCGGTGATCGTGGCCTTCGGTTTCCTCCCCAGCCCCCCGGTCTGGCTTGCGGCTGCCGGTGTCAAATTGCATCCCAATGGACGCGTCCGCGTATCGGCCACCCGCGACACGCCCTTTCAAACCACAAATCCCAAGATCTTCGCCGGTGGTGATATGGTTCGAGGTTCGGACCTCGTCGTGACCGCCGTTTTCGAAGGTCGCGAGGCTGCCCGGGGCATACTCGGGTACATCGGCGTGGATCAGGCCGAACAGGCTGCCTGACGCAGGCGCCACGGGGCGCCGCTCGGGTAGGGGAAAAGCGTGAGCAAGAAGGGCAGGATCGCGCCGGGGCATGGCACCGGTGCTCCAAAGGTGTCGCCGTTGAACAAGCATGCGCCGCACATGCGGCCTCAAAAACAGGGCCTATACGATCCGCAGTTCGAGCACGATGCCTGCGGAGTCGGCTTCGTTGTCGACATAAAAGGGCGTAAATCGCACAAGATCCTGCAGCAGGCCATTCAGGTCCTGCGCCGCCTCGACCATCGCGGCGCCAGCGGCGCCGAGACCAATACCGGCGATGGCGCCGGCGTGCTGCTGCAGATGCCCCATGCCTTCTTCAAGGAGATCGCCCGCAAGGCGCGCCTGAGCCTGCCGGCCCCGGGGGCCTACGGCAGCGGCATCATCTTCCTGCCCCGCAATCCCACCAGCCGGCGCCGGCTCGAGGAGCACTTCGAGCAGATCGTGCAGTCGGAGGGGCAGACCCTGATCGGCTGGCGCACCCTGCCGACCGACAACTCGATGCTCGGTGATACGGCCCGGGGCAGTGAGCCGTTCATGCGCCAGGTATTCATCGGTCGCGATCCCACGCTGAGCGATGACGCCGCGTTCGAGCGCAGGCTCTATGTGATCCGCAAGCGTGCCTACAGCGAGATCCGCGCCTCCACCATGGGCGGTGCCGAGTACTGGTACGTACCGAGCCTTTCGTACAAGACGATCGTCTACAAGGGCATGCTGCTGACCGGACAGCTGTCGCAGTACTTCAAGGATCTCAACGATCCGTCCATGGAGACGGCACTGGCGCTGGTGCATTCGCGCTTCAGCACCAACACCTTTCCGAGCTGGGATCGCTCGCATCCCTACCGCTACATCGCCCACAACGGCGAGATCAACACGCTGCGCGGCAACGTCAACTGGATGCACGCTCGCGAGGCGCTGTTCGACACCGACATGTTCGGCGACGACGTGAAGAAGATCCTGCCGATCGTCAATCCGAACGGCAGCGACTCGGCGATGTTCGACAACGTGCTGGAGCTGCTGGTGCTCGCCGGCCGTTCGCTGCCGCACGCGGTGATGATGATGATCCCTGAGCCGTGGTCGAACCACGGCCAGATGGATGATTCGCTGCGCGCGTTCTACGAGTACCACTCCAGTCTCATGGAGCCGTGGGACGGGCCGGCCTGCATCGCCTTCACCGATGGCATCCAGATCGGCGCGGTGCTGGACCGCAACGGCCTGCGGCCCTCGCGCTACTACGTGACCAAGGACGACATGGTCGTCATGGCCTCCGAAGCCGGAGTGCTCGATCTGCCCCCCGAGGACGTGCTCGTGAAGGGCCGGCTGCAGCCCGGGCGCATGTTCCTCATCGATACCGAAGCCGGGCGCATCATCGATGACGGGGAGATCAAGCGTCAGGTTGCAAGCGAGCGTCCGTACCGGCAGTGGCTGGACGAGCATCTGCTGCATCTGAAGGATCTGCCGGCGGCGCCCGAAGTGCCGGTGCCGGACCACGACACGCTGATCCAGCGCCAGATCGCCTTCGGCTACACCTTCGAGGACCAGCGGGTGCTGCTGTCGCCGATGGCGAAGAGCGGCGTCGAAGCCGTGGGCTCGATGGGCAATGATGCGGCGCTTGCGGCACTGTCAGCCAAGCCGCGCCTGCTGTACGACTATTTCAAGCAGCTCTTTGCGCAGGTCACGAATCCGCCCATCGACTGCATCCGCGAGGAGCTGATCACGGCCTCCGAAGTGTGGCTCGGTTCGGAAGGCAACCTGCTGATGCCGCAGCGTGCCGACTGCCGGCGCCTGGAACTGAACGCCCCGATCCTCACCAACGAGGAATTCGCGAAGGTGCGGCGGATGCACGCGCCGGGTCTCAAGGTCGGCGTGCTGTCGATCCTGTTCCGGGCGACGCGTGGTGAGCGCGGCCTGGTGAAGTCGATCGAGGAGCTGCGGCTCGCGGCGCGGCGCATGGTCGAAGACGAGGAGGTCAACATCCTCATCCTCAGCGATCGCGGGGTGAACCGCGAGTTCGCCGCCGTGCCCTCGCTGCTGGCGGTCTCGGCGCTGCATCACTACCTGATCCGCGAAGGTCTGCGCACCCGCGTGAGCCTGGTGCTGGAGACCGGCGAGGCGCGCGAGGTGCACCACTTCTCGCTGCTCATCGGCTATGGCTGCAGCGCGATCAACCCGTACCTCGCGTTCGAGACGCTGGATGGCATGATCCGCGACGAGTTCCTGCAGGACATTGATCATGCGAAGGCCTGCAACAATTTTGCGAAGGCCGCGACCAAGGGTGTCATCAAGGTGATGTCCAAGATGGGCATCTCGGCGGTGCAGAGCTATCACGGCGCGCAGGTGTTCGAGGCCCTGGGCCTGCGCCAGGACGTGATCGACGAGTACTTCACCTGGACCTCCTCGCGGATCGGTGGCATCGGCATGGAGGTCATCGCCCAGGAAGTGATGATGCGGCATCGCGCGGCCTTCCCGGCCCGCGGCACGCACAGCGGCGCCCTGACGCCGGGCGGCCAGTACCAGTGGCGCAGCGATGGCGAGACCCATCTGTTCAGCCCCGAGGCCATCCACCGGCTGCAGAAGGCGGTGCGCACGGGCAGCTTTGCCACCTACCGGTCGTACGCGCAGCTGATCGATGATCAGTCCACCAACCTGTGCACACTGCGCGGGCTGCTCGAGTTCAAGTCCGGGGATGCGATCCCGCTCGAGGAGGTCGAGCCGGTCGAGGCGCTCGTGAAGCGCTTCAAGACCGGTGCCATGTCCTACGGCTCGATCAGCAAGGAAGCGCACGAGACCCTCGCGATCGCGATGAATCGCATCGGCGGCAAGAGCAACACCGGTGAGGGCGGCGAGGACCCCGAGCGCTACCAGCCGTTGCCAAACGGCGATTCGCGCAACTCGGCCATCAAGCAGGTGGCCTCGGGCCGCTTCGGCGTCACCAGCGAGTACCTCGTCAACGCGCGCGAACTGCAGATCAAGATGGCGCAGGGCGCGAAGCCCGGCGAGGGCGGTCAGCTGCCCGGCAGCAAAGTGTACCCGTGGGTCGCGAAGACCCGGCACACGACCGCGGGCGTCGGCCTGATTTCCCCGCCACCGCACCATGACATCTATTCGATCGAGGATCTGGCCGAACTCATCCACGATCTGAAGAACGGCAACCGCGAGGCGCGCATCAGCGTGAAGCTGGTGGCCGAGGTCGGTGTCGGCACGATCGCCGCCGGCGTCGCCAAGGCACATGCGGAAGTGGTTCTGATCAGCGGCTACGACGGCGGCACTGGCGCCTCGCCGCAGACCTCGATCACGCATGCCGGACTGCCCTGGGAGCTGGGTCTGGCCGAGACCCACCAGACGCTGGTGCTCAACAACCTGCGCAGCCGCATCACGGTGGAAACCGATGGTCAGTTGAAGACCGGCCGCGACGTGGCCATCGCGGCGCTGCTCGGCGCCGAGGAATTCGGCTTCGCGACCGCGCCGCTGGTGTCCCTGGGCTGCATCATGATGCGCGTATGCCACTTGAACACCTGCCCCGCGGGTGTCGCGACCCAGGATCCGAAGCTGCGCGAGCACTTCGCGGGCTCGCCGGAGCACGTCGTGAACTTCATGCAGTTCATCGCACAGGATCTGCGCCAGATCATGGCGCAGCTGGGCTTCCGCACCCTGAACGAAATGGTCGGTCGCGTCGATCGCCTCGAGCCGCGCCGGGCCATCGCGCACTGGAAGGCCCGCGGCTTTGACTTCTCCAACATCCTCTATCAGCCGGATCTCGGACCGGAGATTGGCCGCTACTGCACCGACACCCAGGACCATGGCCTGGACAAATCGCTGGACGTGACGACGCTCCTGGAGCTGTGCAAGCCGGCGATCGAGCGCGGCGAGCCGGTGCGGGGCGAGCTCGAGATCCGCAACGTGAACCGGGTGGTCGGCACCATCACCGGCAGCGCCATCACCCGCCGCTGGGGTGCACAGGGACTGCCCGAGGACACCGTGCAGCTGCGCTTCAAGGGCTCCGCGGGCCAGAGCTTCGGCGCCTTCATGCCCGCGGGCATGACCTTCCGGCTCGAGGGCGATGCCAACGACTATGTCGGCAAGGGGCTTTCGGGCGGCAAGATCATCGTCAGTCCGTCGCCGGCGGCGACCTTCGTGCCGGAGGAAAACATCATCATCGGGAACGTCGCGCTGTATGGCGCGACCGCCGGCGAGGCGTATTTCCGCGGCATGGCGGGCGAGCGCTTCGCGGTGCGCAACAGCGGTGTGAAGACAGTCGTCGAGGGCGTGGGTGATCATGGCTGCGAATACATGACCGGCGGCCGCGTGGTCGTGCTGGGCGTGACCGGCCGCAACTTCGCGGCGGGCATGTCCGGTGGCATCGCCTACTTGCTGGATGAAGCCGGCGACTGCCGCGATCACATCAACAGGCAGATGGTGGCGCTCACGGGCGTCGATGACGACGAGGACATCGCCGAACTGCGCGAGCTCATCGAGCGGCACTGGCAGCACACGCGCAGCGGTCGTGCCCGGCGGCTGCTGGATTCGTGGCAGACGAGCGTCACGAAGTTCGTGAAGGTGATGCCCAAGGACTACCAGCGCGTGCTCGCCTGCATCAGGCGCGCCCACGACCAGGGGCTGACGGGTGATGAGGCCATCATGGCCGCGTTCGAAGAAAACGCGCGCGACCTCGCGCGCGTCGGCGGGAATTGAGTTGCATCATGGGTAAGCCGACCGGATTCATCGAGTATCTGCGGGAACTGCCCGTCGATCGCACGCCTCTGGAGCGCATCCAGGACTGGCGCGAGTTCCACTTCCACATGGAGGACAGGCGCCTGCGTCAGCAGGGCGCGCGCTGCATGGACTGCGGCGTGCCGTTCTGCCACACCGGCAAGCTGCTGAACGGCGGCGCTTCGGGCTGCCCGGTGAACAACCTCATTCCCGAGTGGAACGATCTGGTGTACCGCGGCCTGTGGCGCGAGGCGCTGCAGCGGCTGCACAAGACCAATAATTTTCCGGAGTTCACCGGACGGGTCTGCCCGGCCCCCTGCGAAGGCTCCTGCGTGCTGGGGATCAATGCGCCGCCGGTGACCATCAAGAACATCGAAAACGCCATTATCGACAAGGGCTGGGATGAGGGTTGGGTTTATCCGGTCACGCCGGCGGACCGCACCGGCAAGAGCGTCGCCGTCGTCGGCTCGGGTCCTGCGGGTCTCGCCGCCGCCGCGCAGTTGAATCATGCCGGCCACATGGTCACGGTGTTCGAGCGCGCCGACCGGCCCGGTGGCCTGCTGATGTATGGCATCCCGAACATGAAGCTCGACAAGCGCGAAATCGTGATGCGCCGGATCAGGCTCATGGAGGAGTCGGGCATCAGGTTCCAGTGCAACGCGAACGTCGGCACCAACGTCGATGCGCGGACCTTGCGCAAGGACTTCAATGCCGTGGTCCTGTGCACCGGCGCCACGGTGCCGCGCGATCTCAATGTTGACGGTCGCGAACTCGGCGGCGTGCACTTCGCGATGGATTATCTGACGGGCAGCACCAAGGCCCTGCTGAACGGCGGCGCGGAGCACGCGCCGATCCACGCGAAGGATAAGGACGTGATCGTGATCGGCGGCGGCGATACCGGCACCGATTGCGTGGGTACGGCCATGCGGCAGGGCTGCCGCAGCGTGACCCAGTTCGAGATCATGTCCGAGCCGCCGCAGGATCGTGCCGACGACAATCCCTGGCCGGAGTGGCCGCGGATCTATCGCATGGACTACGGCCAGGAAGAGGCCGCGGCCCGCTTCGGCAGCGACCCGCGCATGTTCCTGACCACGGTGCGCAGATTTACAGGCGATGCCAAGGGCGTTGCGCAGTTGAGCACGGTGAAGATCGGCTGGGAGAAGAGCGCGGAAGGGCGGATGCAGCCGGTCGAAGTCGCGGGCAGCGCGCAGACGCGGCCGGCGCAGCTGGTGCTGCTCGCGATGGGATTCCTCGGGCCCGAGTCGCAGCTGGTCACGGATATGGGCCTGCAGATCGATGCCCGGACCAATGTCGAGGCCGAATACGGCAAGTTCGCGACCAGCGCCCCGGGCGTGTTCGCCGCGGGTGATTGCCGGCGGGGTCAGAGCCTGGTGGTCTGGGCGATCAACGAAGGTCGCGGCGCGGCCCGCGAGTGCGACCGGTTTCTGATGGGTGCGACGGCGCTGCCGTAAATGGACGAGGTCTACGCAGCGTTCGGCCGCAGGTTCGCAGCGTACGTGATCGACTATCTCGTGGTCGTCGTCGTGTTCCTGCTCGCATCGGCCGTCCTTCGTGAGAGCAGCCTCGCCGCCTCGACCTCACTGTGGCTGCTGATTTTCTGGCTGTACAAGAGCCTGTTCGAAAGTTCGAAGTTGCAGGCGACGCTGGGTAAGCGGCTGCTTTTCATCCAGGTGACCGATCTGCGCGGCGAGCGCATTGGGTTCCTGCGAGCGGCGGGACGCTTCCTTGGCTTCCTGCTGAGCACTCTCACGTTCGGTGTCGGATTCCTGATGGCCGCGTTCACGCAGCACCGGCAGGGGCTCCATGATCTGCTCGCAGGTACGCTCGTGGTGCGGGACGGTCATCCGCCTGCGGAAATTGCCGCCGCGCCGCCTGCCCGTGGCGGCAATGGCAGCGTGGTCGTCATCCTGGTCACCTTAGTCGGGATCGCCCTGCTCGGGATCCTGGCGGCCATCGCGATACCGGCCTATCAGCAATACTCCATCCGGGCGCAGATCGACGCAGGGCTTGAGCTGGCCAGGCCCTTCGAGGATCCATTGGCACAGGCACTGGTCAATGGTGGGGACGTCAATTCAATCTCCATTCAAAGCCTCGGCGTCAGTTCCGCTACCAGCGGCCGCTACGTCGCGTCGCTGGCAGTGGATCATGGTGCCATCGTCATTACCTATGGCGATCGCGGCAATCTCGCCATCCAGGGGCGCCGGCTGTTGCTGTCGCCGGTACGGGTGAGCGCAATCGCGGTCGGCTGGGCCTGTGGCTACCACGAGGTCGGCGGCGCGCCGCTCGACAATCGCGCGCTGCGTTCCGCCGTGACCGACATTCCGGAAAAATTCCTGCCGCAGACGTGCAGGAAGTAGCGCGCTGAAAATGAGGGCAGTATGAAATT